>LSQX01229497.1_pt1 | contig 29784 bp, 25 predicted proteins | sample 654561 | NCBI WGS metagenome assembly LSQX01 (sample SAMN04489861, study PRJNA283612) | anaerobic digester metagenome | isolation source: 4 biogas reactors fed with cattle manure at either 37C or 55C with and... | place: Denmark: Kongens Lyngby | collected 2014 | reverse complement strand
GCTCGGTCAGAACTTTGTGATCGACGGCAACACGGTGCGCAAAATTGTGCGCCTCGCCGGAGTGCAACACACCGACCGCGTGCTCGAAGTGGGGCCGGGGCTGGGATCGCTTACGCTGGGGATCACCGAGACCGGCGCCGACGTCACCGCGGTTGAGATCGACCACCGACTGGCGGCAGAACTGCCACACACGATTGCCGCCATGCAGCCCGATGCGGCGGCGCGCTTTCGTGTGATCCGCAGTGATGCCCTTGACGTCAGCCTTGACCACCTCACCGCAGAAGGACCGCCGCCAGAGGTGCTCGTGGCCAACCTGCCCTACAACGTGTCGGTGCCAATTTTGATGCACCTGCTCGAACTATTACCGGGCCTGAGGTCGGCGCTCGTCATGGTGCAGGCCGAGGTGGGCTACCGCATCGCGGCGGGCCCGGGATCAAAAGAATACGGTGCACCGAGCGCGAAAGCCGCCTGGTATGGGCGCTGGCACATCGCGGGCACCGTGAGCAGGCAGATTTTCTGGCCGATACCGGGTGTTGACTCGGTCTTGGTGGCCTACGAGAAGGCTGCGACGTCACGCGGGAGTGAAGAAGAGCGCGCGGCCACGTTCGACCTTGTGAACGCAGCCTTCGCGGGACGCCGCAAGATGCTGCGCCAGTCGCTGCAGGGCGTGCGCGGTGTGCCACAGACCGCAGACGCGGCGAGCGAGGTAATTGCCTCAGCGGGCATCGACCCGACCCTGCGCGCCGAACAGCTCAGCATCGAGCAGTTTCTTGCCATTGCTCGCGCGCTCAGCTCGGTGTAACTCGGCAGCATTCTTGCCGAGTGTGAGCGACCGCCCACGGTGCAGTAGCGTTGACTCATGGGCAAAGCCACGGGCTCGGGGGGCGAGACAGCGCGGTCGGTGACGGCGCGTGCACCAGGCAAACTGAATCTGGTGCTGCGCATCGGAGCGCTGCAAAATGACGGATATCACGAGGTTGCCTCGCTCTATCAGGCGGTGTCGCTCTTCGAAGAAGTAACGGCCACCCCGTCAGATGGGTTCTCGGTGCGATTTGCGGGCCCGATCGACGGCAGCTTCCTGCCAACGGATGACAGCAACCTGGTGATCCGTGCGGCCAAGCTGCTCGCACACACGATGGGGATCACAGAAGGCGCAGCACTCACCGTCGTGAAGCGCGTGCCGATTGCGGGGGGCATGGGCGGTGGGTCGGCAGATGCCGCCGCAACGCTCGTCGCCTGCGATGAACTGTGGGGCACCGGTCTCGGGCGCACGGGCTTGCTGCCGCTCGCAGCTGAGCTCGGCGCCGATGTGCCCTTCGCGCTTGAGGGCGGCACCGCGATCGGCACTGGCCGCGGTGATCAACTCACGCATGCGCTCTCGCAGGGCGAGTTTCACTGGGTCATCGTATTCAGCGAGCACGGCCTTTCGACACCGATTGTCTACGCAGAACTCGATGCGCACCGGCGGCGCCATTCGGCTGCGCTGCTCGCGCACGACACCGTGAGTGTCGACGCGGCCGCGCTGCAAGCGGTGCGGTCTGGCGACCACCATGCGCTCGCAGACGCGTTGCAGAATGATATGCAGGCCGCGGCGCTGCGGCTGCGCCCAGAACTCGGTGAGTTGCTCGAATTTGGTGAGTCGCACGAGTCGCTCGCGGGCATCGTCGCGGGTTCGGGCCCAAGCTGCGCATTCTTGATGCCACACGCGCTCGCCGCAGCAGAGCTGCAGAGTGCACTGGTGCGGGGCGGCTATGACGCGGTGGCGGTGCGGGGGCCGGTGCGGGGCGCGTGCGTGCTTGACCGCGGTTGAGGCTACATCTTCGGGAAGGTCTGCGAGGCGCACGCGGTGGGCGCAGCGGCTCCCGACCAGCGGTCGAGGGTCCATTCGACCAGCTGCGGGGTGAGCGGTGAGTCTGCCGCGACAAGACTGACGTGGCTCAGCCCTTCAAACGTGCGATAGTCAATGACTTCGCCGGCGTCGCAGCGGTCATCGACCCACTGCTGCTGCAGCGGTGGCAGCACGAGCGGGTCAGAGAGGCCCTGGGCGACCAGCACGGGCGCGGGGAATGGGCCGGTTGGAGTCTGGGCTTTCAGCTGGTCGCCAAACGGGCCAGCCAGCAGGCTGTCGGGGAAGATCTGATTTGGCACCTGGGTGCCCATGATGATGGCCGAGAGCGCATCGCTGCCGTTGAAGCAGAATTGCGAGATTCGCTCGGCGGGGCCGGCAGATCCCGGAGTGAGGTGCTGGTGGAGTTCGAGTGTGGGAAACAGCTCGTTCCAGGTTTCGGCGATGTAGACGGAGACCGTTTTGCCCGGTGCGGTGTTTTTATCGGCATTGGCGAGGCCAAAGAGGTCGGCTGCGGGCGCGAAGGCTCCGATGCCAAGCACGGTGAGCTCGGGCGCATACTCGGCTGCGATCTGGCCGGTCCAGAGTGACCCCTGCCCGCCCTGTGAGTGACCCCACACGACCGTGTCGCTCGAGAGCGAGAGTTCGTCGAACTGGCGGGCCGCGAGCGACGCGTCGAGCACGTTGCGGGCTTCGGCGTCGCCTACCAGGTAGGCGGCGGTGCCCTCGGTGCCCATGCCCGTGTAGTCAGACGTGACAGCGACCCAGCCGTGTGCGGTGACCATCTCAGCCATCGCGGTGCCGGCGCCGTCGGCGAAGGGCGTCGCACTGAGCGATGGGGCGCAGCCATCGATGACGCCGGTGGTGCCGTGCGAGACGGTCAGCAGCGGCAGTTCGGTGCCGTTGGCGTTCACGGGTGCGAGGATCGTGCCGCTCGAAATCGCGGGGCTGCCGTCGGGGTGGGTGGTCGTGTAGAGCATCTTCCAGGCCTGTGCGCCCGGCGGCACCCCTACGGTCAGTGGTTCGGTGCGAATGAGTTGGCCGGGTGCGCCGGGAACCGTATCAGGCGCGGTGTAGAACGAGTCTGGTTGGGGCAGCGGACTCCCGGCAAACAGCTGGGCGCTGCCATACGCCGCGCCGACGGAGAGGATGAGTGCGAGCGCTGCTGCGGTGGTGCGGGCCCACCGTGCGAAGAGTGACGGGTGGTGAGTGCTGGGGGAGTCGATGCTCTCGCCCGGTGCTGGCACCGTAGTGTCAGCGGTGCCTGAACCGCTTTGGTTTCGAGCGGTGTGGCGGGCAGCGCGATGGTCACGCCACGCCGTCACGAGCATGCGAATGCCGGTGAACATGAGCCAGGCGCCCACGCCGAGTTTGAAGAGCGCGATGGTGAGCACCGGCCACGAAAAGGCGACCAGGCCGAGGCATATTCCCGCGAGGGCGGTGAGTAGGCTCGCCACTCGGTGATCCCGGTCGCCCCGCACAGCAGCGATGGCAGACAGTACCCCGTGAAAGATGAGCGCGAGCGCGAGCACCTTCGCGAGCCAGGGCGCGCCCGAGTCGGGCCACAGGGCCATCAGGGCGCCACACGCGACGAGAGCAGCGCCCGAGACGCGCGCAACCCACGAGTGCAGACCCTGCGCGGAACCGAACAGCAGCGCCACACCAACGACTGCGACGCCCGCTCCGGTAATTACGGCAATCGCCTGCACAGAGAGGCTCATGCCGAAGAGCGTGATGCCCAGCAGCAGTGCGGCAATTGCGGCTGCGATGCGGCCAATGAGCGGCCAATGTGATTGCGAACGTGCGCCCATGCATTCCCCCAAGCGATGACGTCTCACCTACTTTGGCACACCGACGCATCTCGTGGGAATAACTTTGCCCATTCTCGCGCTGTACCGGGCATGACAGACACCCTTCACGTTGATATTTGGAGCGACATCGCCTGCCCGTGGTGCTACATCGGCAAGCAACGATTTGAGAAGGGTGTCGCTGCGTTCACCGCATCCAACCCCGACATTGCAATAGAGGTTGAGCACCACAGCTATGAGCTCGCCCCCGACACCCCTGAGAACTTTGATGGCAGTGAGGTCGACTTCCTGTCGAAGTTCAAGGGTATGTCGCGCGAGCAGGTCGACGAGATGCTGGGTCAGATGAAGCAGATGGCGGCGCTTGAGGGCATCGAACTGAACTGGGACAAACTGCAGCACACCAACACCGGCCGTATGCATCGGGTGCTGCACCTCGCCAAGTCACAGGGGCTGCAGGCAGAGATGCAGGATCGCCTGTTTAGGGCCTACTTCACCGATGGCCTGAAGGTGTCAGATGTTGAGGTGCTCGCCGAGCTCGGCGAAGAGGTAGGGCTCGACGCCGATGAGGTGCGCGACGCATTCGAGAGCGAAGACCTTGGCGAAGCGGTCGAGCAGGACATCACCCGCGCGCGCATGCTCGGAGTGACCGGAGTGCCGTTCTTCCTGTTCGAACACAAATATGGGGTATCAGGCGCACAGTCTGCTGAAACCTTTGCCGATGTGTTTGAGCAGGTGCGCACATTGCGAGACAATGGTGACGAGGCGTAAGGAGCACCCCATGAGCGAAATCAAGACCGAACCACAGTTCAACCCTGCTGCAAGCATCGCAGGTGCGGCGGCTGCCGAGAGCGCCGAGATCATCAACCTGCTGGGCGAAACCGCCGAGGACGCCGATAACGCGGGCGGCTGCTGCGGCGGCGCCTGCTGCTCGGCCTAGTCTGCTGTTTCGGCTGGACGGTCTCAGCTGAGCCGCTGTCCAGTGCGGTCGACTGGAAAGTGCGCTTCCGTAGCATCTCAGGAAGCGCGCTTCGTCATGCCCGTCGGCGCCTAGACTGAAAGACCTATGGCACACTTACTCGGGGCCGAAGCCCTGCACCTTGAGGTTCCCACGAAGGTCGTCTTTGATGCGGTAACCGTTGGCGTCTCTGAGGGAGATCGCATCGGCATTGTGGGGCGCAACGGCGACGGCAAGTCGTCGCTGCTGATGATGCTTGCGGGGCGGCGCGAGCCCGACGGCGGTCGTGTGACTCGCCGCAGCGGGGTGACCATCGGAGTGCTCGATCAGGAGGATCGCTTCGAGCCGGGCGAGACCGTGGGGAACGCGGTCGTCGGTGACATGCCCGAACATGAGTGGGCAGGCAACCCCAGGGTGCGCGACGTCATCGCGGGGCTTGTTGGCGATCTCGATTGGCAGGCCGAGGTCGAATCACTCAGTGGTGGGCAGCGTCGCCGCGTCGCGCTCGCGCGGTTGCTCGCAGGCGACTGGGAGATTCTCGCCCTCGATGAGCCCACGAACCACCTTGATGTTGAGGCGATTTCGTGGCTCGCTGACCATTTGAAGCGACGGTGGCCTGCGAACGCGGGTGCGTTGCTCGTCGTCACCCACGACCGGTGGTTTCTTGATGAGGTTGCGAACCTCACCTGGGAGGTGCACGATCGGGTCGTTGACTCGTTTGAGGGTGGCTATGCGGCCTACATTTTGCAACGCGTTGAGCGCGACCGTCAGGCTGCCGCGATTGAACAGAAGCGCCAGAATCTCGCGCGCAAGGAGCTCGCCTGGTTGCGTCGTGGAGCGCCCGCCCGCACCTCGAAACCAAAGTTTCGCATCGACGCAGCCAATGAGCTGATCGCCGATGTGCCCGAGATTCGCGACCGGGTGGGCCTGCAGTCGCTCGCCGTGGCGCGGCTGGGCAAAGAGGTCGTGAACCTGCTTGATGTTGGGGTGAACTACGGCGACCGTGTCGTGCTCGAAGACGTGGAGTGGCTGCTTGCACCCGGTGAGCGCACCGGCATTCTCGGCGTCAATGGTGCTGGCAAGTCAACGCTACTTGGGCTCATCGCCGGCACGGTCGAGCCGACGAGCGGCCGTGTGAAACGCGGCAAGACCGTGAAGGTGGCAACCCTCACGCAGCGCCTTGATGAGCTTGAAGAGCACCTGCACGAGCCGGTGCGGGTGGTCATCTCGCGGTTGCGGTCAAGCTTCACCGTTGGCTCGGGATCGAAAGCGCAAGAGCTCACCCCCGGCCAGATGCTGGAGCGCATGGGGTTCACGAGTGCGCAACTGTCGACTCCGGTGAAAGATCTCTCGGGCGGCCAAAAGCGGCGCCTGCAACTGCTGCTCATCCTGCTCGACCAGCCGAACGTGCTGATCCTTGACGAGCCCACGAACGACCTCGACACGGACATGCTCGCCGCGATCGAGGATCTGCTCGACTCCTGGCCTGGCACACTCATCGTCGTGTCGCACGACAGGTACTTCCTCGAGCGCGTCACCGATCAGCAGTACGCGATCCTGGATCGCCGACTGCGGCACCTGCCGGGCGGAGTGGATGAGTACCTGACGCTGCGGGAGGGTGAGCAGCGCGGGTCGAAGAGCGACTCGGCGTCGTCGTCTGCGACCGCGCTCCAGCCGCGTGGGGGCACCTCGGGTGGCTCGGGCGGCGCCGCCAGCGGAGCCTCGGTGGCGCCGTCGGCACTCTCAGGTGCAGAGCTGCGGGCCGCCGAGAAAGAGCTCGCGGCAGTCGAGCGCAAGATGGAGCGCCTGCAGGCTGACATCGCGAAGTCGCGCGCGGGGCTCGCCGAGCTCGATCAGGCCGACTACCAGCTGCTCGCTGTCGAGATGGCGAAGATCACCGCGGTCGAAGACGAGGTTGCGGCGCTCGAGGAGCGTTGGCTGGAGCTCAGCGAACTGCTCGGCTGAGGCCTGGCTGTCCTGGGAGCGCCAGGGCCTGTGTGCGTTCTGCGAGTGGTCGTTGATTACCGTCGAGTGAGAGCGAGCAAATCAGCTTCGAGCGCGGCGCGATCGTCGTCGCTCAGCACCGCACCCCACAGCGGTGAGGCATAGCTGCCGTCGGTTGCGGCAATGATCATGCGAATGGTCGACGCGTCAAGCCCGTCGGCAAACAGTTCTTCTCGCCACTGCGCGGCGTCAACGCGCGAAAGCTCGATGAGGCCCGGCTCCACCATGAGGTTCACGGCAAGAGCCAGGTAGTCCTGCAGTCCAGTCGCATCGGCTGCGTCGGCGAAACTCACCCGAATGTAGGCGCGCGCGAGGCGGCCCCGGGTGCCTGCTGGCTCGTCTTCGGCCACGTGCTCAACCTCGGCGCGGAACTGCGCCATGAGGTCGTGCGCGAGCCCTATGAGCAGCTCTTCCTTGCTGCGAAAGTGATAGAGCAGGCCGCCCTTTGATACACCCGCAGCATCAGCGATGTCAGCGAGTGAGACACCCGTGCCGCGCTGACCAAAGAGTCGCCCTGCGGCGTCAAGAATGTGCCGTTTGGTGTCTCCGGCGCTGCGCCCTGCGGTGCGTGACATGAGTGCTCCTTCGTGCCTGACTGGTTACCTTACCGGCCGTGTAGCTCGGTTGCGGGCGTGGTGCCGCGACGATCGCTCGGAATGAAGCGCCAAGCGACGAATGCGGCGAGTGCGAGCAGCGCGCTCGCGATGAGCGTGGTGGTTTGCATCGCGGTGACGAACGCGTCGCGAGCTGCGTCAAGTGAGGCGCTGTTCGGTGGCAGCACATGGACGGCTGACCCGAGCGAATCTTCTGCAGCAGCTTCGAGCGAGGGATCCGTGCCCGCAGGCAGCACGAGATGCCAGCGGTAGAGCACCGTCATGAGCGACCCGAGCAGGGCAATGCCGAGTGCGACACCGAGCTCATACGCTGTTTCAGAGATCGACGCTGCAGCGCCCGCTTTCTCGGGCCGAACCGCCGAGACCACGGCGTCGACGCTGAGGGTCTCAGCGATGCCGATGCCGAGGCCGAGCGGAATGAGCACCACGATGACCCAGAAGAGCGGGCCGTGCTCGACGAGTGACAGCAACGCGAGGCCGATTGCGGCGGCGATCATCGACGCGGCGATCGCGCGACCGAGGCCGAGTCTGCGCAGCAGCACTCCGACCGCGGCGATGGCGAGCATGCCGGCCAGTGCGATGGGCAGCTCAGCGAGCCCCGCTTGCAGCGGGGAGAGCTCGCGCGCGAGTTGCAGATACTGGGAGAAGAAAAACAGCACCCCCGTGAGCGCAAACACGGAAATGAAGTTGACGAGCACCGCGCCGCTGAACGATGGGTTGCGAAAGAGCGCAAGGTCAATCATGGGCGACGTGGATCGCCGCTGGCGGCGGGCGAAAAGCCACGCGCTGACCATGCCGATGATGAGGGCTATGACGCCGTCAACACCAAAGGTGCCCCCGGCGACCTGTTTGATGGCGTAGACAATCGGAATGATCGCGAGCATCGACAGTGCGCTCGACACGAGGTCAAACGGGCCCGGGTGCGGATCCTTCGACTCGGGAAGCAGCCATCCGCCAAAGATGAGCATCGCCACCATCACCGGGATGTTGATCAAAAAGACCGAGCCCCACCAGAAGTGTTCGAGCAACACGCCACCGACGAGTGGGCCGAGGGCGATACCGGCGGCGGCTGACGCCGACCAAATCGCAATCGCCCTGGTTCGTTCGACAGGATCGGTGAAGATGTTGCGAATGAGAGACAGCGTCGAAGGCATGAGTGACGCCCCGGCGATGCCGAGCAGCAGGCGGGCCGCGATCAGCACCTCAGCAGTGGGTGCGAACGCGGCGAGCGCTGAGGCGAGCCCAAACGCGGCCGAGCCGATGAGAAGGAGCTTCTTGCGGCCGACGCGGTCGGCAATATTGCCCATGGTAACGAGCAGGCCCGCGATGGCGAGCGAGTAAATGTCGCCGATCCAGAGAATCTGATTTGCGGTGGGCGAGAGATCTTCGGTGAGTGAGGGGACGGCAAGGTAGAGCACCGTGCCATCGATGGCGAGCAGCAGGATCGCACCAACGAGCACGGTGAGGGCTGCCCAGCGGCGCGCGGGGCTCAGGTTGCTCACGGTTCTCCCAAAGGATTGGCGGGGAAGCTGGAGTGCTCTCACCCGGCCCGATCCTCAATACTGTACCGACCGGACGGTATAGTTCTATCATGTGCGACCCAGGTGCGTCAAGCGCGAAGTGGCTGTGTGTGAAGTGGCTGTGCGCGGAGTAACGGGGCGAATGAAGCAGCCCCACCTGGAGGTGGGGCTGCGTGGGGGTGTTGGAGGCTGTGGTGCGTTAGCGGTGCGCACAACCGCAGTCATGTGAACGGCCTCCGTGTGCGGGCTCGTGGAATCCTGGGCTGTGGTGAGTGTGTGCGAAGCCATCAGTGCGATCGAACGCACGGTGCCCTCGGTGGGCAAAACGGTCGTGCGTGCCGTGATCGAATGCCCGGCCCATGCCGCGACCGCGGCGCTTGCCAATGCCTTCGCTCCGTGGGTGGCCAAAGTCATCGCTGTGATCGTGAAGTTTGCTGTGGCCGCGGCGACTATGTGGTCGACCGTTCTTTTGGCGTCGGCCCGAGTCTCGCCCCATGCCGCGGCCTCGACCTGGTCGGTCGCCACGGAGGGGGAGTGCGTCAGTGCCACCGAGTGCCTCGGCAATCGCGTCGAGCGTGTCGAGGGTGGTCTGCAGGTCGGCTGCCGAGACCGCGGACATGATGCGCTCATCAAGGCTTCGTGCCGCGTTCTTGAGGTCGCCGCGAGTGGGGTGCTCGGTGTCACGCATTGCGATGGTGACGTCGAGACGCATCAGTGCGCCAACGAGGCGCATGCGTCGAGCGAGTCGACGGTGCAGTGGTCGCTGCTTGCCCTGCCGCTGATTCTCGGAGCGAGGGGCGTCTGTGTTGTTCTGAACTGAATCATTGCTGTTCATGGAAATCCTTTGTTTGTAACATTGCATGTATATGTAGTGTGACATGAATGTTGATCCATGTCAAGTGGCATGTAAATGTATGCTGGTGGCATGAACGAAGAGCGCCCCGAAGATCTGATCGCTGCAGCCCTCTCGCAGATACGCATGCGAGGTGGTTCGCGGAGGGGCGAGTGGCGAAGCCGCGGCGAGAGAGGCGACGGTGGCGAGCATCGTCACGGCCGCGGAGGTATGCGCGGCGCGACGTGGGATCGCGGGGGTGAAGGCGGCGTTCGGTCTGGCGGAGAGTCTGGTCACCACCGACACGCGAATGGGCGCGAACGGCCCGGGTTCGTGCGTGACGAGCACGAACCCGGGGATCCGCCGCCCGGGGGGCCCGCGCTTCGGCGCCTCGTGCAGCGACTGGCCGCCGCCGAGCATCCCATGAGCGTGAGCGATATTGCGGGGGAGGTCGGTGTGGATCAGCCAAGGGCCTCGCGTCTGGTCGCGCAGGGAGTCGATCTCGGAATGTTGCGCCGCGAGGCCGACCCCGAGGACGCGCGCAGAACTCGCATCGGGTTGACGCATGAGGGCGAACAGGCGGCCGCCCAGCTCCGCGCCGCGCATGGCGACGTGGTGGCAGCCGCCCTTGGTGGGTTTTCAGATGATGAGAAGCAGCAGCTCGCCCACTTGCTCACGAAGCTTGCGGAGGGTTGGCGGCGGCCCTCGTCCATGGGCTAGCCCCGCAGCGGCAGCGCGGGCGCAGCGCACCCTATTTGCGGCATCTCTGCCCTATGCGGGAAGGGGTCCCGTGGGCTCACCCGCCCTGAGCTTGATCGAGATCGCGCGCATCACGTCATCGGGGCTCGCCTCAGAGTCAAAGGTTGCGACCATCACGCGAGACGGCCGATCGGTGCCACCAAACCACGGCCCAAAGCGTGCGATCAGTTCGCCGAGCTCGGTTTCGAGTGCGGTGAGCGCGCGAGCATCATCGTTGCGAAGCCAACGCCTGAGCGCGGCATTGTGCACGGCAACAACCGCAGCGGCGAGTGCTGTCGGCACCCAGGAGGGGGTGCTGACTGGCACTCGGGTTGAGAGGTACTTCGCAAAATCACGTTCATAACGGTGGGTGAGCACCAGCTCCCGTTCGCGCAACGACGGGTTTTGTCGCAAGAGATCCCTGCGCAGCCGCGCGGTTGCGCGATCCCGAGTGAGCGTGTGCAGCACTTCGAGGGCAGCCCGGGTGATGGCCTCGTCCGGGCTAAGTGCGTCGTCGGTCAGCAAGTGTTCGAGGCGGATGCCCGCAAGGTCATGATCGGCAAACACCACGTCCTCTTTGCTGCCGAAGCGGCGAAAGAAGGTGCTTCGGCTCATGCCGATCGCGTCAGCCAACTGGCTGGCTGTGGTGGTTTCATACCCGTGTTCGGCAAGATAGCGCACTGCGGCCGCAGCCTCGGCTGCGGCACCCTCGCCGCGCATCGGCGATGCCGTCGGTAACCCTGTGCTCATGGATGTTGACGGTAGCACACCTGAGACTCGGTCTCATCTCTGGTGCATGACGGGCCATCAAATTGTGAGAATCTCCTATTTGCGCGCCGTTCACTTGTGTCGATACGCAGTCTCAGGCATACTGCTAGGCATATGCTGCGGCGGCCGCGTCGCACGACGAACGATGGAGATCTCACATGGTGAACGACCGACTGTCAGCCCTCGTCTCGGGTGAACCAGGCAACTATGTGCCGCCGGTAGCCGAATACGACTTTCTGCTCAAGGAAGCGTTTGGCACTGACATCGTGGCGCGGTCGACCGACGGGGCGCTCACCGCAGACGACGCGATGGATGCGATTGCTGCGGCCGGCGAGTTCGCTTCCGAGGTGTTTGCGCCGCTGAACACGGTCGGTGACCGAGTCGGGGCGACGTTTGCAGACGGCGTGGTGACACTGCCTGGCGGGTTCAAAGACGCGTATGAGCAGTACACCGAGGCCGGGTGGCTCTCGGCGGCGGCCTCTGAAGAAGCAGGCGGTGACGGCCTGCCGATCACCGTGGTGAGCGCTCTCAGCGAGTTCTGGAACGCCTCGAATATGGCCTTTGCGCTCTGCCCGGGGCTGAGCCTCGGCGCGATCCGCGCGCTCACCGCGCACGGCTCCCAAGAACTGCGCGATTTCTACCTGCCAAAGATGGTGAGCGGCGAATGGACCGGCACCATGAACCTCACCGAGCCGCAGGCAGGCACCGACCTGGCAGCGGTGCGCACCATGGCTCGAGACAATGGGGACGGCAGCTGGGCCATCAGCGGCCAGAAGATCTTCATCACCTGGGGTGACCATGACGTTGCTGAGAACATCGTGCACCTCGTGCTCGCCCGCACCGAGGGCGCGCCCGAGGGACATCGCGGAATCTCACTGTTTCTCGTACCGAAGTTCATGCCGAACCCAGATGGGACACTCGGTGCGCGCAACAGCGTGACCACCGTCGGCATCGAACACAAGCTCGGCATTCACGGCAGCCCGACCTGCGTGCTGCAGTACGAAGATGCCACCGGCTACCTCGTGGGCGAACTGCATCAGGGCCTCATTGGCATGTTCGTGATGATGAACGAAGCGCGCTTCGGCATGGGGGTGCAGGGTCTTGGCATCTCGCAGCGCGCGTTCCAGCGGGCGAATGACTATGCGCACAGTCGTGTGCAGGGTGCGGTCATGGGTCTGCCCGATGGCACTCCCATCGCAGGCCACCCCGATGTGCGTCGCCTACTGTTGTCGATGTCGAGCCGCATCTCAGCACTGCGCGCACTCGTCGTGTTTGCCGCAGACCTGCAAGATCGTGAAGCTGAGGGCAATAATCAGGCCATCGCCGAGTTCCTCACCCCGATTCTCAAGTCGTGGGGCACCGAAGAGTCGGTGCACATCACCTCTGACGCGATTCAGGTGCACGGCGGCATGGGCTTCATCGAAGAGACGGGCGCGGCGCAGCACTACCGTGATGCCCGCATCACCCCCATCTATGAGGGCACCACGGCGATCCAGTCGAACGACCTCGTCGGTCGTAAGGTGCTGCGAGACGGCGGCAAGACCGCTGGTGAGCTGCTTGGCATGATGCAGGCACAGCTGCAGCAGCTCGCGACCTTTGATCACCCCGTGGCGAAGGCAACCGTCGATCGCATGGGCCGCGCGATCCTCGCAGCCACCCGCGCAACCGAGGCGCTCGCGGGCAACGCCGCAGCGGGCAAGATGCGCGACGTGTTTGCGGTGTCGGTGCCATACCAAGAGCTGCTCAGCCTGCTCGCCGGGGGCTACATGCACGCGATCATCGCAACCGCGGTGCTGGGCCGCGACACGCTCTCAGCCGACGACGAGCGACGCCTGACTGAGGCTGATTTCTTTGGCGCGCACCACCTCGCCAAGGTGCACACGCTCGCAGAGACCGTCGCCGCCGGCGAGATTGCATAACCAGAGTTCTATCCATCATTGACACAATTCACGCCCGGCTCGGGCGACCGGCTTGAGCCAGGCACCTACAGAAAGGGTCGCAGCAATGCAGCGCAAGATTTATGACGAGGATCACGAGGCGTTCCGCGAGGTCGTGAAAGAGTTTGTTCGCCGGTACGCGACGAACGAGAAGCGTGAGCAGTGGGAGCGCGACGGCGAGGTCGACCGCGCCACCATGCTTGCTGCGGGTGAGCAGGGACTGATCGGGCTCTCGGTTCCCGAAGAGTTCGGAGGCGCTGGCATGATTCAGGACTACCGTTTTCGCGCAATCGTGAACGAAGAGGTCATTGGTGCGGGCCACGGTTCGCTCGCCGGTGCGCTCGGCATCCAGGATGACCTGGCCGTTCCTTACATCGTGCACATGGGCACGCAGGCGCAGAAAGAGAAATGGCTGCCCGGCATGGCGACCGGTGAGGTGCTCGGCGCCCTCGCGATGACCGATCCCGGTGCGGGCAGTGACCTGCGCGGTGTCACTACCAACGCAAAAAAGGTTGACGGTGGCTACATTCTCAACGGTGCGAAGACCTTCATCTCGTCTGGCAAGACCGCAGATATTGTGGTGACCTTCGTCAAGACCGGTGAGGGAAACCGCCCCGACGCATTCAGCCTGGTCATCGTCGAAAACGGCATGGAAGGCTTTGAACACGGCAAGAAGCTCAGCAAGATGGGCTTCCACGGGTGGGACACGGCAGAGCTCTCGTTCACCGACGTGTTCATTCCCGAAGAGAACCTCATCGGCGGGGTTGAGGGCCACGGCTTCGTGCAGCTCATGAAGAACTTGCCGCTCGAGCGCATGTCGATTGGTGTCTCGGCTGCTGCTGCAGCGGAGGCTGCGTACAAGTGGACGCTCGACTACACCAAGGAGCGCATGGCCTTCGGTCAGCCGATCGCCGGGTTCCAGAACACTCGGTTCCGCCTCGCCGACATGGCTACCACCGTCGACGTGATGTGGACCTACGTCGATCGCGCCATGGAGCTCTACGCTGAGAGCAAGCTGACCGCGGAAGAGGCCGCCCAGGTGAAGTTCTGGACGACCGAACGCGAGTGGGAAGTGCTTGACCAGGGTGTGCAGCTGCACGGCGGCTACGGCTACATCACCGAATACCCGATTGCTCGCGCGTTTCTCGACGCTCGAGTGCACCGCATTTACGGCGGAACGAACGAGGTCATGCGCGAGCTCGTGTCGCGCCAACTCATCGGAAAGTAGTGACTCTGCGCAGCCCGGCCGGGTGCAACACCCGGCCGGGCTGCGCCGCGCAAGAAACTGTCGTGTATCTTTGCGTTTGGGCGTAATTGTCGGAATTCAATTAGAGACTGGAAACAATGAAGATCGTCGTACTGCTGAAAGAAGTGCCCGACACCTACGGTGAGCGCACACTCAACCTCGAAACTGGCCTCGCCGAGCGGGCTGGCGCCGATAACGTCGTCGATGAAATCGGCGAACGCGCGCTTGAGGTTGCTCTCTCATACGCAGATGCCAACGAGGGCACGGAGGTTACGGTGCTGTCGATGGCCCCCGAAACCGCAACCGCAAACGTGCGCAAGGGCCTCGCGATGGGCGCGGCATCGGCCACGCACATTGTCGATGAGGCGCTCGTCGGCGCAGATCTCGGTCTCACCGCTGAGGTGCTCGCAGCAGCGCTGAAGGCCGAAGGCTTTGACCTCGTCATCGCTGGCAACCAGTCAACCGATGGATCGGCGGGCATGCTGCCCACGATGCTCGCTGAGCACCTCGATGTGCCAAACCTGACGAACCTCACCTCCGTCACGATCGCTGCAGACGGCGTATCGGGCTCACGCGCCTCAGACGACGCTACGGTGCAGGCGAAGACCGCGCTGCCCGCGGTCATCTCGATCACCGAGGCCCTCCCCGACGCCCGATTCCCCAACTTCAAGGGCATTATGGCGGCGAAGAAGAAGCCGCTTGAGGTGAAATCACTCGCTGATCTTGGCGTGGACGCAAACGACATGACTCCCTCACGCACCATCATGATCTCGATCGCTGAGCGCCCCGCGCGTGCGGCCGGCGTGAAGATCACGGACGAAGGCGATGCCGCTCAGCAGCTCGCTGCGTTCCTCACCCAAAACCGCCTGGTCTAACCGAGTCTGAAAGGAATCACCATCATGAATTTTGCCGCAGACTCGATTCTGGTCCTGCTTGATACCGCCGCGGACGGCTCGCTTGCCAAGTCATCGGCCGCGCTCATCGGTGGCGCGTCGACCATTGGCACGCCGGTCGCCCTGGTTATCTCAAATGATGAAGCGGTTGCCGCGCAGGCCGCTGAGCTTGGCGCTGCCGCTGTGCTTCGCGCAGACGCTGCAGCGGTGGTCACCAGCCGTGCAACCGACGCGCTCGCTGCAGCTGCCGCACTCGTGCAGCCCGACGCTGTGCTCGTTTCGCACTCCGTTGAGGGTCGTGACGCGGCTGCACGCTTCGCCGCACGCACTCGTTCGGGTGTGATCGCCGACGCGATCGCCGTTGAGCGCGACTCGCAGGGCATCACGGCCACCGTGTCGGCTTACGGCGGTGCCTACACCGTCGGCGCAGCCGTCACTCACGGCGCCCCCGTCATCTCGGTGCGCCAGGCAACGCTCGAAGCCCGTGCCGCAGCGCAGCCTGCCAACGTGATCGCACTCGATGTGCCATCACGCGATGCCCGCGTCGCTGAGGTGACCGCGGTCGAGGCCGCAGAGACCGGCGGCAGCCGACCAGAGCTTCGCGGCGCAAAGACCGTGGTGTCAGGTGGTCGTGGGCTTGGCTCGAAGGAGCAGTTCGTGCTCACCGAACAACTCGCTGACGCCCTCGGCGCAGCGGTTGGTGCGTCTCGTGCCGCCGTCGATGCCGGATGGGTGCCGCAGTCAACCCAGGTCGGCCAGACCGGTGTCTCAGTGTCACCGCAGCTCTACATTGCGCTCGGCATCTCCGGTGCGATTCAGCACAAGGCCGGCATGCAGACCTCAAAGTTCATCGTCGCGATCAATAAAGACGCCGACGCGCCCATTTTCGAGGTTGCAGACTTCGGTGTTGTTGGTGACGTCTTTACGGTCGTGCCAGCGCTGATCGCCGAGATCGAGAAGCTGAAGGCGTAGCAGTGGCTACGTACTCGAACACGATTCGGCAGGGATTGCCACGCACCCCCGGAGGGTCAGCCTGGCCCGATGTTGAGGGCGCAGTGCAGGGTGAAGCGCTTGTTGCCGAGGCAGCGACCTCCGCTCCTGTCGCAACGCCAGCGGCTGCAGATGCGGCAGACGGTGTCGCAGTTGCGGCGCCCGCGATCCCGGTTGCCACAGAGGCGGCTGCCGTGGAGCAACCAGACGCGGGGGTTGCGGTAACGAGTGAGACGACTCTCACGGCTGCTGCGCCCGCGGGCGAGAGCGCTCAGGTCGCGCTGCGGCAGGGATTGCCGCGCACCCCGGGCGGTGAGCCGTGGCCAGCCACGGGCACGGTCCGTGTCTCTGCGCCGGTGTCCGCAGCATCGGTTGCCACTGCTGAGGCGCCCGCAGCTGCTTCAGTGGCTTCGGTGCCCGCTGAAGCCGCAGCTGCTGTTGCCGGAGCACCTGCTGTTGCTGCGTCGGCGCCAGCAGCGCCGAGCGGGGCTGTCGCCGCGACCGAGACCGTCAGTGAAGAAGTGACGCTGCGTCAGGGGTTGCCCCGTGTCGTCGGCGGTGAGGCGTGGCCACCCGCTGGCGCGGTTACCGTCGAGCGTGCGGTCGCATCGCTGCCCGTAGCTGATGCAGCAGAGTCGACCGCTCCTGCCGTGGAGACTGTACCGGCCGAGGCTGTTACACCTGCATCGCCAGCTGCACCCACGGTGCCTGCGGCAGTGCCCGCGCCTGTGCCAGTAGCAGCCAAGCCCGTTACGCCTGCAGATGCACCCGCGACTGCGCCTGCATCTGCATCGCCAGTGAAGCCCGCGAAGCCGGCGCGAGAACCGATCATGATCGGCAGTCGCACGCTTGGCCAGTGGATGGGGCTCGCGGTGCTGTGGGGCGGGGGAGCGATCGTCGCTGCCGGCATCATTGTGCTCGCCGCTCGCGGTGTCACCACGTTGCCAGGAGTCCCCGAGTTCCTCGAACGCTACCCGGGCGAATACGCGCTGCCTGAGTTCGTTGATCCAGGGTTCCCCGCGTGGGTGCGCTGGGCTCACTTCTTGAACTTCTTCCTCATGGTGATGATCATCCGCTCGGGCCTGCTCGTGCGCCAGCAACAGAAGCCAGACGCCTTCTTTACCCCGAAAAAGGGTGGCAAGAAGATCAGCATCTACCTGTGGCTGCACACCTCACTTGACGTGCTGTGGGTGGTGAACGGCCTCGCATTTGTGGTGCTGATGTTCATCACCGGGCACTGGGCGAGGATCGTGCCAACGAGCTGGGAGGTCTTCCCGAATGCGCTCAGCGCGATGCTGCAGTACCTCACGCTCGAATGGCCCGTTGAAGACGGTTGGGTGAACTACAATTCGCTGCAGCAGATCATGTACTTCACGGTCGTCTTTATTGCCGCACCGCTCGCCATCATCACGGGTGTGCGCATGAGCGAGTGGTGGCCACAGAAGGCAGAGAAGCTGAACAAGCTGTATCCGGCGCCGGTGGCTCGTGCGATCCACTTCCCGACCATGCTGTTCTTTGTGCTGTTCATTCTGATTCACGTGTTCCTCGTGTTCACCACGGGCGCGCTGAAGAATCTGAATCACATGTTTGTCGGCACGCCAGAGGTCAGTTGGCTTGGGTTCTGGATGTTTGCGCTTGGCCTGCTCGTGACCGCAGCGGTTACATGGGCTGCGAGGCCGCTGGTGCTCGCACCAATTGCGAACCTCTTCGGTCGCGTCAGCGAACGCTAGGCGGACACCCAAAAATACGGTGCGAAAGGGGCGAGTTTCTCGCCCCTTTCGTCGTGTATGGGCCACCGCACGGACCCACCTCGCGGGGTCTGCGACCTCGTGCTTCCGAACTACTCGCTGCCCAGCTCGAAACGATCCACGCTGATCGCGAGGTGGCGCAGCAGGGTCGCGAGTCGCTCGCGCTCGGCGCGCGGCATACCGCCGATGAGTCGCTCTTCAGCGTCAGCAAGACGGGTCATCGCTGCGTCGACGAGGGTTTGGCCCTGTTCGGTCATTTCGACGAGCACACCGCGGCCATCATTTGGGTCGGTGAGGCGTCGCACCAACTCCCGCTCGACCATTCGGTCGATGCGGTTTGTCATCGTGCCGCTCGACACCATGGTCTGCTTGACCAGCACTTTGGGACTCTGACGATATGGTGCGCCGCCGCGCCGCAGCACGGCGAGCACATCAAACTCCCACGCGGTGAGACCACTGCGATCAAACGCCTGCACGCGCACGCGGTCGATGTGCTTGGTGATGCGCGTCATGCGTGAGAACACGGCGAGCGGCGCGATATCGAGATCGGGGCGGGCCGCAGCCCACTCCCGCAAAATGCGATCAACCTCGTCTTCTTGTTTCACTCTTCTATTATCGTGGTCATTTTTACTCGCGAAGTCTGCCAGAATAGATGAGGTGTTCGCGCATCTCCTCGATGCGCACGCACGGTCCGCCTTGGTGTAATGGCAGCACGGCAGTTTTTGGAGCTGTTAGGTCTAGGTTCGAATCCTAGGGGCGGAGCGATCTTCACGATCTGAGAGGTAACACACATGGCAGAAAAGCTTGCGGTGGTAATTCTCGCAGCCGGGCAAGGCACGCGGATGAAGTCGTCGGTGCCTAAGGTGCTTCACAAGATTGGTGGTCGATCACTGATCGCCCATGTGCTCGACACCGCAGCGGGCATGCAGCCGGACGCGGTGATTGCGGTGGTTCGACATGAGCGTGAGCTCGTCGCGGAGGCGATCCTTGACCACGCACCGCACACGGTGATTGTCGACCAGGACGAGGTGCCTGGCACCGGTCGTGCCGTCGAGCTCGCCGTTGCCGCGCTGCCAGCTGATTTCGCGGGTTCGATCGTGGTGCTCAGTGGCGACGTGCCACTCATTGACGTGCCGACGCTCGAGCGACTGGTTCGTGGTCACATCGATCACCAGCGGGGCATGACGCTGCTGTCGGCAGTGTTTGAGAACCCGACGGGCTTGGGTCGCATTCTGCGTGACGCCGACGGGTCAATGCGCGGCATCGTCGAGGAGAAAGACGCGACCGAGGCGCAGCGCCGCATCACCGAGATCAACGGCGGCATCTATGTGTTTGCCCGCACCGCACTCGAATCCGCTCTTGCTGAGATCGACACGAACAACGCGCAGGGTGAAAAGTACCTCACCGATGCTGCGGCGCGCATTCTCGCGGGTGGGGGAGCGGTCGACGCGGTTGCGACCGATGACACCTGGCTCATCGCCGGGGTGAATGACCGGGTGCAGCTGTCAGACGCGGGTCGCGAGCTGAACCGACGCATTGTGCGCGCCCACCAGCACGCGGGGGTTACCATTCACGACCCGGCATCAACGTGGATCGACGCCGATGTGTCGATTGAGCCCGATGTCGAGGTGCTTCCCGGCACGTTCTTGCACGGTGCGACGAGCATCGCGACAGGAGCCGTCATTGGCCCTGACACGACGCTTGTTGACTGCGAGGTTGGTGAGGGTGCGCAGATTCGACGCAGCGAGGCGACGCTTGCGGTGTTCAGCGCAGGGGCGCAGGTGGGCCCATTTAGCTTCATTCGCCCAGGCACCGAACTCGGTGAGGGCGGTAAGATCGGCGCGTTTGTCGAGGCCAAGAACGCGAAGATTGGTTCTGGCAGCAAGGTGCCGCACCTCAGCTATGTGGGTGATGTGACGATCGGCGAAGGCAGCAACATTGGTGCGGGCACGATTGTTGCGAACTACGACGGGGTGAAGAAACACCAAACCACGGTCGGTGATGCGGTGCGCGTCGGCTCGAAGAACGTGCTGATCGCTCCAGTTACTATTGGAGACGGAGCCTACACGGCGGCAGGCGCAATGGTGCGCAAAGATGTGCCACCGGGAGCGCTCACTATGAACGTTGCGCCGCAGCGAAACATCGAGGGTTGGGTGGCCGAAAATCGGCCAGGGACAAGCAGCGCACAGGCTGCAGAACAGGGCAGAGAAGAACGAGCATGAGCGCGATCGAGTTGGCCGGCCAAAAAAAGCTGGTGCTGATTTCAGGCCGAGCCTATCCGGAGCTTGCCGAGCAGGTCGCCGCAGAGTTGGGTGCGGAGCTTGTGCCCACCGACGCGCGCACCTTCGCGAACGGTGAACTCTACGCACGATTCGACGAGAGCGTGCGCGGTTGCGATGCCTTCGTGATCCAGAGCCACACCCACCCCATCAACGAGTGGTTGATGGAGCAGCTCATCATGGTTGACGCCCTCAAGCGCGCGTCGGCGAAGCGCATCACCGTGGTGGCACCCTTCTACCCATACTCGCGTCAGGACAAGAAGGGTCGCGGTCGCGAGCCCATTTCTGCGCGTCTCGTTGCCGACCTGTTCAAGGCTGCGGGCGCCGATCGCATCATGTCGGTTGACTTGCACGCCGCGCAGATCCAGGGCTTTTTCGATGGTCCGGTTGACCACCTCTTCGCAATGCCAGTGCTGCTCGACCACTTCAAAAAGACCATCGATCGCGATGATCTGACCGTCGTCTCACCCGACATGGGTCGTGTGCGGGTCGCTGACGTCTGGAGCGACAAGCTTGGCGCCCCGCTTGCGATCATTCACAAGCGTCGCGATCCGCTCGTGCCCAACCAGGTGTCAGTGCACGACATTGTGGGTCAGGTCAAGGATCGCTGGTGCGTGGTCGTCGACGACATGATTGACACCGGTGGCACGATAGCGAAGGCGGCTGAGGCGCTCAAGGCAAACGGTGCTCGCGGAGTCACCATCGCCTGCACCCACGCAATCTTCTCAGGCAAGGCGATTGAACACCTGTCGCAAGATTTCATTGATCAGGTTGTTGTGACTGATACGCTGCCGATCCCTGAAGAGAAGCGCTTCGCAAAGCTCACGGTGCTGCCGATTGCTCCGTTGCTCGCACAGGCAATTCACGAGGTCTTCGAAGATGGCTCGGTGACCAGCATGTTTGAGGGTGCGGCCTAACCGCTGCACGCACCGGTCGCGCGAATGCGCTAGACTTTGATGCTGTACTTCGGCGAGGGGCGCATCATGCGCCCGTGATCGACGCGGTGGAGCCTCTAGCGGGCCCTTCTGACGCGCCATACGGCGAGGCAAAGCAAGCAGGTGGGTCTGACCCGCCACGTTTGGGCGCGAGCCCGCTAAGGAGAAACTGATTATGAGCGACACCCCACAGCTCGTTACCACTGCCCGTGAGTCATTCGGCAAGGGCGCGGCTCGCAAGCTGCGCGCCGCGGGCCAGACCCCAGTGGTGGTTTACGGTCACGGCACCGATCCGTTGCACCTGACCGTTGAAGCTCACCCCTTTAGCCTGATCGTGCGTCACGCGAACGCGATCATTGAGCTTGACGTCAACGGCAAGAAGCAGCTCGTGCTTGTGAAAGACGTGCAGAAAGATCCCGTACTGCAGCTCATCGAGCACGCTGACCTCATCATCGTCAAGAAGGGTGAGACCGTTGACGTTGAGGTTCCAGTGGTAATCGTCGGCACACCGTTCTCGGGCACCACCTTCCTGCAGGAGCTCAACACCCTGCGCATCAAGGTGCCCGCCACCAACATTCCTGAGCACGTTGAGGTCAGCGTTGAGGGTCTCGAAGCTGGCGTGCACATTCTCGCCGGTGACCTCAAGCTTGCAGGCGATGAGACGCTGCTCGATGACCCCGAACAGCTCGTGGTGCAGGTCGTTGAGCCTCGTGGCAAGTCTGAAGAAGACGAGGCAGCTGAGGCAGCTGGCGAAGCTGCTGCAGAGTAACCTCGCATATGTCGAGCCCGTCCGAGCCTCACGGCTCTGGCGGGCTCGTTGCGTGTCAGCGACATGTGGTTCGATTGAGACATGTTCTGGCGAAAGAAGCACGAGAAAGGCGAGCCCGTGGGTGACGTATGGCTCATCGTGGGACTGGGTAACCCCGGCCCGAAATATGAGACGACCAGACACAACGTGGGCCAAATGGCGCTCGATGTGCTGAGCGATCGCATCGGCTCGCGATTCGCTTCGCACCGGACGAACTCGCGCATCGCTGAGGGACGCCTCGTTCCTGGGGGGCCGAAGCTCGTGCTCGCGAAATCAAACGGCTACATGAACACTTCTGGTGGGCCGGTATCTGCGCTCGCCAAGTATTTTTCTGTGCCAGCCGATCGCATCGTCGTGTTGCACGATGAGCTTGACCTGCCGTTTGACTCGATCAAGTTGAAGCAGGGTGGTGGTCACGGCGGCCACAACGGCCTGCGCGACATTGCGAAAGCGCTTGGCACCCCAGACTTTTATCGTGTCAGGATCGGCATTGGGAGGCCTCCCGGACAGCAAGACGCAGCCGATTATGTGTTGCGACCGTTTGCCTCGGTGGAGACCGGCCCGCTCGCAGTGCTGCTCGAAGACGCCGCAGACGCGACCGAGCTGCTCGTCAACGAAGGATTGCTCGCCGCGCAGCAGCAGTTTCACGGGCGCACCCGATGAGTCTCACAGGGCTCGTCGGTCGGCTCGAAGCCTCGGAAAGTTTTGCCCGCGCACTTGACCATGCCAGTGAGAGTGCCGAGTTTGCGACGCTCGAATCGGTGCGACCAGCGTTGCTTGCGGGTCTTGTGAAGCGGAGGTGGCTGCAGGGAGACTCCGGGGCGTTATTCATTATCGCGCCAACCAGCCGCGAAGCAGACGCGCTGCGCGCCTCTATCGCCTCGCTCATCCCAGAAGCGATCACCGCGGAGTTTGCCGCCTGGGAAACGTTGCCGCACGAGCGGTTGAGCCCCAGCGCAGAGACGGTGGGGCGACGAGCTGCGACCCTCCGTGTGCTGCGCGAGCACGATGGGTCGAGACCACTGGTGGTGGTGGCATCGGTGCGCGCGGCACTGCAGCCCGTGTCACCGCACGCGGCGTTTGCCGAACCCATTGTGTTGCGTGCCGGAGAGACCGGCGAAGCGCTTGACGCGATCTCGCTGAAGCTGGTCGAACAGGCCTACACGAGGGTTGATATGGTGACGCGTCGTGGCGAGTTTGCGGTGCGTGGCGGCATTCTCGACGTGTTCCCACCGACCGCCGAGCAGGCGGTGCGCGTTGACTTTTTCGGTGACGAGGTCGACCAGATCCGCAGGTTTGCCGTCAGCGACCAGCGCAGTGCCGGCGACCCGCTCGACGTGATCGAGCTGTGGCCTGCCCGAGAACTGCTGCTCACTGACGAGGTGCGCAAACGCGCCGCGGCGCTCCTCCCAAGGTTCCCTGCGCTCGGCACACTGCTTGAAAAGATCAGCCAGGGCATCGCGGTTGAGGGCATGGAGAGCCTGTTGCCGCAGCTTTTGCCACAGCTCAGTCCGGTCACGGCACTGCTGCCCGAGGGTGGCGCCGTGGTGGTGTCATCGCCCGAACGGGTGGTGGGGCGTGCCGTGAGCCTTGCCGACACGAACCGAGAGTTTCTTGAGGCCGCGTGGGCTGCAGCGACCGCGGGAGCAGAGGCTCCCGTGCCCACCGACAATCACGGCATGCTGTCACTGGCCGAACTGCGCGACGCCGCGGGCAGTCGCCCTTGGCAGACCGTGACGGGTTTCGTCGCAGACGCGGATGATGAGCTGACGAGTGATGCTCAGGTGGTGGTGCATGCGGTGCCGCTGCCTCGCCCCGCCCCCGGCACCGATGCCGGTGAGGCAGCGATCGGGGCCATTCGTGACCGGCTGAGCGCTGGTTGGACCGTGGTGGTCACCGCGCAGGGCATCGGGCTGGTTGAACGTGCTCGAGATGTCCTTGCCGAAGCTGATCTTGCCGCACGCATCGTTGATGCGCTGCCGGTTGCCGCAACTGACTGGGAGCCAGGCGTTGTGTATCTCACGACCGGCACCGCGTGGTCGGGGTTTGAGAGCGGCGAGGCGCAGCTTGCCCTCGTCAGTGAGGCCGAGTTCTTTGGTCGCACGGTCAGCCAGCATCAAGCACCGACGAAGCTCGCGAAGCGGCGCGGCAAAAACGTGGTTGATCCACTGCAGTTGCAACCCGGCGACTTTGTCGTGCACGAGACACACGGTATCGGCCAGTTCGTCGAGCTGACGCAGCGCATGGTGCCAACCGGTGTGGGGCGCAGCGCGGCAGACCGCGGGAAGGCGCTGCGCGAATATCTCGTGCTCGAATATGCGTCGAGCAAACGCGGAATGCCCCGCGACAAGCTGTATGTGCCCACCGATCAGCTCGACCAGCTCTCTCGCTATGTGGGCGGCGAGGCGCCGGCGCTGTCGAAGATGGGTGGCAGCGACTGGGCGACTGCAAAGAAGAAGGCGCGCAAGGCGGTGCGCGACATTGCCGTGGAGCTCGTGAAGCTCTACTCCGCACGCATGTCATCGGCAGGTCACGCATTCTCACCCGACACTCCGTGGCAGCACGAACTCGAAGAGGCGTTTCCCTATGCCGAGACTCGCGACCAGCTGACCACCATCGATGAGGTGAAGCGCGACATGGAGCGGTCCGTGCCGATGGACCGACTCGTGTCTGGTGATGTCGGGTTTGGTAAGACCGAGATTGCGGTGCGCGCCGCATTCAAGGCGGTGCAAGACGGCAAGCAGGTGGCGGTGCTCGTGCCGACCACCCTGCTCGTGAAGCAGCACTTTGAGACGTTCCAGGATCGCTTCGCGGGGTTCCCCGTGCAGCTGCGCCCGCTCAGCCGCTTTCAGACCGAGAAAGAGTCGAAAGAAACGCTCGAGGGGCTCGCTGCAGGCACCGTCGACGTGGTGATTGGCACACACCGTTTGCTCACCGATCAGGTGCGCTACAAAGACATCGGCCTGGTCATCATCGATGAGGAGCAGCGCTTCGGTGTCGAGCACAAAGATGCGCTGAAGAAGTTGAAGACCGGCGTCGATATTCTTGCGATGAGTGCGACCCCGATTCCGCGCACCCTCGAGATGGCGGTTACCGGCATCCGGGAGATGTCAACGCTCGCAACCGCCCCCGAAGACCGCCACCCGATTCTCACGTTTGTGGGGCCGCGCAGCGATAAGCAGATCGGGGCAGCGATTCGTCGTGAACTGCTGCGTGAGGGGCAGGTCTTTTTCGTGCACAACCGCGTGCAGTCGATCGGCCGCATCGCCTCGCAGATTGCCGAGCTCGTGCCCGAAGCGCGCGTCGCGGTCGCCCACGGCAAGCTGAGTGAGCAGCAGCTGGAGCAGGTCGTCGTCGACTTCTGGGAACGCAAGTATGACGTGCTCGTGTCGACCACCATCATCGAGACCGGCCTCGACATCGCGAACGCCAACACGATCATCATCGACAACGCCGACAAGTATGGGCTGAGCCAGCTGCACCAGTTGCGCGGTCGTGTGGGTCGCAGTCGTGAGCGGGCCTACGCCTACTTCTTGTACGACCCAGAGAAGCCTTTGTCAGAGCACGCGCACGAGCGGCTTGACACGATCGCTGCGAACAACGAGCTCGGCTCGGGCATGCAGGTCGCGTTGAAAGACCTTGAGTTGCGTGGTGCTGGCAACCTGCTCGGTGGCGAGCAGTCCGGTCACATCGCTGGGGTCGGGTTTGACCTCTACCTGCGCATGATCGGCGAGGCAGTGTCGACGTTTAAGGGTGAAGAAGGGGGGCAGAACGGTGAGCTTTCGCTCGAGCTGCCGATTGACGCGCACATCCCCGAAGACTACGTCGAGAGCGAGCGACTGCGGCTCGAGGCCTACCAAAAGTTCTCGGCGGCTTCGCACCCGCAGGCACCAGAAGATCATGTTTCGCTCGTGCTCGAAGAGCTCACCGACCGCTACGGGCAACCGCCCGCCGAGGTGCAGCGGCTTGCCGCGATCTCGGCGCTGCGCCGCCGCGCGGCGGGGCTTGGGCTGACCAAGGTTGTCGCGAGCGGCCCGACGCTTCGTGTCGAGCCGGTGAAACTGCCGTCTTCGCGGCAGATGCGCATGAACCGCCTCTATCGGGGGTCGCGATACACCGAGGCGACGTCAACGCTGCAGATTCCGCTGCCCGAGGCGGGGCCGACATCGCGCAGCCCGCTCGCCGGGGTGGGTCGCGGGGGAGCGGCACCCTATGACGGTGACATTGTGGCGTGGGTCGGTCAGGTGTTCACCGCGCTGCTTGAGCCCGAGCTAGCCGCAGACGGGGGCTCGGCTGGCGACGCCTCCTGAACCGGTGCGTGCCTGTTATGGCGCAGTGACGGTGATGCCGCACAGCTCGCGCAGCGCATTGCCTGAGTCGACGATCACGCTGATCTGTCGCACAAGGTCGGTGACGTAGGTGGTGACCCCGAGCAGGGTATCTGGGGTCGGCATCTCACCGAGCGCCGCCAGCTGATCGCGCACCGCGGTCACCCGTTCGAGCACTCGTGGGTTTGTGATCTGATCTTCGATGGTCTCGAGGGTGCCGTCCACCGATACCGAGGGCAGACTGAACGATGGCACGGTGCCGTTCCTGAGATCGGTGAGCGCCTGATCGGTTGATGCGCGCAGCTCTGCTTCGGTCTCAGTGACCACACGGTCGACTTCGGATGACGCGATCTGGCATGCGTCTTCGAGACTTTGCACCGGGGCAGTCTGTTGGGGAAGCGGTGTGCTGCCCGAGGATGGGGCGCAAGCCATCAGGGCGCCGGTCAGCGCAACCGCTGCAATTGCCAGGCTGCTTCGCCGCATGAACCGTGTGTGAGGCATGGCTTGATGCTATCGGCGACAGGTTAGGGTGTGCTGTATGACGCGCAGCACCGACGATGCACTTGCCGCAGTTGAAGCGACCCTGCACCGGATGGTGTGGCCGGGCGGTTGTGCGTGGCACGAGGTGCAGACGCACGAGTCACTGATGCCGTTTCTGGTCGAAGAAACTGCCGAGTTCATCGACGCGGTCGAGCGTGGATTACCGCCGGAGGTCATCGCTGAAGAACTTGGCGATGTGCTCTACCAGGTGCTCTTTCACGCTGCGCTCGCCGAGCGCGACGGTGAAGGGTACGACCTCGACACGGTCGCAGCCCGGCTCAATGAGAAACTGATTGCCCGTCACCCGCATGTGTTCGGCGACCGCGGGTATATGACGGTCGATGAGCTGCATGCCGAGTGGGAGCGGCTCAAAGAAGACGCGGCGGGTGAACAGCGCGGATCGCGTGGCGCGCTTGAGGGAATCCCCTCCGGGATGCCGACCCTCGCCCGCGCCGCAAAGGTCATCGAGCGGCTCAAGAGGGCGAAACTCTTGGAGGTGAATGCAACGCAGGCTGCAGTCACTGAGGAATCGATCGGTGACGCGATGCTTGCGCTCATCATTGAAGCAAATGGTGCTGGCGTTGACCCGGACCGGGCGCTGCGCATGGCGACCGCGAGGCTTGCCGAGCGAGCTGGTGTCGTCGATGGTGACCCGGCAGACAGCGTGAGCGCAGCCAGATCCGAATAGGGGAGGCTGCGGCATGCGCACACCGCGACACGCATGCCTCGGCGCGCATGGAAGAATGGACGCATGGCCTCACCCGTGAACCCGCCGCGCGGCATGCGCGATTTTCTGCCCGCTGACAAAGCCCGCCGTGAGCACGCACTCGGCATCATCAAGGGCGTCTATCGCGCGCACGGGTTCGACGAAATCGAAACCCCCATGGTCGAAGACTACGACCGGTTGCACGCCGGGCTCGGCGGTGACAACGAGAAGCTGAGTTTTTCCATCCTCAAGCGGGGCATCAGGCCGGAGGCGCTCGCCGCAGCTGCTGAGGCTGGCAACGCAGAGCTGCTCGCGGATCTCGGCCTGCGGTTTGACCTGACCGTGCCGTTGACTCGCTTTTATGCCAGCCACCGGGCCGAACTGCCTCCGGTGTTTCGCGCACTGCAGATTGCGCCGGTATGGCGTGCCGAGCGGCCGCAGAAGGGCCGCTATCGCCAGTTTGTGCAGGCCGACATCGACATCATCGGCGAGGCGGGTTTGTTGGCCGAGATTGAGCTGATCACGGCGACATCGCAGGCGCTTGCAGCCCTCGGGCTCGAGGGCTGCGTGATCCGCGTGAATGACCGCCGCGTGCTGTACGGCATGCTCGAGCACGCCGGTTTCGTGAGTGGCGACTTTGATCGCGCGCTCATCACCGTCGACAAGCTCGACAAAATTGGCGCCAGTGGCGTGGTAGATGAGTTGCGTGAGCTGGGTGATGTGGCCGCTGAGCGCGTTGGTGAGGTGCTCGCTGCGGTCGAGCCACAGCTTGCGTCTGGCATCGACCTCAGCGCGGACGCCATCGCCGCGGCGCTGCCCGGCATTGACGCGAGCGAGACCGCCGCCGCGGGCATTGCAAACCTCGTGTCGCTCGGCGAAGCGCTGGCCGGCGCCCTGCCCGAGGGCGTCACGGTGCGCTTCGATCCGACGCTCGTGCGTGGCATGGGCTATTACACCGGCACGATCTTTGAGATCGCCCACCCGGGTTCTGGCAGTTCGGTGGGCGGCGGCGGTCGCTACGACGGCATGGTCGGCAGGTTTCTCGGCCAGGATGTGCCGGCAGTTGGCTTTTCGATCGGCTTTGAGCGCATCGTTGACCTGATTGAGGTGACCGCAGCCGACGGGCCAGAGGCCGTCGCGCTCGTCTATGATGCTGACGTGTCGCACGCAGATCTCGTGGCTCTGAAACGACAGCTCGTCGCGCGTGGCCACCGGGTGCGCCTCGAGAAGCGGCAGAAGAACATGAAGGCGCTGCTTACCCGCGTGTTTGGTGAGGGCTTTACCAGCATCGCAAACATGCGTGCCGGGGTCACAAGCGCCGATGAGCTCGAGATTCGTCCGCTCAATGGCTGAATGAGCGACGTGAGTACGCGTCACTGACGCCACGCTCAGAACCGTCAGATTAGAATAAGCAGCGGGTCAGCACCCGCACATCACCCCAATCACAAGGAGCACATGGTGGCATTCGTAGACGCGGTCATCGCACGCGAGATTCTTGACTCGCGCGGCAACCCCACGGTCGAGGTCGAGGTCGGGTTGACCGATGGTTCGGTGGGCCGCGCAGCAGTGCCGAGCGGTGCGTCGACCGGCGCGTTTGAAGCCTACGAGCTGCGCGATGGCGACAAGGATCGTTACCTCGGTAAGGGCGTGACGAAGGCGGTCGACGCAGTGTTTGACGACCTTGGCCCCGCAATCGACGATTTTTCGGCCGATGACCAGCGCCTGATTGATCTCGCGCTCATCGAAGCTGACGGCACCGATAACAAGCAGCGCCTGGGCGCGAACGCCATCCTCGGCGTGAGTCTCGCCGTGGCGCACGCAGCTGCCGCGAGCGCCGGACTGCCGCTCTACCGTTACCTGGGCGGCCCGACTGCGAGCACGCTGCCCGTGCCGATGATGAACATCATCAACGGCGGTTCACACTCCGATGCCACCATTGCATTTCAGGAATTTATGATTCGCCCCATCGGCGCTTCTTCGTTCCGCGAAGGACTTCGCATGGGAACTGAAGTTTTTCATGCGCTGAAAAAGGTATTGCACGACCGCGGCCNNTGCCCGTGCCGATGATGAACATCATTAATGGCGGCGCGCATGCTGACACTGGTGTCGACATTCAGGAGTTCATGGCTGTGCCGCTCGGTGCCGAGACCTTCAGCGAAGGTCTGCGCTGGGGTGTTGAGGTGTATCACGCCCTGAAGGGTCTGCTGAAGGAGAAGGGGCTCACTACGGCACTCGGTGACGAGGGTGGGTTTGCTCCTGATCTGCCGAGCACTGCCGACGCACTCGGCC
>LSQX01091113.1_pt1 | contig 29790 bp, 20 predicted proteins | sample 654561 | NCBI WGS metagenome assembly LSQX01 (sample SAMN04489861, study PRJNA283612) | anaerobic digester metagenome | isolation source: 4 biogas reactors fed with cattle manure at either 37C or 55C with and... | place: Denmark: Kongens Lyngby | collected 2014 | reverse complement strand
TTTCTGGGATTGCGGTGAATTCATTCTTTCCGCCTTCCGCCTGCAGGTCGGCCATCCGCCGGGAGCACCGATGTTCCTGATGCTGGGACGTGTTGCCACATTTTTTGCAGGAGGAGACGTGTCAAAGGTTGCTTTTGCGGTGAACAGCTTTTCCGCACTATGCAGCGCTTTTACAATACTTTTTCTCTTCTGGTCGGTCACTCATCTTGTAAGAAGAGTGGTAAGCGGGAACGGAGGTCTGCAGGCAAAACATATTTTACCGGTTCTCGGCAGCGGAGCTGCAGGTGCCCTGGCATATACATTTTCCGACACTTTCTGGTTCTCGGCTGTAGAAGGGGAGCTGTACGCCCTTTCATCCCTCTGCACGGCTCTTGTCTTCTGGACAATGCTCAAATGGGAGGAGGAAGCTGATAAAGCCGGTGCCGGAAGATGGATAATACTGACAGCCTATATCATAGGACTGAGTCTCGGGATACACCGCCTGAACCTCCTTGTCATCCCGGTTCTCGTGTTCATTGTATATTTTAAAAAATATGAAGTCAGCGGAAAGGGTATCCTGAACACTTTGCTGCTTGCCATACTGATACTGGGTCTGATGGTCTTCATCCTGATACCGGGGGTGCCGAAGGCCGCCGGATGGTTTGAACTGTTTTTTGTAAACCTCCTGGGACTTCCATACAATACCGGACTGCTTGTTTTTGTTGCAGCTGTCATTGTTCTGCTGATCGCAGGGATCAGATATTCACTCCGGAAAAAGAACATTATTCTCAATTATATTATTACGGCACTGACGGTGATTATGATAGGACATTCATCCTATGCAATGATAATGATCCGCTCATCGGCAAAACCACCGATGAACCAGAACAATCCGTCAGACATTTTCGCCCTGGGATATTATATCAACATGGAACAGTACGGCAGTGCCCCGCTGCTTTTCGGACCATATTACAGTGCACCGGCCGTTGATGTGAAAAATAAAGTATCGGGCTACAACAAGGTTGACGGGAAATATGAACCCTATTTCCGGCCTGAATATAAATACGACGGCAGGTTTGAGACTGTTTTTCCAAGAATGTACAGCCGTGATCCCGACCATGAACAGGCCTATACTTTCTGGGCAGGGATAAAAGGGAAGAAATATACCATTACTTCGGGGTCAGGCAAAAGAACTCTTGTATGTCCCAGCTTCGGAGAAAATCTCAGGTTTTTCTTCAGGTATCAGGCAGGATTCATGTATTTCAGATATTTCATGTGGAATTTTGCCGGCAGGCAGAACGACATACAGGGAAACGGAAACAAGATACACGGAAACTGGATATCGGGAATAAAATTTATTGACAATGCCCGCCTGGGCGATCAGGAGCTTATGCCTTCGGAACTGCTGGAAAATCCGGGAAGGAACAGGTATTATATGCTTCCCCTGCTGATGGGAATAGCGGGGATATTATGGCAGTACCGCAGAGACAGGAACGGATTCTTCCTTGTTTTCCTGTTCTTTTTCATGACAGGTCTTGCAATCATATTGTATCTCAACCAGTCGCCCAACCAGCCGAGGGAAAGGGACTATGCCTATGCCGGCTCATTTTATGCCTTTGCCATGTGGATAGGAATGGGAGTGATGTTTTTATACGACATGCTTAAAAAGATCACCAAATCCCTTCCTGCTGCAATAACGGCCATTGCTGCCGTCACTTTGGCAGGTCCGGTGCTTATGGCTGCGGAAAACTGGGATGACCATGACAGGTCAGGACGCTATACTGCCAGGGATATAGGTGCCAACTATCTGGAGTCATGTGCTCCGGGTGCAGTAATTTTCACCTATGGAGACAATGATTCCTTTCCGCTGTGGTATATCCAGGATGTTGAGGGAGTCAGAACCGATGTAAGGGTGGCTAACCTGAGCTATCTGCAGGCCGGATGGTATATAGAGATGATGAGGCAGAAAGCATTTGAGTCGGATCCCCTTCCCCTGTCACTGGAACAGGATAAGTACCGTGAGGGCCTGCGTACGCAGATACCTGTGCTGTCAAGGATTGATGATCCTGTTAACATAAGGGAGCTGGTGAATTTTGCAGGGATGGATGACAGTAAATATCTTGTTGACATCTCCGGCAGGGGGGATTTTGTGAATTATTTTCCCACTGACAAAGTGCTTATTGATGTTGACACTTCCGTTGTACTGACCAACGGAACGGTTAAGGAATATTTCAGGGACAGGCTTCTCTCACCTGTCATCTGGGAAATTACGGAAACAGACGCATTCAAGAATGATCTTGCGATAATGGACCTGCTGGCAACAAGTAAATGGAGCCGTCCGGTTTATTTTTCAACCACTGTGCCTTCAACCCAGTATAACGGTCTGGAAAAATTCTTTGTACAGGAAGGTATGGCATACAGGATCGTTCCGATAAATACAGATAATTCCCAGGGCGGGGATTATGGCATAATAGACCATGTGGTCATGTATGATAACATGATGAACAGGTTCAGATGGGGCAATGCGGATGATCCCTCTGTTTACCTGGACGAGAACAACAAGCGGATGTTCAGCAATTTCAGGAGACTCTTCGGAAACCTTGGCAGGGCATTGCTGGCAGAGGGTGATACGATCAGGGCGGTGGAGGCAGTGAGGAAGGGCCTGGAGATTGTCCCGGCTGTAAAACTTGAACATGACTTTTTCAGCATAGGACTGGCTGAAGTACTTGTTAAAGGCGGACAAAAAGAAGAAGGGCTGATGCTTGCAGGCGATATCATCAATCATGCACGGGAATATCTCGAATATGCTGTCAGCCTTGACCCCGGAAAGAGGTACGGACTGGATTATCCGACAGGTATTAACATGCAGGCACTCCTGGACCTCTACCGCCTGTCTGTTGAACTGCAGGAGAGTGACCTGACAAGCATTACCGAGGCCATGATAGGCAGTTACTATGAAAGACTTTACGGCAGGAACTGATTACTGATGAGATTTTTTACCATACCCACAATTGCTGCCAGAATATATCCCGAAGCCCTGTTCAGGATAAGGACCAGGGAGAAGCTGCTGTGTCTGACTTTTGATGACGGACCCGATCCGGATTCAACTCCCGCACTGCTTGAGATACTGGGAAGACATAATGTCAGATCAATTTTTTTCTGTGACGGGAGAGCGGCAGAAACCTATCCGGCCCTGGTCGCCATGATCAGGGAAGAGGGTCATATTGTAGGCAATCACGGATATAATCACCTGAACGGCTGGAGTACCTCGCTGAGTGAATATTGCAGGGATGTAAACCATGCTGCCGTATTTACTTCGGCAAGTTTGTTCCGCCCTCCCTACGGACTGTTACGCTTTAACCAGTATGTCCGCCTTAAGGCTTCTTTCAGGATAGTCTTCTGGGATGTGATGCCTTATGATTTTGACCGGGATGTTCCGCCGGCCCGGTCACTTGAGATCCTGAACAGGCAGATCAGGCCCGGGTCGGTGATAGTGCTCCATGACAGACAGGATTCAACTTCGGCCGGCTTCCTTGATGAGTTTCTTGACACTTCAGCCGGAAGAGGCTGGAAATTCTGCTGTCCGGACTTATAATGATTCGGATTATTGATTGTCAGGCTTTATTTTTACAGCTTTGAATTATAATTTTTAAGAAAAACCAGATAAACGTGCAGACGAATATTCTTATCCTTGGCTCAGGCGCAAGGGAGCATACCCTTGCATGGAAACTTATACAGAGCAGCAAGGCCGGAAGGATCTTTGCCGGTCCGGGCAATGCCGGGACTGCCGCAGCCGGAACAAACCTGGCTGTTGATCCCTGCAGCTTTGACCAGGTCAGGGATGCAGTACTTGCGAATGATATAGGAATGGTGATTGTCGGACCTGAGGCTCCGCTGGTTGCGGGCATACGTGATTATTTTCTCGCTGACCCCCTTCTGAAGGGTATTCCCCTTATCGGCCCTGACAGGTCGGCTGCCCGCCTTGAAGGCAGCAAGGATTTTGCAAAGGCATTTCTTGTTCGTCATGGCATACCCACTCCGGGCTACCGGACCTTTGACAGGTCGACAGCAGGAGAAGTGCGGGATTTCCTGGCCACCCTCCGCAGTCCTTATGTGATAAAGGCTGACGGACTGGCTGCAGGAAAGGGCGTTCTTATAATTGACGACATAAATGAAGCGGCAGCGGAGGTAAAGGCCATACTCGGCGGCAAATTCGGTACTGCCGGGGAAAAGGTCGTGGTGGAACAGTTTCTTAAGGGCATTGAAATATCGGTTTTTGTTATCAGCGATGGGAAATCGTGGAAATTACTTCCTGAAGCAAAGGATTACAAGAGGATAGGAACAGGTGATACCGGACTTAACACGGGAGGAATGGGCGGAGTGTCGCCTGTGCCTTTTGCCGGGAATGAGTTCATGGACAAGGTCAGGAACAGAATTATTGAACCAACGATGAGAGGCCTTGCCGAAGAGGGTATTGAATATACCGGATTCCTGTTCTTCGGACTGATGAATGTTGACGGCGATCCCTACATGATTGAATATAACGTGCGTATGGGCGATCCTGAAGCAGAAGTGGTTATCCCGAGAATAAAATCGGATCTTTATGATCTGCTTGAAGGTGTTGCTGAAGGTAATCTGTCGGAACGCTCCCTTGAGACCGACAGTCGCTTCGTTACTACCGTGATGCTTGTATCGGGAGGATATCCCGGGAGTTACAAAAAGGGCATGGAGATCACGGGACTGGAAGAAACAGACGACTGTGTCATTTTTCATGCCGGCACAAAAGCGGAAGGAGAAAGGGTGCTGACCTCGGGAGGCAGGGTCCTGGCCGTGAGTTCATGGGGAAACAGCCTGAAGGAAGCTCTTGAAGGATCATACAGTAATGCATCAAATATATCATTCGCTGAAATGTATTACAGGAAGGATATAGGCTTTGATTTGAAATAGGATATGCTTTTAAAATTATTCAGGGGAACGGGACCCGGTGTGATATTCCTTATTGTTGTCACTCTCGGACTCATGTGGCTCAGCGCCTTTATCTGTCCCGGAACCGGTGAGGCAGCCATTTATGAGTCCGCTCCAATGCCACTGTATGCTGTTGTAAAGTTTATGACCGGCACCAGTGTTTATCCCGGACTGGTATTTACACTGCTGGTACTGATATTTGTTCTTTTCCTCCTGGTCAATTTCAACACTTCAGTATTTTTTATTGGAGAACGGACCTTCTACCCGGCTCTGATATATATACTCCTTACATCATTACTGCCGTCCGTTCAGGTTCTCAATCCCGTTCTGCCGGCAATAGTCTTCCTGATGCTGGCCCTGAAACGGATAATGGGATCCTACCGCAAATCCGGCACTGCATTCAATTTTTTTGATGCAGCCCTTTTTATAAGTATCGGATCGCTGTTTTACGCGAATCTTATCTGGTTCGGAGCCCTGGTATTCATTGGTATTATTATAATGAGACCGGGAAATATTATTGAGATCACAAGTTCCGTCACCGGTCTTGCCATACCCTATATAATCCTGGCCGGTATTTATTATGTTATCGGAAAGGATGCCGGAATGCTGTTTGCCGTAACAGGTGAGAACCTGTTTGCCAATCCGCCCGTATTCGCACTTTCCAGAATGGAAACGCTTACATTGTTTTATACAGGACTGATGGTACTGGCAGGCATGGCGTTCCTGCTGAAACTGATTGACAGCAGGAAAATAAAATCGCGAAAGACTTTTTATCTTCTCCTGTGGACAGTGATAATCACGGTTCTTATTTATTTTATCCTGCCTTCGGCTTCAGTGGAATTGCTGTGGATCATAGCAGTTCCCGTTTCATATATACTGTCTCACTATTTTATTTTCGTAAGGAAAAAGATGGTCCCGGAAATTATGTTCAGTGTTTTTTTCCTGCTGGTATTTCTGGTACAGCTTCTGAGTTTCTTTTAGAGACCTGTGGTATTGCGGATTAATTTGTCCGGAATCATTTTATCATTGAGACCACGCCTACGCCGGAGCCTTTCATCCCGGCGGTGAAATCAAAGCTCAGCCGGTATATCCCGCTTTTATTGCAGATGAAATCGATGAAGGTGTAGGTTTTCCCGGTTTCGGGATCATAAGATGACAGAACCAGTTTGTTTGCATCATCCCTGAGGTTCAGATACAGTTGTCCTTCGGAATCCTCTGTGTTGCACAGGGAGAACCTGTACCTGGTGTTCTTCCAGAGCGACATCTGTGTTTTGTATCTTGGCTCTCCCGGATTGTCTGCTTTCCCAAGCTGAACCCTGAAATCCTTGAGATATTTTGCATCGGGTCCCGCATTCAGGATACAGTTGCTCACCAGGGGATCCGATGACTGCCCGTATGCCGCGGTGCATGCGGTAATCATCATAATGACCAGTGATAGATATATCTTCATATCAGTTATTTATAACCATTTTATTGCGAATTTTTCCGGTAATTTCAACCAGTCCGGCCAGCTGATCATCACTCATCTCGACAATGCTTGTTTCAGTCTGCTCAACCACCAGTCCCCCGTCCTTTTCAACACTTACAGGATCTCCCAGGGTATAGCTTATTTTTATATCCCTGAATTTCTCCCTGATTTCCTGCAGATAACCGCAAAGCTTCCTGAACTCTGCATCCCGCCCGCAATACGGTGCTGCAAGCATGATGAGATCGTTGAGAATAATTTTCTGCTCACCTATCCTGTCCCGCAGAACCGGATGGGGATATTCCCTTATTACCTGTGTGGCAAGGTACTGACCTTCTAGCCACACTCCTATTATCATAAGAGCAGACAGATGTCCTCTTCCGTTATCCCGGAGATATTTGTCTATCCGGGTATAGGAATCGACTGACAGGAACAGGAGTGAATCAAGGTTGGAGCGGTTAAGAGACAGTCTTCTGATAGCATCAAAGTCAAAAAACTGACCAACTTTCAGGCCTTCTGCCAGCTTTTTGATGTCGGACAGGATATTGATTGCAGTAGCGGTCTTTTCATACATGTTCAGATAACCCAGGTCGGCTCCCAGGATACCCAGTGCAAGAGCCTTGTCAAAATCCGTGGGCTGCCTGTTGACATTTATTGATGTAGCCAGGTAATCGGGTGAATATGGTACGGATAAAACCTGGAGAAGATTAGCAATCTCAACCGGAGAGGCGATATTGTTTGCAATATCGGCTATGGCTTCAGCACTTAATTTTTCAGCCTCGGCAAGGGGGATAGTATCAGTGTCGGGAAAAACAAATCCGGAACTGTTTTTTGATGAATTCCTGCAGGAGACAGATAATATAAGTGCAACGATCAGAATAAAAAATAAGTTTCCTTTCATCAGACTACATTGAATAATGCAAATATACAAAAAAGTATTTAACTATTTACTGATTAACCGCTTTCGGATTTTAAACTTTTCAAGGAAGTTGATGGTCCTTGCCGGCAGATTGAAATACAGTAGCAGATACAGCAGCAGGCTGCTGATAAGTATCACCCTGATATTGAATCTGTAGGTGTCAGTACTCATCCCCAGGAAATATTTGCTGGGTGCAAAAAAATGTGTCCTGAATGACAGTGCTCCCTTTTTTACAGGATCAAGGTACACAGGATCCACGTTCTGGACTATTGAATTGTTGTAAATGAGCATTTTATGTCTCTCAAAATATTTAGTGACTATCTGTTCCAGCTGGTAATTGTAATGCTGGTCCTGAAGCTTGTTCAGTCTGGAAGAGTTAAGGTTGTAAAATTTGTCACGTGTATCGGCTGCTGAATTGAACTGCTTGCTGAAAATCTCATCCAGCCGGCTGAGGTATGAGTCCAGGGAGTCCGCAATTTCACTGTTGAATGCTTCAGGACTGAGTGAAGCGGTATGACTGAATTCCGGAACCTTGTACACATCACTTATCTTCATCATTTCGTTTTTCAGAAGAAGAAGATCCCTGTTCCGGTTCCCGGCTGCTGTTGCGAAATCGTCCCGGCCTGGGGTATTGCCATGGTCTGCAGGATTGCTATGGCCTGATGTTGTGAAATTGCCCCGGCCTGCGGGATCGCCATCGCCTGCGGCATTGCCATGGCCTGCTGCTGCCAGTCTTTTTCTCAATTCGGGAATCCTGTAAACCCTGTTAAAGTCGGATTCGCTGATCTTTTTCTGAAGGGAATAGTAGCTTTCCCCGTCACGGCTGTACATGGTGGTGCTGTAGCGGTTGTTTCTGAACTGTGTGACCATGAGAGCCTCGTAGCTCCAGCGGGTAGGCATCAGCTCCGCTATAAAAGGAACCTTTTCAACATTTCCTATTTTTCTGTTAAGCTTGTCGAAGGGAAACATTGCCCCGCTCAGAACCATCATCGGAATGATAAGAAGTGGTATTATGATATAAATGGTTATTACCGAGTTGAAAGCCGAAGAAATATTCAGTCCGAGCATATTGGCGCAGAAAGAGGTGGTAAAGAGAGCAATCCAGTAATACATGAAGAGTCCCCTGATTTCCAGTACGGGGTTGGCCACGGCACAGAAAAGGAAGGTCTGGATTGCTGAAATGATCAGCATCATGACTGTCTTGGACAAAAGATAGCTGTTTCTGTTCAGGTTCAGAAACCTTTCTCTCTTGAGTATGTTCCTGTCCCGGAATATCTCTTCCGCACTTATTGTAAGACCGAGAAAGAGGGCCACAATAATGCTCATGAAAATGTATATGGGGATATTTTCATTTTCCGAGAACAGGTAAATATTTGAATCCGGATCAGGAATATATCTGATAATAAGGGACAGGATGAGGCCAAGAAGGGGAGCCACGGCAAGAGTGAGCATGAGGTACTGGCGGTTTGCCAGTTTACTTTTCAGGTCACGTGACAGGTAAATACTGAATTGCCGCAGTCCTGAGGGTCTGTCAAGATTACTGTGCGGCTTTTCCATTTCTTCGGGTTCATCCGGCAGGGGAAATTTTTTCCGGAACACGGATGCCCATTCAGAAGGTTTTATCTTTCTCTTTTCAGTATATTTCCCGAACTCGTCAACTATCTGTGTCTCAATAATGTTGAATATTGTTTCGGGATTTATATTTCCGCAGGAAGGACATTCCCCGACTGAGGAGTTGATCTGTGCATCGAGAGTTTTGAAATAGATTACGGCATCCACCGGATTGCCGTAATATGCCATGCTGCCCTGCTGATCCATTATCAGGATCTTGTCGAACATTTTGAATATTTCCGAAGATGGCTGATGTATTACAGAAATCACCAGTTTCCCCTTAAGGGTCAGCTCTCTGAGCAGATCCATCAGATTTTCGGAATCCCTCGACGACAGGCCGGATGTGGGTTCATCAAGAAGGAGAACGGATGGTTCCCTTATCATTTCCAGGGCTATGTTGAGCCTTTTTCTCTGGCCGCCGCTGATAACCTTGTTGTGAGGTGATCCCACCTTCAGGTCTCTTTTTTCATAAAGACCGAGATTCAGGAGTGTTTGTCCGACATGTGATATTATTTCCTCTTTCGTTTTGTCTTTAAAACAGAGACAGGCTGCATAATAGAGATTTTCAAATACTGTCAGGTCTTCTATCAGCAGGTCATCCTGCGGAACATATCCCAGAACACCTTCGGGGAAGGCATTTTTATCATTGATATCCAGTCCGTTTATCCTGACCGATCCGAACGAAGGCTTTACTATACCCGAAACAAGATTCAGCAGTGTTGTTTTGCCTGAACCGCTTCCTCCCATTATGCCGATAAGCTGACCCTGTTCCGCAGAAAAGCTCACATCATCAACTGCCGGGTGACCTTCCACAAAATAATATGACAGATTTTCAACCCTGAATGAAATTTTATGGACAATATTTTCTGAAAGGAATCTTGAACTGATATCACTGTAGTATATCGGATATCCCTGGGCAGACCTCAGTGAGCCGCCTTTGGGAAAAATATAGATATTCCCGGAAAATATGGGAAGACCGTTCAGACTCAGCTGCTCTCCTGAAATATATTTCATAAAAAGCAGGTCAGTGCTGTCCAGCCGTACGCAGATAAGAAGCGTTCCGGGATATCCTGCCTGCATTTTTTCACAGACCCTGCATTGAGGGGATTCCGGATAGAAAAGCAGTATGGAAGGGTCGGACAGGTTTTCTACATCATTGTTTGTAACGAAGGTCTCTATTGACCTGAATTCTTCCGGGGGAATATTAAAAACCTCCGCAACGGTATTGATAATATTCATTCTCTGCGGAGTGAAGCGGCGGTCGGCATTTACCAGCTCGAACAGGCGCATAAGGGCGATAACCTTCTGTTCCCCGTTAAGGGTGCGGTTGATCTTTTTGCATATGGCCAGTATTTTAACGGAATCCCTGACTGATGGTTTTACATTTGCGTCCTTTGCTTCCTTCATGTCATTAACGGGACCGGCATGTTCATCAAACAGGGTCAGGTACTGACTTACGTTTTCACTGCTGAGCTGCCTGGTCAGGAAGTTTTTCACATATTCCCGTTCACTTGCCAGCATGCCCCCGTCCTGTTTGACAATCAGGGCAAATAATTCCATGAGGGCCTTGAGGATTTCTTCACTCATCGATGCTCAATGCTATATCTCTTGCAGACGCATCTAAGGTATGAAACTATTTCTTTTTACGGGAATGTTTTACGAATTTTCTTTGTATCCAGCCCGGCAATATTATGCTGCCTATAATAAAATAAGGATAGTAGCTTATCATTCTCCAGATTATTGTCATGGCAAGGGCAAGACCCATGGTATGTACAGGATCGGCAGGAATGACATCGGTGATATAGCGCCCCAGTATGACTTCGGCAAATCCGCTGCCCCCGGGTGTGGGACTGATAATCATCATGATCCAGGTGATCAGCTGCCGGGCAAAGATCAGCATATGGTCACGTATTGAAAAGAATGCAACCAGTATCGCATTGATCACAAAATATCTGGATGTCCATGAAAGAAATGTTGCAGTAAAGGCTTTTACCCAGAAAAAGGCAGATTTCCTTTTCAGTTCCCCGGAGCTTGAAATAATATCATCTCCTGCCTTTTCGGCTGAAGCTTTCCATTTTCTCAGCAGGGGCAGCCGGAAGATCCAGACAAGGATTTTCCTTATCTTTTCCGGGTCGATAAAAAGGCCGTATCCTATCAGAAGCACCCATGCAAGTATTATTGAATATCCTATGACAGCCACTATCACCAGGTTGTTGAGCAGGGCGGGACCGGTACCCTGCAGGGAAGTGGTGAAAAGGACATCTTTCCCCACTATCAGCAGGACAAGAGGAAACATTATCACGAAATACAGTTCGTCGAGGAAGGAAGTTGCCAGTACAATGGAAGTGCTGCGGCCTACCGAGATACCTTCCTTGTGAATAAAAACGACTGCCACGGCAGTACCTCCCACAGTGGACGGAGTAATTGCTGAAGTAAACTCCCACAGCATCACCACTTTGAATGCCTGTCTCCATGCAAGGTCCTTTTCTGACAGGATGCGTATCCTGATCATATAGCCCAGGTCTCTTCCTATCATGAAGCATACTGCTATGAAGAGCCAGAATGCTGATTTCCATGTGAGATGCAGATGGCTCAGCATTTCTCTGTTTATTTCCCTTGATATAAGCCAGGCAACCACAGCCAGCCCGATCAGAACAGGAATAATTATTTTTGCCGGATTCAGTTTCCTTACCAGTTCAAAATCTTTTTCCTCACTCACAGCCTGCCTGTTTATTTTTGCCACTCAAAAATATAGCTTCCGCCCGGGATCTCCGCTGCTGAAAACTCATTCCTGATATTTTTCCCGTTCATCCTGTACTTTTCTGCGTGTCCGGGTATGATTACCACGGCCCTGCTTCCGGAGGGGACCCTTACTTCCATGTGAAAGATATCATTCGTTATTTTCCAGTTTACCTTTACGATACCGTAGGGTGTTTCCTGCGATGTGTTTGCCCAGCTGATCCCTTCGGATACCTGGGGATCGATTATGATGGATCTGTAAGCACAATCCCTTTCGTCATTCCTGATGCCTCCCACTGCCTGGTAAAACCATTGGCCGATACCGTTATAGCAGTTATGTATCCTGCTCCTGTCGCCGTTCCAGTGTTCCCATGTCGTGGTGGCACCATTTTCAAGCATGTAGAGGTATCCGGGATAGTCCCTTTTGAGGAGCATTGACAGGAAGAGATCTGCTTCCCTGTTCTTTACTGCCCATTCAGTAAAAACAGGGATCCCGACAAGTCCGCATGCAAAATGGCCCCTGTTCCTGTTCACTATCACATCCCTGAGATTTTCCCTGACTTTTCCCGCGAGGCTGTCAGGAACGATACCTGCCAGCAGGGGATATGTCAGGTCGGTCTGGGAAGCACTTCCGTAAACCGATCTTTCAGCATCATAGAATGTGTTGTGTATAAGATTTTTCAGGTGGCGGTGTTTTTGACGGTATACTTCCGAGTCATGTGTCTTTCCCAGGACGGTGGCAATTTTTTCCATGTTTTCATAGCATTCGCTTATAAAGCAGTTACTGACCAGGCTGACAGAGGCGGGGTCCGTCTGGTCCACTCCTTCCGGTACGGCCCAGTCGCCGAGAAACCAGTTCCTGTAATCAGTATCGGGCCATCTTTCAAGAAGGCCGCGGGGAGAATATTTTTCAACATATTCAAGCCATTTCTGCATTACCGGGTAATATTCCGACAGTATGCCGGCGTCACCGTAGTTAAGGTATGTTTTCCAGCTGGCAGTGATGATGAATCCGCACCAGTAGGGACCCCCTCCCGCGTTATAGGGATTCGGTGCGGTATGGGGCATTCCCCCGTCTTCACGTATACAGTCGGCCCATGCCTGCAGCCAGTTTGAATAGAGAGGCCCTAGGGCGAACATTATCTGGGCTGTTCCGGTGGAGGCATTTCCGTCACCTCCGTATCCAAGCCTTTCCAGCGACGGGCAGTCGACCAGGTATCCTCCCAGGCTCACGCACCTGAGCGTATATCTTATCATGTCGTGTATCCTGTTGAGGTCAGGATCCGAACATTCAAATGATGAAGAATGCCTGTATCCCGTGTGGATCAGGTGGGCCTTTATACCGGCCGGCAGCGGCTCCTGCGGCAGATTGGATATCCTGATATAGCGGAATCCGTGGTAGTTGAATTTGTTACGGAAATATTCATCCTTGCCGCCGGCTGATATGAAAATATCCATCTGACCCTGGTTTACGGTATTGCCATCATCATCAAGATGATCACAATATTCCATCAGTATCCTGTCGCCCCTGTTCAGGCGGGGAAAGTGTATCTCGGCATAGCCTGTGATACATTTACCCATATCAGCAAGCCATGTGCTGTCATTAACTTTAACAACCGAGGCAGCATGTATTGACTCGAAAATCCTGTCCGGCTCGCAGAGCTGGGCTGTTGCTTCAGCACCGGGATTTTCTGCTGAAAATACGGATGTCCAGGAAACCCTGTCGAGGGATTCTGCCGTAAGATCCGGCAGCAGGAGTGATGCATCGGTATATTCCCCGCCGAACTGATGCGGACGCCATGTGCCAATAGTGGAATATCCGCTGTTTCTTCCCTCCCAGAGCGTGTCCGTCACCAGGATCTGTTCCCGCCGGCCCCTGTTCACTTTTTCTGCCTGAACCCTTACAAGGGGAACGGAAGCGGATACGCCGGGCAGGCCTTCGCTGTACCAGCCCCTGCCCGTCCATACCACCAGATCGTTCCGGCCTTTCCTGAGCATATGGCTGATATCGTAGGTCAGCACCAGGGATCTCCTGCTGAATTGTGAGACCGACGGGCTAAGGACATAATCACCTGCTTTTATTCCATTTACATATACTTCGTGATATCCGAGGGAATTGACATACAGGAATACTTTTTCCCCCGTGTCATCCAGGGTGAAAGTCCTTTTCAGCTGGGGACTGACGCTGTATCCGGGCCCGGCGGGAAAGCCTATAAATTCTGCATTCCATTCTGATTCCTCCAGCAGTCCTGTGCTGAAAAATGCTGCCTCACTCCATTCCGAGCAATTATCTGACGCATCCCATATCCTCACTTTCCAGTAGCATGGGCTTCCTGATCCGAGCTCCCTTCCCCCGTATGGAACGAGATGGCTTTCCGGGGAGATTATTTTTCCGGAATTCCACAGATCGGCATTTTTTTCGTCAAGCAAGCCGGTATTGCTGGCTGCAAGTATCTGAAAGGCTTTTTGAACGCTACCGTTTTTCGCTGATGTTATTTTCCAGCTCAGTCCCGGCATATCTGTTCCCAGTCCCGGGGGATCCGTAAGGTTTTCACTGCGGAGATCCGAAACGGCAAGGGAGCCGCTGGTCTGCGAACAGCCTGTAAAAAGGAAAAGCAGTCCTGTGAAAAGGAAAAACAGGCTAGTTAGCCGGATAGTGAAATAATGTTGTGACATTCTGTAAATATTAAATGTTGTGTTCCGTGGCAATTTCCGTCGTAAACCGTGGTACAGCCTGTTGTACGCCCCGCCGTGTTCCGCGGTGCTTCCCGCTGTATGCCGTGGTACAGCCTGTTGTACATCCCGCCGTGTTCCGTGGCAATTTCCGTCGTAAACCGTGATATAGCCTGTTGTACATCCCGTCGTGTTCCGCGGCGTTTTTTCCCTTGTTTATCCTGGGATATAGTACCTTGCCCTGTAAATTTCTTCACGGAAGAGGATTCATTGTTTATTTATTGTATCTTCAAAAAAGCTAAAGATAATCTTTTGCAGAAATGACTTTTTATTACAACGGTCAAATTTTTTTTAAAAATTGGAATAAATTGCCCGTAAAAAGGTCTATATATTGAATAATGGCTGAACAAAAGTATAATTTGAAATGAGAAGAACCATAATCATAACAGGTATTGTTGTTGTAATTGTTGTAGTCGGACTTATAATTTTTAACAACGTGATATCCAGACAGCATGAAGTAAGTCAGTTCACGATGGCTAAAAAAGGACTGTTTGAGATAGCAATATCGAATGCAGGCGAGCTTTTTGCCGAGAATTCCTTTGACATCATGGGTCCTGAAATACAGCAGAGCCAGCCCCAGAGGGGTGGCGGCGGAAGGGGTGGCGGTCACAGCAGGATGCGTGTCACCTCTTTCAAGATACAGGACCTGATACCTGAGGGTACCCTGGTTAAAAAAGGTGATTATGTGGCTCAGCTCGACAGGACTGATTATGCCAATACTCTCCAGGATCAGCTTGATAATCTGACCACATTACAGGCCAACCTGGATATGAAGGTCCTTGATACTGCAGTCACCCTCACCAATCTCAGGGACGAAATAAAAAATCAGATATATGTGGTTGAGGAAGCCAAAATTATTCTTGCTGAATCGAGATATGAGCCTCCGGCCACAATCCGTCAGGCTGAAATAAGACTTAACAAGGCAGAGCGTGCTCTTGAACAGCTTAGAAAAAGCTATGATCTCAGGTATGCACAGTCGCTGACCGATATCAGAAAGACACAACAGGACCTTGTAAACGGACAGGAACTTGTCAGGACACTCCAGGAATTTCTTGCACAGTTTACAATAACAGCGCCATCCGACGGAATAATAATATATAAACAGGAATGGAACGGGACAAAGAGAAAAACCGGATCAACGGTAAATCCCTTTGATCGTGTTATTGCAACGCTTCCCGATCTTTCTTCCATGCTTTCAAAAATTTATGTAAGTGAGATCGAGATCAATAAGGTTAAGAATGGACAAAAGGTTGTGGTAACCGTCGATGCGCTTCCGGGAAAGTCATTTGCCGGTACAGTAACGAGTGTGGCAAATGTTGGGGAGGTGCTTCCGAATTCCGACGCAAAAATGTTTGAAGTTCTTATCTCAATCGATAATACCGGAAATTCACTCAGACCTGCAATGACCACCTGGAACAGGATCATCACCAAAAGTATTGATGATGCCATCTTTATACCGACGGAATGTGTATATACCGGAGCTGACAGTATCCCCTATGTTTACAAGAGAAACAAAACCAGGCAGATTGTCATTCTGGGCGACATGAATGAAAGGGATATAGTTGTAAAGGAAGGTCTTGAGCCGGGCACTCCCATATATATTATTCCTCCTGAAAATTCTTCAAATTTCAGGCTGACAGGTGAGCATTTAATAGCTGAAATAAGGCAGGACCAATGACCATGAATACCGGGAATAAAGCTGTTATATCGCTGGTACTGTTTCTGTTTGCCGGATTGATATTTTCCTCCTGCATCAATACAAAAAGTTCCTATTCCGATCCCGATGAAGACCGGCTGATGGTTACAAGGCGTTATGCCGGCGACTATATTGAATACAGGAATACGGACCCGGATGATTTTACCGGCTATGACCTTATCTGGATAAGCACTTCGCAGGACAGCACTTACGGGAAGATCAGCGCATTCGGAAAGTCATGCGATTTTGTTTCGGGTGACAGGCTTTTTCTCAGGCGTGAATATTACAGTCCGGGCGGCATTTCAGGATACTGGATCTATATTATTGAGAACGATTCCACGGTCTCATACAAACTTACTGAATTTCAGCATGACAGGGGAGTGCCGGTCAGATCATGGTTTTAATGCCTTTTGCTCTTCAGTCTTTTTATCGAGATACTTCCTGCCTTTTAATATCCACTCCGGCGGTTCTGTTCCCAGGAGGTAGTGATCAAAAAATTCTGCAACCTTTTTCGTATAGTCCAGCTGGTTTTCCTTTTTTGCCAGAGAATGGTTTTCTCCTTCATAAACAAGCATAATGAATGGTTTTTCCATTCTGCGCATGGTTGTGAACATTTCAATTCCCTGGTGCCAGTCCACGGCTCCGTCACTGGTCCCGAAGCTGACAAGCAGTGGGGTTTTTATGTTTTGTGCCCCGAACATGGGCGAATTGGCCATATAATTTTCCATCTGCTCCCACCAGGGTTCCCTCAGCCTGCCCTGTGAGACCTCAAAAATATTCTGGTTAGGCATTCCCGTATTCCAGTAAATTTCATTGTACATGCTTATCATGTTAATAAGCGGAGCACCTGCCACTGCCGCCGAGAAAAGACCGCTGCGGGTAATTATGAAGCTGGTCTGGTAGGCTCCCCAGCTGTGTCCCATGATCCCGACTTTCCCTCTGTCAATCATACCTGTTTTCAGGACCTCCTCCACGGCCGGGATGACGCAGTCTGCAGCTGACTCCCCGGGATGGTTTGTCCGGTAGACAATATCCGGCTGAAAGACAAAATAACCCCTGCCTGTAAGGTTGGTGGTGTTGTATGCACTCCTGGGAGAGGGTGCCACATAGTTGTTGAGGACATTTGAACGGATCTCATATATATATACTATCATGGGATATTTCTTTCCTTCCTCATAATCTGCAGGATAAAAAAGTGCTCCCTGCAAAGGTCTGCCGTCCCTGTTGGTAAAATTCACAATCTCACTTCTGCCCCATGAAAATTCTTCCTGCTGGGGATTGGTGTCGGATATTTTAAGAGGATCCCGGAAAGAAGCGGACACTTTGTAAATATTGGGGGATTCCGAATAGGATTCCGATCTGTAAACAAAATAGTCTGATTTTTCTGCCCTGGCCAGTGCACTCACTGATCTGGGTTCAAAAATCAGTTTTTCAAATTTATTTTTCACTGTCAGCCTGTAGAAGCCGGATTCCTTGGTCTTGTCACCGAAAGCTGAAAAGTACAGATCTTTTTTATCCGGGAAATAGGGATATTCGGTTTCAAGCCTGATCATCCTGAAAATGATATTGTTCTCCTTTCCGTTTGTCAGACGTACAGGCCGGGACCCGTCCATGCCAATCTTCCACACGTCAAACTCGTCATACACAAAGAATGCCTTGTCATCCTTCAGCCATCCACCCGTGCCGAAGGGAGGTTTTTCATCACGCGGACTGTCATCCCTTGTATTCCAGAACACTGTCTCAAGTTCGCCCGTGAGGTTAACATGTATATCCTTCCTGATGTCATACACCCACCAGTTCTTTTCCCTGAAATAATAGAGGTATTTCCCTGCCGGAGAAGGTGCTGCCACTGATGAGAAGGCCTGCAGTAAAAGTTTTCTTTTTCCCGTCAGGGGATCGCCCAGGTAATAGTCGGAAACAGCTTCCCTGAATACGGGCCTGTATGGTGTGTCATCCATGACGATCACGCCGGTCCCGTCGCCTGTGAGCATGGTTCGCCTGAGACTGTCACCACTCAGCCTGAAGAGGGAATTTTTATCAGGATCCCATGCAAACAGGTATGTGAAGTTCCTGTCCGTGTCATAGGTTTTCTTCTGCCTCGGCTGAATGGGATCATCTTTCCAGTGCCATATGTCAACACCGGGTATTTTTGGCTTTTCAGAAGACTTTTTATCGTTCTTTTCCTTTACTGTCCAGTTATGGGCACCGAAATAGATTATACGGCAATTATCGGAGATCAGGGGTTTGAATGACTCCTTTACATACATTTCCTTTGGAAACCTTATTGTGTCGGAAGAGGGATCATAACTTCTTGTTTCGGGTTTCCCGGAGATATTCCTGACTACATATACAATATGGTTTTCTTCAATCCGTGTGCTGTCTTTAAAGGATTTATAGAACATCAGGGCGTTTCCTTCCTTTTCCCACACAAGGTTCCTGTAAATGGATGTATCGTTGTTAAGGAAAGAGATGTTGTAGTTGTTCAGATCCATCAGTTCGACACCATTGCCGGTTTTGTCCGAAGTATTTATTATATATGCCAGCCTGTTGCCTGCTTTGTTGACAGCAAACTCTGAAACGTTTCCAATATTTTTTGCTGTACCGGTTTTAAGATTATGAAGAAAGATATTTTTCGTCTTATTGTCATCCTCGTATCCGGCAAGGATAATATGACCTGCATCTTTAGTGAAGACAAAAGATTCTGTGTTGTCAAATATTCTTTCCGTTCCGCTTTCAAGAGAGAGCAGCCTGGTTTTATATTTTACCGCCTTTTTCTCCTCGGTCATTTTTTCCAGCTGCTTCTCGCTGTAGCCGATTCTGCTGGCAGCCCATTTTGAATCAGACGAGAAAACATTTGCGGAAGAGAGGGGATATTTATACAGTATTGAAGCAGAGGAGTTTTTAATATACAAGGTGTCGTCGCCCTCGTTGAGTGTGATCCTCCAGCTCACCCACTGTCCGTCGCCCGAGAGGGAGACGGGTCCCAGGCTCTGCCATTTGGCATAGTCCTTTTCACTTATCGTCTTGAGAGTGCCGGCTGATACGGCCTGTGAAAAGAGAAAAAGCAGTATGATCAGGAACAGTTTATTTCTTATCATACGCTGCGGTGGTTTTCATCTCACCGTCCCTGCCCGGCCTTATACTTTCAACCATGAGAACCTTTCCGCCTTCTGCAAGTTTCCAGGTTTGGGTGCTTTTCACTTCCCTGCTCTGTCCGTCCCAGTCGAAAATCATTGTGGATGTTATTGTAAGAGAACTCTTGTCTGCTGACCAGGCCACTGTTGATTTGCTGGAGGAGTTGAACATGGGATTTTCACTTACGGAACCATCAAGCTTATATTCCGAAGTGCTTTTCATTTCACCTCCGTCACGTCCGGGCATGGTGGTTTCAACTTTAAGGACAGCGGCAGACTGCTGAACAGAGAGGCTTGTTGCTGCAAACCTGAACTGGCTTCCGCCGAAATCACTTTTGGAGTCATTTAATGCCCAGTTTCCTGAAAAATTCGCCTGGCCAAAAAGAAAAGCCGTACTTAAAAGAAAGACAGATAAGCAGATAAGCTTTCTGAGATTGATCATTCCATTGTTTTTCATGAGTTTGTTAGGTTATCAGGTTAATAATAAAATGACAGGCTCAATTTACGTTTTATTTTTCAATCTGTTTCATTTCCCTTTCTTTTCCTGTACTGATCCATTCCGGAACAATATTTTCCAGGAAGATATTCTTCTCGTCCCTCAGCTTTTTCATGTCAAGTCCTATAAGTGCCTGGGCTTTCTCTTTCGTGGAAATGTCGGGATAGGGTATTTCCCTGTTCTCCCCGAGTGCTGCCAGAACCCTTGCAAGCTTTACCCTTGCATCCTGTGCAAAGGCTATCCCGCCGGCAATGATCCTGCCGGTCTCTACCGGTGAATGGAAAGAGTTGCCATGTCCGGCTGCGGAAAAATCCCACCGCCACTGAGCCCTCCTGATATCCTGAAGTATATCTTTCATCTGCGATTCACTTGCTCCACTGTCCCATGCGGTTTTAGCCTCAACATGGCATCTTACCAGCAGCGTCTCCAGAATGACTCTGTTTTCCATTATCTTGTCCTGTCTTGAATAAACATCCTGAATGAGCTTGTCTGTTTCTTCGCGGTGACAGACCTGGCATGAAGCTGCAATGTTGTTCAGGGGACTCTGAAGGTGGTGATCCGTAAATTTCTGTCCGCCTTCACTTATGAACGGCATGTGGCAGTCGGCGCATGACACTCCCCTCGAAGCATGTGTGCCGGTAAGATAAACCTCATAGTCGGGATGCTGAGCCTTGAGCATGGGGGCACGGCTCATGGAGTGTATCCAGTCTGCAAACTCAATATCGTCATAATATTTTTCTATTTCTTCCAGTGTGGTTCCGTTTTTCCAGGGGAAGACCAGGTAATCCACACCTTCTATCATGTTCTTGTTGAAATAATATTCAACATGGCATTGTGCGCAGACAAGACTTCTCATTTCCTGATGACTTGACTTTGTAATATCCCGGCCCTGTGATTCAAACGCCTCAACCAGGGCAGGTCTGGATATTTTGAGATTCATTGTTTTTGCATCATGACAGTCAGCGCATCCTATGGGATTGATAATCTCACTGCCCCAGGTCTCCCATGTGCCCCTGTAAAATTCTGCAGGTCCTATCTCATTCATGAGTCGCGGAACATCAGGACTCTTGCATGCCCAGCATGTGCTGGGTTGCGGACTAGGAACACCTGCTGCCGGAGCTCCTGTCCTGAGGGTATTCCAGATATCTTCAATTGCATAATAATGCCCTCTGCCCTGACTGTAGTCCCTGGAAAAAAGGTATCCTGCCCAGAGGACGACCATCCGTGGTGATTCTTCAAGCATATCAACCATTGCACTGCCGTTGTATTTGCTCCTGAATGTGGTGTCGGCAGTTTTGAGGTATGAGTCATATTCACGCGGAAACAGTTCACCCCATAATGAGTTCCGGGGTTCAAACTCTGAAAAGGTCACCGCCGGGGTATAGGCAAAGACCGCTTCTGCACGGCGCTGCACTATGGATGATGCAAGCATGCCAAGCAGAAAAACAATTAATACCGTAGCTGTGAAAATGATCCATCCGAACCATGGTTTTTCCCTGAGTAGTTGTTGTATTGACTTCATTCCTGTCTTTATTAATCTTTGGTTTTCATAATATTCCTTAGCCAGCCGGGTACAACCGGCCCCGGAAGGGGAACCCTTGCCCAGGGTACGCTTGACAGGCTGTTTACCCTTCCGTGAGGGGTTTCCCTGTGGCAATCCATACAATCCCTTTCCATTCTGAATGTGTGGGTTTCAGTAGTCCTTGCAAGCAGTTTGCTGTCGGTGAGAAGATCTTCATGACATCTGATACAGTTTCTGTGTACCACTTTCCGTCCCTGTTCCTTTATAAAAATGACCTGGGGTTCCCTGCGGAGCGTAAAAATTGTTGCATGACGCAATCCGTCCTTTGCCTTGAAATAATATTTGGCGAAAATATTATTCTGGGGTACGTGACACTCATTGCAATTGGTTTTTTCACGGTGGGAGCTGTGATACCAGGTAGCATACTGTGGGGCCATTATATGGCAGTTGACACATGTTTCCGGTTTGTCGCCCAGGTAGGAAGGGGCATTTGAAATATTAATGACAAAAAGTGCCAGTCCGGTGAATACGGCAAGTATAAGGATGACAGGAAGCTTCCAGTTGTCCGGAGGTACAAGCTTTTTCAGGAATGTCATTATTTTTTAGCCGCAATATATTAAAATATTACTGATTTCTTTTCCCTGTTTTTTCAGTAAGCGGATTTTTTATACGGAGCGTACTGAATTTCATGAGTTATAAACATAAGTCACACGGGTGACTGTAATTATGCATCTTTTTATTAGATTTGAATCCTGGACTTATTATTTTGAACATCATCCTGAATGTGAAAGTTGCAAATCGTTTTTCCTCAGGTCTCAAAGCATGTCTCGGCATGCTGATTATAATTATTGCTGCGGCTGATTTGTCGGGCCGGGATTATTATGTTACCGGAACGGTTAGTGACAAATCCGGCAGGGCAGTTCCGGATGCCAGGATCTCCATGCTGGCCGGCAGTGAGGAATATGCTGCAGTGAGCAGAAGTGACGGCAGTTATTCGCTGAGGATATCGGGAATATATGAATCTGTTCCCGACCTTCTGCAACCGGGAATCCCGTATCCCAACCCTTTCAGGAATTCCATCAACATACCGTTTATCATTAACAGTAAAGGTGACGTACGGCTGATGATACACAATATATCCGGTCAGAAAATAAGGGAGTTCCTGTTTCCTGCAGTGGAGGCTGGCAGCTATCAGATTATATGGGACGGAAGAACTGCCAACGGTGCACCTGCGGGGCAGGGACTGTACATTTACACCATTTTGTTTTCCGGTAAATCATGGTCAGGCCGCCTGGTGAAATATTCCTCCGGTTCATCCCTGTCGTCAGTATCAGTCCTTGAACAGATCCAGATACCGTCTGCCGGTGAGTCCGTGCCGGATTCCTACAGGATACCTGTAATAGCCATGGTCAGCTGCAGGGATTATTATCCCCTGAGACTTACAGACATAACGATAGGCGGTGATACGACGATAAATTTTGAGATCTGTGCTTCGCCGGAAATACCTTTTAACACCACGGATGATTTTGTTGCCATGCATACCGGGTCTGCCTACCGGCCCCTGAACCTGAAGGGAATAAACCTGGGGTCATCGCCTCCCGGAACTTTTCCGGGCGAGATAGCCTATGCCATAACGGAAAAGGTGTATGAAGAATGGATAAGTATGATAGCCCGAGCAGGCTTCAACAGCATAAGGGTTTATACCCTTCATCCTCCTGAATTCTATGAGAAGCTGGCAAATTACAATTACAGGAATCCTGACAATCCCCTCCTGCTTTTTCAGGGAATATGGCTGGGGGAAATAGAGGATGGCTCGTTAAGATCGGAATATGATCTTATGCTCAGGGCAAATGCATTCCGTAACGAGATACGGGAAGTTATTGACTGTATACACGGGAAAAAGGAGATCGCCTTCAGGCTGGGACGTGCATACGGTAGTTACCGTACGAATCTTTCGCAGTGGACTGCCGGTTATATCATCGGAAGGGAGATAATGCCTCAGGAGGTTGACACCACCAACAAGTTACATCCGTCGGTGACATCATTTTCCGGAAACCAGCTGAGCATTTCAGGAGCCACTGCCAGCGAGGTTTTTGTTACACAAATGCTTGATGAGACGGTAACATATGAATATCAGAAATATTCGGTTAACCGGCCGGTCAGCATTTCAAGCTGGCCAACACTGGATCCCCTGCATCACCCGACTGAAATACATACTGATGAGGACAGGGCCACTTATGATATTACAAAGATCAGCCGGGAGAATCTCCGTGCAGGGATATTTGCCTGCTATCACGCCTATCCCTATTATCCCAATTTTATCAGCGAGGAGCCGTCATACCGTTTATATTCCGACGATCACGGACCAAACAGCTATCTGGGTTATCTGAAAGACCTGAAAAATCATTACAACGGTATTCCGCTGGTTATAGGTGAGTTCGGTGTTCCCTCAAGCTGGGGAAGCGCCCACCAGGCATACAGCAATATGCATCACGGGGGATATTCGGAGCAGCAGCAGGGGGAAAAGAACATACGCCTGATGCATAATATATTTGATTCCGGATGTGGCGGCGGATTCATGTTTTCGTGGATGGATGAATGGTTTAAGCCCACATGGATCGTTTCCTATCTCGAAGCCTACGGCTTGTTTTCCGGCGGCAACTTTATCCCCACGCGGCAGCTGTGGCATAATATTGTCTCTCCCGAACAGAATTTCGGCCTGCTGACTTTTGAGCAGAAGGAGCTGCCTCCTTTTAGCGCATACAGCAGGGACAATAATTCCGGTGACGTGTCAGCAATAGGGGCCACTCACGGCAATGATTATTTTTATCTCAACATAGAGCTTGGTAAGACTTTGTCTGCCGGCGATACCATTATGGTTGCCTTTGACACATATTCCGCGGGAACCGGGGAATCCCGCCTGCCCAACGGGAAATTACTTGGCAACAGGTCGGAGTTCCTGCTCGAGATCGTTGCCGGCGGCGATTCCGCATCATATTACGTTACGGAAGCCTACAATATGAAGGGTTTTACACCCAGGTTCAATTTCACGGATCCCTCCGTTCAGAAGTTCAGGAGTACTGTTACGGACGGTGCTCCATGGAAATTGATGGAATGGATAAATGATGGCTTCACCCTGACTGAGCAGCAGATAGGAAGAATTGCCATTGAAAGTTCAGGGGATCTGACACCGGGCAGACTGACAGCAGCAGCATTAAGCGGCAGGAAGGTAAAAATACGTCTACCGTGGACGATGCTTCATTTCTATGATCCCACACAGAGAAAAGTGGTTGACGGTGCAGAGTCGTGGGACGGAGGCCGTTCATTCGAAATTTATACTGCGGAATCTGACGGTATTGCCGTTTCGGTTTATTACAACGGTTCAGTAACCTCCACCACCAGCCGCTATTACTGGGATAAATGGCTTGTGGTACCGGATGTCCTTCCCCGGCTCAAGGAATCCTTTCATATTGTGGAAGCGGGACTTGCTGCCTTTGCTACGTTTGCTGACTGACGGACCGACGGCTGGCGGACAACTTTTTTCTTCTTTTCAAAACCGCTCCTTTCAGCCTTGCCCCATCCTTTCTTGCCCCTTAATGCCTCAAAATTGCCCCGTACTGCAAACCAGGTATGTACAGGATAGAAGAAAGGCTCAATAAATGCAGTTGCAATAAGTTTGAAGACGTCCCTCTTTCTCCTGTACTTGTGGAAAGTGATCTCTTCGAACAGTATTGCCCAGGTTGTGAGCATTACCGCAAATGAATAGACGAAAATAAAGAGCAGCAGGTAGAAGGGCCAGTTGATCCCGCTTGTCAGAATAAGGAAGATGGTATAAATGAATCCGGCAAAGGCAAGAAGCGGTGCCAGCCATTCAAAAAACATCCAGTAGGGATAGCCGAGCATTCCGAGTTTCTGAAATTTCGGATTCAAAAATAATTTCCGGTGTATCTTCAATGACTCCACCAGGCCTCTTGTCCAGCGGGTTCTTTGTTTGCGGAGGGATTTCAGGTCCGAAGGAACCTCTGTCCAGCAAAGAGGGTCAGGTATGTATGTCACCTCGTATTTTTTGTCTTTTTCAGACATGTGGCGTCTCATTCTCAATACAAGCTCCATGTCTTCCCCCACTGTTTTTGTACTGTATCCCCCGGCTTCGATAACGGTTTCACGGTCAAAGATGCCCATTGCCCCGGAGATCAGCATGAGTCCGTCGAGCTGGCTCCAGGCCATCCTGCCCAGCAGAAAGGCACGGGTGTAATCAAGAACCTGCAGGCGGGGCAGGATCTTTTTCGGAACATTTATCTGACGTATATGCCCCAGTTCGGTGTCGCATGAATTCACTATCCTGATAACTCCACCGGTGCCTATGACCTTTTTGTCCTTCTCTTCAAGGAAGGGTTTTACCAGTTTGAGTATTGAGTCGGCTTCAATTATTGAATCGGCATCAATGGATACAAAAAGGGAGCTTTTGCAGATGTTTATTCCAGCATTGAGCGAGTCTGCCTTTCCCCCGTTATTTTTGTCAATCACAGTAAGCCTGTTGAACGAGGGATTCCCGGATTTGTAAACCCCTTTTATCTTCTCGCAGGGGAGGCGGTAGTCGAAATAGTAATTGACCTTTTCGAGCTCGAAAGCTTTTTCAACCTTTTCAAAGGTGTCATCTGTCGATCCGTCATTTACGAGAATTATCTCAAAGTTGTTGTAATAGAGAGAGAGAAGCGTTCTTACATTATCAATTATCGTTTTGCTTTCGTTGAAAGCAGGGGCGATTATTGACACTTTTGGACTCAAAGGTGACAGAACGAGTGAATTATAATTCACGTAACTGTTTTTTCTGAGATATTTCCGTAATGCTATTGCGGAAAATATTCCAAGTATGAGATACGACCCGAAGATTATCAGGGTAAGTATGAATATTACATGTCCGAAAATAAAACCCATGGCCTGTTAGTATATTCTTCTGTCAAGCACATGCCTGACGATTATATTATAATTCTTGTATTCCGATTTCATTATTTTAACCAGCACTTTGACACCTTCTTCGCCATTGTTTTCAATTGCTTTTGTAGCTTCAATCTGCAGCTGGACGTCATCTTCCTTGTCGAGAACCAGTTTAAGGAATCCTAGCAGTGACAGGTCGGGCATCTTTCCCATTGACCTGATTATTTCAAGGCATACATCATAGTCCTGGAACTTGTACATATGTTTCATGGTTTCCAGTGTGGAGCGCATATTCATGTCGCCCGCCACCTGTATGGCAAGCTTCCTGACATCAGGATCGGGATGCATCAGGATGCCGTGAACTGCTTCCTCAGCATCTGATTGTTTGAATTCCCTTATCATGCGCAGGGCAAATATTGCAACGGTGGGATTTGGGGAGTTGAGCCAGCGGCTGAATTCAGGAAGGGGCAGATTATGCTGCACTATCAGTTCATGCAGAGAGATCTGTTCCCAGAGTGAAAAGGGCCTTTCAAGCTTATCGAGAAAATCAAAGGGCTTGTCATCACCCAGCCGTACCAGGGCAATCTGCGCCTCCATCCTGAGTATTTCGTTTGACGAGTTAAGTGCCTTGTATATGGATTCGTTTGCACTTTTGATATTCATAAATGCCAGTTCACGGAATCCCTTGATCTTTTTATGCCAGCGGCGGTCGCGTGCCCTTCTTTCAGAATCCCTGTCCAGTCCGAGGTGTTTGTACAGCCCGAGAAGCATTTTGGCTTCTTCACCTTTGAGGTTGATGCTGACGTCAATCATCTGGTCAATAAGTACCTGTCTGCGGTAGGTGTCGGATGCGATGGAACGGAAATCTTCCGGAATGGCAGTACCGAAAAGATAGTCGATAATAAGTTCCTGGTATTTTTCCATGAGATACTGATGGAGCTTCTGCTTTCTTTCCATCCTCCTCCTGTTGAAAAGAATGAATATCAGGAGCAGTATCATGGTACAGATACTGAATAATATTGTAACTATCAGTGCATTGATCAGTTCCAGGGATTTTCCGAAATAAGTAATCCTTTTCAGCCACGGACTGTTGTTTCCTATCAGAAGATTGCCGGGCGGCTTTATGATGAATGACACCTTACTCTCTTCTGCTGTTGCGGGGGATGGCAGTACTTCCGAAGTATCTGAAACAGTTTCGGCTGACAGCGGACCGTCATAATAATCTGCACAGGCCAGCAGGGTTTTGCCTGATGCACTATTTCCCGGCTCCACAGCGGTTTCCGGAACTTCTGTGTTTGCCGTCCCTGTCCATGTGCCAGCTGCTCCTGCTGTCCCCGTTTCCGTGCCAGCTGCTCCTGCTCTTGTTGTCCCGGACTCCTCCGGTACGGGATTTCCGGAGATACGGATTTTGTACCAGCCATTTTCCCTGAACATAATGGCATTGGCATCAATATGTCTTTTTACCTCATAGAAAAAGGCTTCAGCGTTGAATTTCACCCTGAAAGCACCGAGCTGAACGGGAAAATTATCTTTCAGTGAGGTTATAAATCCTCTTACATTTGTTTCGTTTATGACATAGTCAAGTGGCTGGCCGAAGACAGATATGGTTTCGCTTTCGGAGCTGTTGCTTTCTGCCTCAAGTGGCTGTCCGAAGGCAGATATGGTTTCGCTCTCGGAGCTGCTGCTTTCCACGCTTGCAGTAAAATCGTCACTAATTTCTCCGGGAAGGCTGCAGACAAGGGCAGTTCCGTTTTCAGTGCTGTTGCTTTCCGCTGTCAGCAGTGAGTCGGGCGGAATTTCTGCTGGCTGTGCGGCAATTATCCCTTTTGCTGAAATAACTGTCAATATGAAAAGAAGAATATATCTCATTATTTCATTTTTATCGCGTAAAAAAGATTTATATGGCCTTCCAGCCTGTTTCGCCAGTCACCCTTCCGGAATTCTTCACGTGAATAGCCTGTTCCAACACGGACAGATAGTTTCTTTGTCAGAAAGCCATAATAGGCCAGCCGGATACTGTTTGCACTGAGTCGTTCTATATCTGTTTGTATATCAATAGGTTCATCTGGAGCGGCGCCGGTACCAAGCGTCAGCTGAAGGTAATCCGTATCGTTGAGATATTTCCGTGCATTGAAGTATACCGAAGGTCTTGCAGCCTCATTCCTGAAAGCCAGGTAGCCTTTAAGGGAGAACCAGTATCCTGTGATATATTTTTCGGCTGATAATCCTGCAATAAATATATTCCTGTCGAAATGGTAATAGTTCATTCCTGCCGAAAGTGCCCAGCCTTGCGGCAGTATCTGCCAGATCTCGGCTGCAGCCCTGTGACCGGGAAAATATTTTCCCGGACTGAAAGCGTATGCCAGATATGCATAATTCCTGTCCGACAGTTTGGGCCAGAATTCAGCTTCAAACTGCAGTTCCGTCACCAGTGTGTCGTTCATGGTAATTGTACCGAGGTTGAGGCCTGCTGCTGCTGGTCCACGGTCAAAACGGTGACCGGCTCCTGCCTTGAATACCTGCCAGAACCGCTTGTATGGTTCGGAAAAACTGTCAAAGCTGTATCCCGCCCTGATATCGGTAGCTACCGGAGAATTTTCCTTCGACCACAGTGAAATATCGCGCCGTGCAGAAAGTGCATCAGGATTACCGGGATCTGTTGCCAGCAGGGTATCGATTACAGCAGCTGCTTCGTCATACTTTTTCTGCCATGCAAGTATTCTTCCGAGAAGTATGCGTGCATCACCATAGGAAGGGTAACTGTTGACAAGTTTCCGGGCGCCGGCAGCGGCAGTGGCATAATCGCCTTCGAAAGCAAGGGATCTGATCCTCAGGTATTCGGTTTCAGGATCGCCTGTTTCCCGGGAAAAAGCCGGTCTGCAGACCAGTACTCCGGCTGAAATCAATATGGCAGTAAACAGAAAGAAGAATCTGTTCATAAATTAATTCTTTAATATGGTCCGTATTGTGCTGATCAGATCAGAAGGGTTGAATGGTTTTATTATATATCCCTCAATACCCAGTTCAGTTGCCCTGCGGCGGATCTGAGGATCACTGAAAGCGGTTACTATAAGGACGGGAGTCTGAAGCTTAAGGTCCGAACGCAGGTATTGAATCAGCTCCAGGCCACTATGATAAGGCAGGTGAATATCTACAATCACCATATCATATACATTGCTTTGCAGCAATGAAATGGCGTCAGTACCATTTTCAGCGGTTTCAGACGTAAACCCTTCTCTTTCAAGGACAACAGAAATAGTTCTCAGCGCCAGCCTGTTGTCTTCACAAATAAGTATCCTCATGCCGTTGTTCATAAGGCATTTCTGCATTTTTAGCTGTTCTTATGCCTTATACGTTGTAAAAATGAAAAATATACATTGTTATACCAAAATTACCTGATAATTTTTGCTAACAATTTCAGGGAATGGATTAACAAATGATTTTTTATGACGAATTACAATGGATGAAAACCAGCCAGTGGTCCGGAAGAAAGCAATTTACTGTCCGCCTGTTTTTAACTTTTGCACATACATATCCGTATAAAATTGTTTCTCTTTAAGACGGTATTGCATGACTGTCTCTTATACACATCT
>LSQX01162592.1_pt1 | contig 29810 bp, 23 predicted proteins | sample 654561 | NCBI WGS metagenome assembly LSQX01 (sample SAMN04489861, study PRJNA283612) | anaerobic digester metagenome | isolation source: 4 biogas reactors fed with cattle manure at either 37C or 55C with and... | place: Denmark: Kongens Lyngby | collected 2014 | reverse complement strand
CCTTTGTTCAGTTCTCAGGGTATACTCAAAAATCCCGCACTTCAGCGTGCGGGATTTTTTTGTGCGCACATTTTCACGGATAACAGTAAACGTCGGCAGGTTGTAAGAAAATTATCGCAAAGGGCAAGCGCAAAAAAATGTTTATCTCGTCGGTGTCCTGCGGTTGACCGCTATAAAAGCCCGCGGCGTTTGTTTTCATAGAGCTTTAATACCGCGATTTGGGTTTTTGCGTCTTTTATCCTGTTGTCGAGCACCATCTCGACCGCCTGTTTAAGCGGGATGGTTTCGACTTCCAAAAATTCGCCCTCGTCCGGCGATGTTTTCCCGATTGTCAAATCATGCGCGAAGAACAGGTGGATTATTTCATTGCAAACTCCGGGCGTGGGATACAGCTGCCCCAGCGGTATGAACTGCCCGGCTGCCGCACCGGTTTCCTCCATAAGCTCCCGCCTGCCGCATTCAAGCGGGCTTTCACCCGGCGAGAGCTTTCCCGCGGGCAGTTCGAGCAAAACGGCGTCGTACGGATAGCGGTACTGGCGGACAAAAAGCAGTTCATCTTTATCGTTTAAAGCGGCGACACACACCCCGCCGGGGTGGTTGACCACTTCTCTTGCGGCCATCCTGCCGTCCGGCAGTTCCACTTCTGCGATATCCAGACTGATGATATTTCCGGTGAAGACGGTTTTTCTGGACAAGGTTTTTTCAATCATGTTCATATTTTTGCGGTCTCCTTAATAGTATTGGTATATGGAATTAAAAAACGGGAGGCGGAAAGATGAACAGGATTGTAACGCCGCAGGTGGCCGACAGCGGCGCAGTCAGAGGGCTGATTTCGGCTTTGCGCGGGCGGTTCGGCTTTTTGGCGGCCGTACCGATTGGGCAAAGCGTTTTAGGCAGGGAGATTATCGGGCTAATGCTGGGCACCGGCAGGGAAAAGGTGCTTTACTGTGCGGGTTTTCACGGGCAGGAGTGGATTACTTCCCTTGTTCTGCTGCGTCTGATTGAGGATTTATGCATGGCGCTGGAACGCGGCGCCAGAGTGTTGGACATACATATAGCGCAGGGGCTATCCGGCCGCACTCTGATATTTGTGCCTCAGGTCAACCCCGACGGGATTGACATTGCAATCCACGGCTCAGGCGCCGCGGGAAAATATGCGCAGATGGTGCGCGAGCTTGGCGGCAATAAACCAGGTCTGTGGCAGGCAAACGCGCGCGGGGTGGATATCAACCATAATTTTGACGCGGGATGGGAAACCCTGCGTCAGATGGAGAGGGAAAACGGGATTGATTCTCCGTCTCCCAGCCGGTGGTGCGGGCCAAAGCCGGAAAGCGAGCCGGAGACCGCCGCCCTTGTCAGGCTGTGCCGGAGAGTGGGGTTCCGCCTTGTGATTGCTCTGCATTCACAGGGGGAGGAAATATTCTGGAGGTACGGGGAGCGCACCCCGAAAAATGCCCGAGCGCTCGCCGAAGTGATGGCGGCCTCCTCAAAATACAAGGTGGCGGACCCGGAAGGGCTGGCCACCCACGGCGGGTTTAAGGACTGGTTTATTCAGCAGACAGGTAACCCCGGCTTTACAATAGAACTGGGAAAAGGCAAAAATCCGCTGCCGCTGGCGGATTTAGAAGATATTTATTCAAAAGCAAAAGAAATGTTGCTGCTGGCGGCGATGATGTAATACGCCGCGCGGCAGTAATATACTGTTTGTATAATTGCAGCAACAATATACTGAAATACCGCAAAAAGTTGCTTACGGGTGAGGCTCGCCTTTGCGGTAGGCTTCCATAATTCCTTTGAAGACCTGAGCGCTTGATGGCGGAGTCCACGTGATTGCGTTGGCGCCCGCGGATATGGTTTCGCGGATGGTGTCTTCGGTGGGGCCGCCGGTCGCGATTATTGCGAGCTGCGGGTATTCTTTTCTGATGTACCGTACAAGCTGCGGGGTGTTTGCGGCGGCCGAGACGTTTACGATTTTTGTGCCTGCCTCAACCCGTGCGCCGATATCCTCTTTTTCGGACACTACGGTAACCACAACCGGCACGTCTATGCGGCGGATTAACTCGCGCACGGTCTCGTTTTTTGTCGGGGCGTTGACAACCACCCCGATTGCGCCCTGAAATTCCGCGTGCAGCGCAAGGTCGAGTACCCGCAGGCCCTGCGTCAGCCCACCTCCGACGCCGGCGAATACCGGCATGTCGGCCGCCTGCATTATCGAGTGAGTAATCAGCGGCTGCGGGGTGAAGGGATAGACTGCGATTACCGCGTCTGCGTTGCAGTTTCGGATAATCGCGACATCGGTGGTATATACGAGCGAGCGTATGCGTTTGCCGAAGACCCTGATACCCGAACATTCCTGAATACATTCGGGGACGCGGAGCATAAAGCTGCGGAGGATGCCGTGGAATTCGGGGACAGTGGAATTGCTCATAACACCGTTCCTCCCATCCATATAAAATCACAGAAACATTTTACAGTAGAATTAAGCGGATTAAAAGGGAAAATTTGAAGAATTATCTGAATATTTTAAAAAAGTTTACCACAAATGACGATAATATGGTATATTATAAATGGGAAAAAACGTGAAATAATTAAACTGTGATATGCGGGGAGAAATCTGTTATGGGCAAATTTATTGAAATTAATCCGATTGAGCTTAAGGGCAATCCCTTTGACAAAATCGGTCGGGAATGGATGCTTGTTTCGGCGGGCGACAGCGGAAATTTCAACACCATGACCGCCAGTTGGGGCGGCATGGGGGTGCTCTGGAACGCCGATGTCTGCTTTGCGTTTGTGCGTCCGACGCGGTATACCTACGAGTTTATGGAGCGCGAGGATTATTTCTCCCTTTCGTTTTTCGGGCCGGATTACCGGCACGCGCTGCGGTTCTGCGGCACTCATTCGGGGCGGGACGTCGACAAGGCGGCTGCAGCGGGGCTGACCCCGGTTTTTGACGCGCCGGCGCCGTATTACGAGCAGTGCAGTATCGCGGTTATTTGCCGAAAGATTTATTATCAGGATATTGACCCTAAGAATTTCATCGATTCCACCATCAAAAGCCACTACCAGCAGAAGGATTACCATCGGATGTATGTCGGCGAGGTGGTCAAGGTTTTAAAAAGGATAGAGTAAAACAATAAAGGCTGCTGTTCGAATGTTGACAGCAGCTTTTTTATATGGGCGGGCATAGGGTGCGCGTCGGATGAAGGGCGGCTTTGCAGGCTGCGGCGTTTAAGAGCGCGCGCCGTTCTGCCCGTTTTTTTCTTCTGGCACAGCGGCGTAAAGCGCCTCGCGCAGCGCGTCAATCGGGGTTTGCCCGGTTTTTATTTTAACGGTCAGATACGGTTTTGCGCCGGCGCTGATTAACGCCCTGCCTTTTAAGGCGGAGGAAATGCGGGAGGCGGTCTGCATGTCGAGAGCGCGCATGTAAAGCAGCAGGCTGCTGTGCTGCTGTTTGATTTCGTATATCCCGATTTCTGCCGCCATGTTCCGCAGCAGGGCGATATCAATAAGTCCGCGCACCGGCTCCGGCGGCTGGCCAAAGCGGTCCACCAGTTCGTCATACACGTCCAGCGAATCCGCGTGGGAGCGGATGTCCGCGATTTTTCTGTAAATCTCAAGCCGCTGAGAGGTTGAATAGATGTAATTTTCGGGGATATGCGCGGTAATCTGCAAATCCACAAGGCATTCTGTTTCCCTTTGGGAAGGAGTGCCTTTTTCTTCGCTGACCGCTTCCGCAAGCAGTTTGAGGTACATCTCGTACCCGACCGCTTCCATGTTGCCGTGCTGCTGGGCGCCGAGTATGTTGCCGGCGCCTCTAATTTCCATGTCCCGCATGGCTATTTTAAAGCCCGCGCCGAATTCGGTGAATTCCCGCACCGCCTCAAGCCGTTTGGCGGCGGCCTCGGTCAGCACCTTGCCCCGCACGAATGTCAGATAGGCGTAGGCGCGGCGCGGGGAGCGCCCGACGCGGCCCCTGATTTGATGGAGCTGCGCCAGCCCGAATTTGTCGGCGTTTTCGACTATCAGGGTGTTGACGTTCGGGATGTCTATCCCCGATTCGATAATTGTGGTGCAGACCAGCACGTCGATTTGGTGGTCCAGCATCTGCCGCCAGATTTCGGAGAGCTGTTCCTCGGACATTTTGCCGTGGGCAATCCCTATGCGGGCTTCGGGTATGCGCGTCTGAATGTTGGCGGCTCGCCGCTCGATGGTCTCAATCCGGTTGTGGAGATAGTAAACCTGACCGTTCCGCCGAAGCTCCCGCCTGATTGCGTCGTCCACAATTCCGGTGTCGTATTCCAGCACATAGGTTTGGACCGGATAGCGGTCTTGCGGGGCCTCTTCAATCACCGACATATCGCGTATCCCGCTCAAAGCCATGTTCAGGGTGCGGGGGATTGGGGTGGCCGACAGGGTCAGCACGTCCACGGTTGGCCAGATTTCTTTAAGGCGCTCTTTCTGAGCCACCCCGAACCGCTGCTCCTCGTCCACAATCACCAGCCCGACATCCCGCATGACCACGTCTTTGGAAAGCAGGCGGTGGGTGCCGACGATGATGTCGATTTCGCCGCTCTTCAGTTTTTTGATTATTTCCCTCTGCTGTTTTGGGTTTCGAAAGCGCGACAGCATTTCCACCCGCACCGGGAACCCTTCAAACCTTTTGACTATTGTGTTGTAGTGCTGCAGCGCCAGAATGGTGGTTGGAACCAGAAACACGCACTGCTTGCTCTGGGAGACGCATTTGAAGGCGGCCCTTAACGCCACCTCGGTTTTCCCGAAACCCACGTCCCCGCACAGCAGTCTGTCCATCGGCGTGTCCTTTTCCATGTCGGATTTTATTTCTTCTGCGCACTTAAGCTGGTCCTCGGTTTCCTCGTACTCAAAGCGCCGTTCGAAATCGTACTGCCATTCGCTGTCGGAATCAAACGCGAACCCTTTTATGGACATCCGCTTTGCGTAAAGCTCAATCAACTGGCGGGCGATGTCCTTGACCGATGCCTTGACCCGCGCTTTGGTGCGCTGCCATTCCTGCCCGCCGAGGCGGTGGATTTTAACCCGTGCCTCCTCTTTGGGGCCGATGTATTTTGAAACCAAATCAAGCTGGGTTACCGGCACATAGAGTATATCGCCCCTGGCGTACTGGATTTTGATGTAATCCTTTACCACGCCCTGTACTTCGAGCGGGTGGATGCCCTGATAAATTCCAATCCCGTGGGCGGAGTGGACGACATAATCCCCTGCCGTAAGCTCTGATACGCTGTGGATTACGGCGGCTTTGTCGCGTTTTTTTGGCCGGTGTTTTTTTGGCTTGCCGGACATTCTGCCGTGGGTTATCACCGTCAGGGCGGCGTCGGGGTATTCCATACCGGCGGACAGCCCTCCGCACATCACCAAAACCCGGTTTTTAACCGGTCTGTCGGGTGAGGGGGCATACAGCGCCGGTATGCCGAGGTCCGCAAGGTCGTCGGCAAGGGCGTTGGCGTTTTTTTCCTCGCTGCCCGCGAGCACGATACAGGCCATTCCGCGGTCAAGGGCGTTTTTTAAATCCTCCGCAAGCAGGTCAATGTTCCCCGGCCAGACGGGCAGTTGCCTTGCGGTTACATTGTAAACCGAATTCAGAGGGGTATCCCCAATCGAGCGGGCAAACGCTTCGAGGAACACGCAGCCCCTCTCTTTAAGGTGTGAAAACACCTCCACGCTGTCTGATACGTATTCAGTCAGTCCTCGGCAGAGCTGCCCTTCGGAGAGCAGCGCCTTTATATCCTCGCTGATTTGCCATTCAAAGGTGCGGAGCCGCTCGCGGACGCTGTTGAGCTCCGAAACAAACAGCAAAGCCCCGTTTTTTTGGGCGTAGTCGAACAGGGTGGCGGGCTTTTCATAAATCAGCGGGATGTATTTATCGTATGAGCCAAGCCTGCCGCCGCCGCGGAGCCGCTCGCAGTCGGACAGCAGGTTCTGACGGGCGGCAGCGGCGTATTTGCCGCGCAGGCCGGACGCGAGCTGTTCGATTTTTTCCGCAAGCTCCGCGGGGTTGCCGGGCATGATTTCGGCGGCGGGGGAAACCGGGATTTCGCCGATTTGCTCGGTGCGCCGCTGGGAGATTATGTCGTAGTATGAAATGGTGTCCACCGTGTCCCCCCAGAGCTCAAGCCGAACGGGAGCGGGGCTGTCGGCGGGGAAAATGTCGTAAATCCCGCCGCGCACCGCGAACTGTCCGGCGCCTTCAACCTGCTCGCACCGCTCATATCCCGCGGCCGCGAGGGCGGCGGCAAGGTCTTTAACCGGCAGGGCGGCGCCGGCCTTAATGGTGAATGTGCGCGAGTGCAGCGCCGACGGGGGGAGGGTGTGCTGTACCGCGGCGTCAATGCCCGCGACTACGATTTGAAAATCCCCGGCCGCCATTCTGGCGAGTACTCCCAGCCGTTGCTGTTCAAACTCCCGCGACGCCGATTCAAAGCTGCGCAGCGTTAAGTCGCGGGCGGGCAAAAGCAGGGATTTGACGCCAAAGGACGACAAATCGTCGCACAGCCGCGCGGCTTCGGCTTCGTCGGCGGTAAGGATTACGGCTTTGAGCTTTAGCGCGGCGCACAGCGAGGCTGTGAAATGCGCCTTGTGTATATGGCTGAGACCCGTTACCAAAGCCGGCAGCCTGCCCGATTTTATATCCGAGCACAGCGAATTAAAGACGGGCAGTCCGGCCAATCCTTTTATCAGAATATTCATGTCAAAAAATCCTCAATACCGGTTTATTTTGAGTACACGTTCATCGCCCTGTCTATCTCGCCTTCGGCAATCATGCAGGCAGCGGCGACGGCATTGTTAACCGCGTCCATTAATTTATCGGCCTCGTCCGCGCTGAATCTGGTCAGCACCCAGTCGGACAAATCGTAATCTGGATGTGGTTTTTCCCCGATACCTATCCGGATACGCGGGAAATCCTCGCTCCCTGTTTGGGTTATGATACTTCTCATTCCCCTGTGCCCGCCGTCGCTGCCTTTGCGGCGTATGCGGATATTCCCGACCGGCAGGGTGGTGTCGTCGAATATTACTATAACCTGTTCGGGCCGCAGTTTATAAAACCGCATTACCTCGGCGACCGCCTCCCCGCTCAGGTTCATGTATGTCTGCGGCATCATCAGCAGTACCCGGCGCCCGCCGATACTGCATTCCCCGCAGAACGACTTAAACCTGACCCGGCTGACCTTAACCTTGAGTTTTTCGGACAAGACCTCAATCGCCATAAAGCCTGCGTTGTGGCGTGTCCCCTCGTATTTTTTCCCCGGATTGCCGAGGCCCGCAATCACAAAATCAATCGGCCCCGTTCGGTTCAGCTTTTTTAAAAACAGCATGAGATCACATGTCCTTTCCCGCTTGTTTTTGCAGCAAAACAGGGCGGGATGTAAAAGTACCCCGCCTGTTATTAATAAAGTATAAAACAAACCGCATATAAATTGCAAGCAGGAAAAGCCGGTATCGGGGACTTGATTTGATTTTACAGCCGATAAGGAAAAAAATATGTCAAATGATATGGAAATTTTTTTTTCTTTTTGTTATAATACAATAGCTTGTGCATATAACATGTTTACTTATGCAGAATATAGGAGGTAGGTTTAATGAAACACAAGTACGTATATATGTTTTACGAAGGAAACGGCAGCATGCGCGAGCTTCTCGGCGGCAAGGGCGCCAACCTTGCCGAAATGACCAATCTTGGAATGCCGGTACCATACGGCTTTACGGTTACAACCGAGGCTTGCACCAAATATTATCAGGACGGCGGCACCATAAGTGATGAAATAGGTGCGCAGATTTTTGAGTCGCTTTCCAAACTGGAGGAGATGTCCGGCAAGAAGTTCGGGGACAGCGAAAACCCGCTGCTTGTTTCGGTGCGCTCCGGCGCCCGTGTCTCGATGCCCGGCATGATGGATACCATACTTAATCTGGGTATAAATGACGTTGTGGTGGAAGGACTTGCGAGGAAAACGAACAACCCGCGCTTTGCGTACGACTCTTACCGCAGGTTTATCCAGATGTTCTCGGACGTCGTTATGGAGCTGCCCAAGAAGGAATTTGAAACAATCATCGACGAGATGAAGGAAGCCCGCGGCATAAAGCAGGATACCGAATTCACCGCGGACGACATGAAGGAAATGGTAGCGAGGTTTAAGGCGTTTTATAAAGAGCAGAAAGGGGAGGATTTCCCAAGCGACCCCAAACAGCAGCTTATGGAAGCTGTCAAGGCTGTTTTCCGTTCGTGGGAGAACCCGCGCGCAATCTACTACCGCCGTATGAACGATATCCCGTCCGACTGGGGTACCGCGGTCAACGTGCAGATGATGGTGTTCGGAAACACCGGCGAAAAATCGGGCACCGGCGTCGCGTTTTCGCGCGACCCCGCCACCGGCGAAAACAAACTGTACGGCGAGTTTTTAATCAACGCGCAGGGCGAAGACGTGGTCGCGGGTATCCGCACCCCGTATCACATTCAAAAGCTCAAAGAAATCATGCCCGACGTTTACGACCAGTTCATAGAGGTTGCGGAGCGGCTTGAAAAGCATTACCGCGACATGCAGGATATGGAGTTTACAATCGAGGACGGCAAGCTGTTCATGCTCCAGACCCGCAGCGGCAAACGCACAGCCGCCGCGGCTTTGAAGATTGCGGTTGACCTTGTGGACGAGGGCATGATTACCGAGGAAGAGGCAGTAATGAGGGTCGAGCCGAAGCAGCTTGACGCGTTGCTCCACCCGCAGTTTGACTTAAACGCGCTCAGAAAGGCGCAGCCTCTCGGAAAGGGCCTGCCCGCCTCGCCCGGCGCGGCCTGCGGGCGGGTGGTGTTCACCGCTGCTGACGCCAAGGAATGGGCGGACAGGGGCGAGAAGGTTATTCTTGTCCGGCTTGAGACGTCCCCTGAGGACATCGAGGGTATGGACGCGTCCGAGGGTATCCTCACCGTCCGCGGCGGGATGACTTCGCACGCCGCTGTCGTCGCCCGCGGCATGGGCACCTGCTGTGTATGCGGTTGCGGGGATATAAGGATTAACGAGGAAAAGAAGGAGTTTACCCTCGGCGGCAAGACCATTAAAGAGGGCGACTATATATCGATTGACGGTTCCACCGGCAACGTCTACGGCGAGGCCATACCGACCGTTGAAGCGTCAATTTCCGGAAACTTCGGCCGGTTCATGGCGTGGGCGGACGCGGCGCGCACCCTGAAAGTGCGCACTAACGCGGACAATCCGCGCGACGCGGCTTCGGCGGTCAGGTTCGGCGCCGAGGGTATCGGGCTGTGCCGTACCGAGCACATGTTCTTTGAAGGGGACCGGATTAAGGCAGTGCGCGAGATGATTGTCGCAAAGGACGCCGAGTCCCGCAAAAAGGCGCTTGAAAAAATCCTGCCCTACCAGCAGAGCGACTTTGAGGCGATGTACGAGGTGCTTGAGGACCGCCCGATTACCATCAGGTTCCTCGACCCGCCGCTGCACGAGTTCCTGCCCACCAAGGATACTGAAATCGCCGAGATGGCGGAGGATTTGGGGATGACAATCGCCGAGCTGAATGATATCATCGCTTCGCTGCACGAGTTCAACCCGATGATGGGCCACCGCGGCTGCCGGCTGAGCATTTCATATCCCGAAATCGCCGAAATGCAGACAAAAGCGGTGATTAACGCGGCTATCAACGTCAAAAAGAAGCACCCCGAATACAACATTTTGCCTGAAATCATGATACCGCTGGTAGGCGAAGCCCAAGAGCTCAAATATGTCAAGGACGTGGTAACCTCGACCGCCGACAGGCTGATTAAAGAGTCCGGCATAGAGCTTGAGTACAAAGTCGGGACAATGATTGAAATCCCGCGCGCCGCGATAACCGCCGACCAGATTGCGAAAGAGGCCGACTTCTTCTCGTTCGGCACAAACGACCTGACTCAGATGACCTTCGGGTTCAGCCGCGACGATGCGGGCAAGTTCCTTGAGGATTATTACGAGAAAGGTATATATGAATTTGACCCGTTCGCGCGGCTTGACCAGACCGGCGTTGGCGTGCTGGTCGAGATGGCGGTTGAAAAGGGCAGGGCTGCCCGACCAGACCTTAAGCTCGGTATCTGCGGAGAGCACGGCGGGGACCCGTCTTCAATTGAGTTCTGCCACAATGTCGGACTGGATTATGTTTCCTGCTCGCCGTTCCGCGTGCCGATTGCCCGCCTTGCCGCGGCGCAGGCCGCAATCAGGGCCAGAAAAAAGTAAATCCTGTGCGGCATGAGCCGAAAGGCACGGAGCATTTAGAATTCCGCAACGCATAGAGCGGATAAGCGTAAAAAAGGGCGCTGCACCAAAGGTGCAGGCCCTTTTTTGTTGCGCTGTTTACCGTATCCCGTCGCGTATTTTTAGAGCCAGTTCCGGTTTGTTGGTTATTATGGCGTTCACTTTTTGCCCAATCAGTTTTTCAATCTCGGCGGGGTGGTCTATTGTCCACGGGTTGACCATGATACCATACTTGCGGCACTGGCTGACCATGTCCTGTTCAAATATTCTGCTGTACCACGGGTGGAGCGCGTCCGCATTGAATTCTTTTGCCAAAAGCCACGGCTTTTCTATGTAATCGGAGTAAAGCAGCCCGATTTTGGCTGCGGGGTTTTTCCTTTTTAATTCCGACAGCCAACGGTGGTTGAAACTCGAATATATGATGCTGTCCGCCATGCCGGTTTTTTCCGCGGTTTTAAGGCATACCGCGTTTAATTCCTCCCATTTCCCGCTGTCGTAGTACTTTATCTCGGTATTGACAAAAATCCCGCTGCGCTTTGCGAAGATGTAGAACTCCTCCAGCGTTACAATTTGCACTTTCCCGTATTCGGGATGGGTGCGGTTAAAATTCAGCTTGCGCAGTTCCTCAACAGTATAATCCCTGACCCTGCCGGTACCGTCCGATACGTTGTCCAGCATTTCGTCGTGGCACAGGACCGGCACGCCGTCCCCTGACAGGTGGGCGTCAATCTCAATTCCCTCGGCTTTCATTTTCACCGCAAGCTCAAATGCCGGCATTGTGTTATCGGGGGCGCAGGCGCTGGCGCCGCGGTGCGCCCAGATTTTTGTCTGCATAAAATCACGTCCTTTATTCTCTGTCCTTTCGAGCAAACGCCCTGCCGCGCTGTGATGGCATTTGCCGCGAAGAGTCGGAGCCAAAAATAATCGGTCGGCGCGGTTTTTCGCGGGCGGCTTTGGCGGCCACTGCGTCAGAAAAATCGCATAAATCCGCCCAATCAAGCATAGGTATTAGCGAAGAACTTCAAGAGGTGATAGCGTGAAGGGAGCAGTTGAGGAGCGGGCAATTGAACTGGGCGAATACATCATCGAAAACAACGCGACAGTGCGTGCCGCCGCTGGGAAGTTTCATATATCCAAATCCACGGTTCACAAGGATGTCGCCGACCGCCTGCGGACGGTCAACCCTCAGCTGTATGCGAGGGTCCGCCGCGTGCTGGAGCACAACAAGGCGCAGCGGCATATACGCGGCGGCATTGCCACCAAAAACAAGTACCTCAAAAAGCCAAAATAAAGGTATGTAAAATCATTCATGCCCGCACAGTCTAAAAGCTGTGCGGGCTTTTTGCGGTTGTTTTCCACAACCTCCGCGGCTTACCCGCCGGATGACGGGATGAGCGTGGCGGTATGGTAATGCCCGATGTAGGTATCCTTTTTTTGAATGGGCTTGAGTATTTCGATTATTTCCTTATCATCGCTCAACACCAGCAGGTAGTCATACCGGGACGCCTTATCGTAAAACGCCTCTTCGGATTCAATGGATTGGATGATCTCAAAGTTTTTGGTAAACAGCTTGTAGCGGCTTAAGTGTATCATGTAATTGCGGTCTTCCTTTTTTGATACATATATAAGGTGTTTTTTTGACGACAAATCCTCAACGCCGGTTAAAACCTTGTCGTATCTGACGGGCAGCGAATTCTTAAGCGCCGAATTCGGTGTTATAACCCTTTTTAACAGGCTGTATTGATTAACCCCGAATACGCAGGCGGCTATAATAGATACACCGATTATGATGTTGTAGAGCCTGTTTTTGTTGACGGAAATATCGTCAAACGTATTTGAAACAATGCAGATGATACCTAAACCTATAATATAACATATGATAGAGTCATTGTACCTGTCGTACCCTGCCAGATAAAGCGCTTCCTTCACAGGCATTCCCAAAAGATAGGTGAACAGCAGGCAGATTTGGAAAACAAGATACACAATGTTGCCCGCCAGTATGGTCAACAGCACGCCAGACACTTTTTTCCTGTATATCAGGTTTAGTATCAGCGCTAATACCAAAATCAGGTTGAACGCAATCAACAATTGGTTGCCCCGGTTCTCAAGGCTAAAGATTTTCTGGTGAAACAACCGGGTTATCTCCTGTCTTTCTTCATCTGTTTTATCAAAAAAGACCTTTTTGAAAAACTCCACGCTCAAGGCGTGCCTTGAAGTGTATTTGGTGCCGGCGGGGAAAACCATTTCGACATGCTGTTCCCATAAATACCGGCAGGCTATCGGGAAGATTACCGCAATAAGGATTACCGCAACTACTTTTATAACCCTGTCTTTTTTTGAGCTTTTTATCTGCCTGTAGCAGTCCGCGGCCGCCAGAGCAAGCAATAGCATGATGTTGAACACTGCGAAAAGAATGCCGCTGTCCTTGATTAGAACGGTAACGGTTATAAGGGGCAGGGAGAGCGCCGCCGCCTTCAGAATGTCCTTCCTGTAATACACCATCACCGCGGCGTTCGCGACTGCCAGCAGCGGCAGAAGGGTGTCGACCAGCAGGGACTGCAGGGATAACGGCAAAGTGAGCATAAAAAACGAGGACACGGCCAGAACCAGATAGGAGACAACCCGTTTTTTGTTTTTTATGAAGGCGAACAGCGTCAAAGCGCAGCTTAACAGCAGAATGTTCTGCGCTATCAGCATTTTCCCTTCGGATTTGCCGATTATTTTTGTGATGTAATAAATAAAAACGGCGCTGCCGGGCGGATATGTCTTATAGGATATTACAGTATCCGAAAAGTTGGGCAGGCGGTTTTTCAGCCACATATGCTTTACGATTAAACCCCAGTGCGAGAAATTGTCGTAGTGATACAGACGCGCCCCCCTGTACAGGAAGAACACCGCGGCACAGCCGACAAGGAAAACTATTATACCGGGGGTAAAAATACCCTTAAAATCAAGCAGGCGTATATTCTTAGTCGCGATTAAATAGGCAAAAAGAAAAAGGCCTGCGGCCAGTACAAGCAGGGTGGCTGAATACATGACGTTCAGCAGACCGGCCGCATACATTATCACTGTGATTGCGCTGAACACGGTTACCGGTATCAACTCGGCTTTTATATTAAAACGCTTGTATAAAAACAGGCCGTATCCGAACATGGACAAAACAAGCAGCAGGTACCGCGACGCCGCGAACAGGGCGTTTGCAAAGCTGTCAATCATTTTTGAATACCCACTCCCTTTGGATGATGTAGTTTACGAAGAACAGAATGGTATCTATTACTATTTTCCCGACGGTTTCGTTCATCCCGGTGTATATAAAAATATAGTTGACACATACCGCCGATACTATCATCTGGACGGTGCACAGTATATAGTATTTCACGATTTGCAGTCTGCCGGACGAGGCGTTTTTGAAGACCCGCGTCTTGTTCAGTATGAAGTTAAGCAGCGACGAGACCACGCGCGCGCCTGCCGTGGCGATGTATATATAATACTCCAAAACCGGACGCAGCAGCCAGACAAGCAGGGTGAACAGCAGAATGTCCACCGCAAACGAAGACAGCGCGGACAGAATATACTTTGCAAACGTCGCGTAGACCTTTATCGAATCCAGTATAGGATTAAAATGTGAGGATTTGTTCCCCTCGATGTAAATGGTCTTTATCGGCACTTCCAATAGCTTTATGTCCAGTTCCCTAGTCTTTATCAACATGTTCATCTCGTATTCGAAACGCTCGCCGCTGACGGTGAGGAATTGTTTCATCAGCTCGCGCGAAAAACCGCGCAATCCGGTCTGTGTGTCGGATACGCGGATACCGCAGAGTATTCCTATAACCTTTCTGGTCAGTATATTCCCAAAGCGGCTGCGGAACGGCACGTTTTTGTCAAAAAAGTTTCGGCAGCCCATTATCAATGCGGTTGGGTGGTTCAGTGTTTCCTCGGCGCATTTTACCGCGTCCTCGACGCTGTGCTGCCCGTCGGCGTCCAGCGTGATTGCGCCGGCGCAGTGAGGCAGTTCGTTAAGCACATGGTTAAAGCCGTCTTTCAGCGCCCTGCCCTTTCCAAGATTGACGTGGTGCTTTAATATCCGGCAGTCGCAGATTTCGGCGGCCTGCGTGAAAATATGCCTGTTTTCCTCGCGGCTGCCGTCGTCGATTATCACGATATTCTGAAAACCGGCTTCTGCAAGCTGTTTTAGCAGGGTCAGCAGCTTTTGGTCGGGGTTGTACGCGGGTATGATGACCGCAATTTCTTCTTTATAACTCAATCAATACACTCCCCGTAAGCAAACGGCCATTTTCTGTATTATACTCCGCTTTGTCCGTTATTACAAGCCGGAGTTTGGCTTGTCAGCGTCCAAGATATATGGCATTGAAAAAGCCGCCGCGGGGGCAAATCCCATATTTGCGGAGTTTTCGGGATTGCAAAACCCCGTAATGGCGGGGCGAGTTTTGGCCCTGCGGGCAAAAGTTGACTTTTACTGTTTATAGAAATATAATAGTTAACCATGGAGGGATAATTGAATGTTTGCGGTTTTTCACAAATAGATTTAAAAGGAATGAGTCTTGCTTGAAAAAATATGATTACCTGATAGTCGGCAGCGGACTGTTCGGCTCGGTGTTCGCAAGGCAGGCGACCGATTGCGGGAAGTCCTGTCTGGTGATAGAAAAAAGGGAGCATCTGGGGGGCAACCTTTACTGCGAAAATATAAACGGAATTAACGTGCATGTGTACGGCGCGCATATCTTCCATACAAACAACCGCAGGGTATGGGAATATGTCAACAGGTTTGTGGAGTTTAACAGGTATACCAACTCGCCCGTCGCCAACTACAAGGGGGAGATTTACAACCTTCCGTTCAATATGAACACCTTTAACCGCATGTGGGGGGTTGTTACCCCGGAACAGGCGAGGCGGAAAATTGAGGAGCAGAGGGCCGCAATCACCGGCGAGCCCAAAAACCTTGAGGAGCAGGCAATCAGTCTTGTAGGGTACGACATTTACAATAAACTGATAAAAGGGTACACCGAAAAACAGTGGGGCAGGGACTGCAGGGAGCTTCCTCCGTTTATCATTAAGCGCCTTCCGGTGCGCTTCACCTACGACAACAACTATTTCAACGACAGGTATCAGGGAATCCCGATTGGCGGGTACAACCTGCTGATAAACGCGCTTTTGGAGGGCTGCGACGTCGAGCTCGGCGTGGATTACAACCACAACCGCGAAAAATATGACAGTATGGCGGATAAGATAGTCTATACCGGCACCCTTGATTCTTATTACCGGTACCGGTACGGCAAGCTGGAATACAGGAGCCTAAGGTTTGAGACCGAAGAGCTGGATATTGACAATTTCCAGGGGGTCGCGGTGGTGAACTACACCGACAGGGAGACACCTTTCACCCGGATTATAGAGCACAAGCATTTTGAGTTCGGCACTCAGCCCACCACCGTGATAACGCGCGAATACCCCGCCGAGTGGCAGGAGGGGATGGAGCCGTACTATCCGGTTAACGACCAGAGGAACAACCTGCTTTACCAAAAATACGCCGAGCTTGCCGCAAAAGAGCCGCGCACCATATTCGGCGGCCGGCTGGCTGAATATAAATACTACGACATGGACAAAGTGATTGAGTCGGCATTAATGATATCGGATAAAGAGCTCGGAAAAAGTGGGGAGTATTGAGATGCAGGACATTAAAGTAAGCGTCATAATGCCGGTGTACAAGGTTGAAAAATATGTCGCAAGGGCAATCGAGAGCATTCTGGCACAGACACTGAAAGAGTTCGAGTTTTTGATTGTTGACGACGGCTCCCCGGACAACAGCGGGAAAATCTGCGACGAACACGCCGCAAAGGATTCCCGGATAAGAGTTTTTCACCGCGAAAACGGCGGCGCGCCGTCGGCAAGGAACATGGCAATGGACCATGCCCGCGGAAAATACTACTATTTTATGGACGGCGACGACTGGGCGGAGCCCACCATGCTTGAAGACATGTGCCGGCTTGCCGAGGAACACGACGCCCAGCTTGTCATCACAGGCTATTATATCGACACCTACTACAACGACAGCGATTACATCACTTTCCACCAGGTCCAGCCGGACGCGGTTTACGACCGGCAGTCTTTCAGGGAAAACGCGTACAAACTGTTTGACAGCAACCTTTTATACACCCCGTGGAACAAGCTGTATAACAGGGAGTATGTGGACAGCAGAGGGCTGCGTTTCCCGCAGACTTTCTGGGACGATTTCCCGTTCGTGCTCGGCGTTATACGGGATATTGAGCGGGTGGTGGTCTCCTCAAAACAGTACTACCATTTTATCCGCGCGCGCGCCGATTCCGAGACCGCGGTCTACCGGCCAAATATGTACGAGAAAAGGGAAGAGGAACACGGCTGGATGCTGGATTTATACCGGCACTGGAATATAGACGACCCGCACAGCCGCGAGATGATTGCCCGCAGGTATGTCGAGCGGCTGGTTGGCTGCATTGAAAACGTTACCAACAAAAGCTGCAAACTGCCGCATTCAGAAAAGCGGAAGAAAATAAAGCAGATGCTGAACGGGGAGCATGTCGGCCCCTGCCTTAAGCAGGCAAAGCCCCGTTCGCTGATGATGAAGATATTGCTCATTCCGATACGGATGAGAAACGTAACCCTGACAATGGCTAAGGGAAAGGTCATCTCGCTGGTCAAATCCACCAATATCAAGCTGTTCGCGACCCTGAAAGCCAACAGATAGTATTGGCGGCCTGAACCTGACAGATAAACCCCAGAGGAGATATTTAAGTGGACAAGCCGTTTTTGTCGATAATCATGCCGGTTTACAAAGCCGAGAAATATTTAAGCAAATCCGTGGACTGCGTACTTACGCAGACTTTTACGGATTTTGAGCTGATTTTAATAAACGACGGTTCCCCCGACCGCTGCGGGGAGATATGCGACGACTACGCAAAGAAGGACAACAGGGTATCGGTAATCCATTTTGCCGAGAACAGGGGGGTAAAAGAGGCCAGAAACGCGGCAATCATACGGGCAAAAGGAAGGTATATAACCTTTGTGGACGCCGACGACGAGATTGACGCGGATACCTATGAGCGGGTTTATCAGGCGGTGAAGGACACTCTGCCCGATGTGGCGGTGTTCGGAGTGGAGGAGCGGTATTACGACCGCGGCGGCCGGCTGAAATCCACAAAGAGGATTACCCTGTCAGAAAGGTATTTTTCCAGCAGAAATCAGCTGCGGGAATATGTAATCGAGCTTGAAAAATCCACATTATACGGGTATCTGTGGAACAAGCTGTATGACGCCGAACATATAAAAAAGCACAATATTTTAATCAGGGACTACCCGATTGCCTCCGATTTCTTCTTTAACTGCGACTTTTTTATGGAAATTGAGACAATGATGGTGCTTGACATCGCTCCGTATGCGTACAACAAGCGGATTGACGAGGGGCTGACTTCGCGGTTTTTCCCTGATTTTTTCAGGATACAGCAGGAGCGGGTGTCAAGCGTGCTCAATCAGTACGAGTACTGGGGGATGTGCACACCTTACGTGGAGAAAAGCCTCGCCGAGATTTATGTGCGGTATGTCTATGCCGGGCTGTTAAGGCAGTTTGACAAAAGGGCGGGCATGAACCGCAAGCTGCGCCGCCAATGGCTTGAGGATTGTTATGAATCCGAGCTTTTCAAGCGTCTGATACCCCTTGCTGTCCCGAAAAACCGGGTGGTCAGGATAATGAGCAGGCTGCTGCAGGGGCGGCGCACCGCGCTTTGCCTTGCGGCAGGGCGGGCGATGTATCTTGTGCGAAACACCCTGCCGCTTTTGTTTTCAAGGCTTAAGCAAAACAGGTGAGGAAACAGGAAAGGATTGATTATAGTTGAAATACCTGTCTGTCGCCGTTCCGTGTTATAATGTCGAGGAGTTTCTGGACCAGTGCCTTTCCTCCTTTGCCGACGACCGCCTTCGCGGGCCGCTGGAGGTTTTAATCGTAGACGACGGCTCGACCGACTCCACCCCGGAGATTGCCCGGCGGTATGTAGAGCGCTATCCCGATATCTTCAGGCTTATTCAAAAGGAAAACGGGGGACACGGTTCGGCGGTGAACGCCGGTATTCAAAACGCGACCGGCAAATACTTCCGCATTGTGGACGGGGACGACTGGGTCGATACCGATAACCTTGTCCGGTTTATCGAGCTGCTCAGGGAAACCGACACCGATTTGGTTGTTGACCAGAAGACCAAGGTGGATATAAGCACCGGCGAGCCGACTTTTGTAAAGCTGCCCTCTAAAATCATCTTCAATCACAGGTATGATTTTCTCAATGTCAGCGACGACGAGGTCTGCCATTTCTATGCGCTGCACACTCTGAGCGCAAGGCTTGATATACTGAAGGAAAATAATATCCGCCTGCTTGAGCGCGCTTTTTATGTGGACAACGAATACCTGCTTAAGGTTGTGGCCCACAGCCGCGACGTGATTTTTTACGACCTGGATATCTACCGGTACCGCGTCGGGAATGTCAATCAAAGCGTCAGCCATCAAAGCTACGCGAAGCGCTATGACCAGCACGAGCGGGTAATCAGGGAGTGCCTGAGGTTTTCAAAAAGCCGCGACTGGCCGGAAGGATTAGCGGCGTACATGAAGCGGCGTATCCTGCCGTTAATCCGCACACATCACATAATCGCGCTTATATACAAAGAGGACGACCGCAGGGAAGGGCGCAGGAAAGCCAGAGAGTTTTACACGTTTTTGAAGCGGGAGTATCCCGAATATGCCGCGCTGACAAGGGGAAGGTATTTTATCAGCGTGGCGCTCCACTATCTCGGAGTCAACGACCAAAGACTCGAAAAGCTGAAAAAACTCACCGGCTACGGCAAATGAACTCCGTTATGCCTGAAGGCGGAGGGCTTAAGTCCCGCGGGCCAGCAGAGGATGATTTTTAATGCCTGAAATATCAGCAATTGTCCCGGCATATAACTGCTCAAGGTATCTTGAGCGCTGCGTGCAGTCAATTCTTGGGCAGACCTTTACGGATTTTGAGCTAATCCTTGTAGACGACGGCTCCACCGACGGCAGCGGCGAACTGTGCGACCGTCTTGCCGTCGAAGACAGCAGGATAAAGGTTATTCATAAGGAAAACGGGGGGGCGGGGAGTGCCCGCAATGCCGGCATGAAGGTTGCGTCCGCCCCTTATTGGGTATTCCCGGATTCGGACGACTGGATGGAGCCTGATATGCTTGAGGTGCTGCACAGCCATATTGTGGAGTGCGGCGCCGACATCGCGGTATGCGGGTTTACCGCCAGCTATTATTACGAAAAGCCGGAGTTTGGCGAAAAAACCTGCCCCGAAAAAGGATTTTTAAAGGATAAGCGGGAAATCAGGGATTTTTTTACCCGGTATTTTCCCGACGGGTTGGCTGGGTACCTGTGGAACAAAATGTATAAAGCTGATATAATCGTAAAAAGCGGCGTTGAGTTCACCGATATGAGAAGGTATCAGGACGGCATGTTCAACCTTGAGCTGGTGGATTACCTCGACAGCGCGGTTCTGGTTGATTCCTGCCTTTACCATTACAAACTGAACGATGTCGAGGATGTATTTGAAAAATACCCTGTCAACAAATTTGAACTGATGTGCCGGCTGCTAGATGAATACCAGGCCCGGCTTTTAAAATGGGGGCTTGACCAGCCGCCCCAGAAAGAAAAAATCGCCTCTTTTTTCCTGCGCGGGGTGGTCTCGTGCATAGACAGCATATACAGCCCCGGCTGGGGGTTTGACAAAAAGCAGAGGAAAGCTTATCTCAACGAATTGTCCGGCAGCGGTCAGGTCAGGCAGATGCTGGCGATACGAAAAAGTTACGGTCGGTACCCCGACTGTGTTCTGAGCCTGCTTGAAAAACGGCGTTTGCTGTCAATCAGGTTATTGGTGCGGGCAAAGATGTTTTTAAAGAAATACTTAAAGCCGGTGTTTCGCATTCTAAAGCGCTGGGGGATAAAAAAGTGAGCTTATTAAAGAGGTTTTATACAAATATCATATGCAGCCGGGTTTACTGCATAATGCTGCTGGTGTCCCTGACTGCGCTGTCGGCTTCCCCGCTGCTGCAGAATTATGTCGGCAGGTTTGTCAAGGTCGCGTTTGTATGGGGAGCTTTCATCGTACTCAGGGATTTGGCGCTTAACCGGGCGTTGATAAAGAACAGGTACTCGTTCTGGCTGTTCCTGTTCTGCATCGGCTATGCGTTTTCAATCCTGATTGCGGCGCCCGACTTTTTGACTGAAAACGTCAAGCAGTACCTGTATATGGCGCTGTATATGGTGCTGCTGTTCGGCAACGACATTACGGCGCCGTTTGAGAAAAAGCTGTCCGAGCTGCAGGCGGTGGCCAACACCTTTATCGCAGTTACTTTCGCGATGACTCTGACATGTATCGCCTTTTTTTTGTTTTCGGCCGACTTTACCTATTACCATGAAAAATACGGGGAGCTGACGGTGGGGTTGTACCAGGACCGATTCGGGGGGCTGTATAACCCGAATACCGGCTCCGCCATGGCGACAATCGCGGTTTTCGTCTGCTGGATGATGCTGGTGATGAAAAAACGCCCCCGCCCCCTGAAAGCTTTTTATATCGCGGTGATAGTGCTGCAGTATGCCTATCTTCTTCTGACCCAAAGCCGCACCGCATGGTACACCCTGCTGATATTCGGCGGGATTGTCCTGTTTGTCCAGCTGCTGATAAAGTTTAAGGACAGGGTTAAAAAAACGCTGTCCGCCGCCTTGTTGGCAGCGGCCGCGGTGGTTGTGCTGGTTGCGGGCGCCGAAGTCTTGAGGACGCCCACTGTCAAGGGGATTTCATACCTGCCGAGCATAGTCCAGCAGTTGGAGAATGTGGTGGTCAGGAAAGGCTCGTTTTCAAGCGAGTTCATCCGGCCGGTTATCGAGGGCAGGGAAGACATGTACCACGAAAAGGACGGCGACGTAACCAGCGGCAGGGTATTGATATGGAAGGCTTCTTTGGAGGTCTTTAAGGAATATCCGGTGTTCGGGGTTACCCGCGAGGGCCTGCATGACAGGATTGCCCCGTATCTGTCCGAAGGCAGGCTCAGGAACGTGAACAACGGCGGCCTTCATAACATCTACCTTACCGTGCTGGTGTGCGCCGGGCTGGTGGGTTTTGCGTTATTGGCGGTATTTGTCTTTTCTATCTGCAAAACCCTTCTTTTTAAAAGGTTTCTGCCTGTTTCGCGCGGGAATTTGTGGCAGTATCTGCTGATGGCGATTACCTTTTCATTCTTTTTAATGGAGTTTTTTGAGTCGAGAATTCTGTTCCGCTCGAATGTATTCAGCGTTACTTTCTGGGTGTTTACCGGATATCTTATGTATTTCGCCGAGAAGGACATTCAGAAAAAAGACGACAGCTTATTGAGAAAAAACTGGGTGGCAAGGATTGAAAACCGGCTAAAAAGCATTTTCCAAAAAAAACAGCCCGCCTGACATGTTAGAGCGCAAACTTGAGCAAAATAAACGCAGCCTTTTTATCAGCGATGTCAGCTGCGCGAAGCTGTGGGAGTGTAGGAATTGCCCAGTATAAAAAAGAATTTCGCCTATCAGAGCGCCTACCAGATACTTCTTATAATACTGCCGTTTATAACCTCGCCTTACGTGTCCCGTGTGCTGGGGCCTGAAAAAACGGGGATTTATTCCTTTACCTATTCGGTCGCCAATTATTTTGTGCTGTTCGCGATGCTTGGGATTAACAACTACGGCAACCGCGCGATAGCCATGGTCAGGAACGACAGGGAAAAGCTCAACCGCACCTTCAGCAGCATTTTCACCCTTCATTTTCTGCTTTCCCTTGCGGTGGCTGTCGCCTATTTTCTTTATGTCCTGATATTCCCGGTAAAGTACAAGGTATATGCCCTGATTCAAAGCCTGTTTGTGATAAGCGCGATGTTCGATATTAACTGGTTTTTCTTTGGTATCGAGGAATTCAGGGTTACTTTTACAAGGAACATGATTGTTAAAATATTAACAGTCATCTTGATATTCTCGTTTGTCCATAAGCAGGACGATTTGTGGAAGTATATCGCCATAATCGCTGGCGGCAGCTTTATCAGCCAGTCGATGGTCTGGGTGGTGCTGAGAAGGTATGTGTCGTTCGTAAGGCCGAAGTGGAGTGAAATGAAGGTTCATTTCAGGCCGCTTGTGGTGCTGTTTATTCCGGTGGTCGCGATAAGTCTGTACCGTGTGCTGGATAAAATCCTGCTGTGGAATTTCAGCAGCGAGGCGCAGGTGGGCTTTTTTGAGTATGCCGAAAGGGTCATCAGCCTGCCGCTTGGGTTAATTACCGCGTTCGGCATCGTTATGCTCCCCCGCATGTCCAATATTTCGGCCAGGGGGGATACCGGGCAGGTTAAGGAATACATCTCAAAATCCATGTATTTTGTGATGTTTTTGGCTTATGCGCTGTCTTTCGGGCTGGCGGCGGTATCAAAGGATTTTGCGCCGCTGTTTTTCGGGACGGCGTATCAGCCCAGCGGGGTTTTGATTGCCTGTTTGGCGGCGACAATACCTTTTTTGGCTTTTGCCAACGTCATCCGCACCCAGTATCTGATACCTCAGTGCAAGGACAACGTTTTTATTGCCTCGGTCGCGCTGGGCGCGCTTGTCAATATCTGTGCCAACCTCTTATTAATTCCGAGACTGCAGGCGTTCGGCGCTTCGATAGGCACCCTGCTCGCCGAAATCACGGTCTGCGCTGTTCAGGCGTTCGCGGTGCGAAAGGAGCTTCCGATACTGGGGTATGTAAAAAACTCGCTGTTCTTTTTATTGTCGGGGATTATAATGTACGGCGCGGTGTATTTTGTGGACAGCCGGATACCGATGTCGGTGGGCGGCCTGTTATTACAGATTGTCTGCGGCGCGTCCGTTTACCTGACATTGAGCTTTATATACATGTATGTTACCAAAAATGAGGTGCTGCTGGCCGCGCTGAAGAAGATTGCAAAAAAATAGCCGCAGGCCGGTTTTCTGCGGGAGCTTGACCAAAACTTATTATTGTCTGGAAAGGATTTGGATGGAAAGATGAAAATAGCGGTAGCGGGTTTGGGGTATGTAGGGCTGTCAAACGCTGTTCTGCTTGCCCAGCACAACAAGGTTACAGCGGTTGACATTCTAAAGGAAAAAGTGGATTTGATAAACAATAAAAAATCCCCGATTGCCGACCCGGAAATACAGGAATATCTCGCGACAAAAAACCTCGACCTTGCCGCGACCACCGATTTTGCGGCCGCGTACGGCGACGCTAATTTTATAATCATCTGCACACCTACCGACTACGACCCGAAAAAGGATTATTTCGACACCTCGTCGGTGGAAACGGTGATAGAGCAGTCGCTGTCGCTCAACCCTGACGCGGTGATAGTGATTAAATCCACAGTGCCGGTCGGTTACACCGAGTCGGCAATCAGAAAATACAACACCAAGAGGATTTTGTTTTCGCCTGAGTTTTTACGGGAGGGCAAGGCGCTTTACGACAACCTCTATCCGTCGAGGATTATTGTCGGAGTAAGCCCGGACGACGGTTATATGACAGAGCGCGCGCATGCCTTTGCGGGGCTTTTGCAGCAGGGCGCGATAAAGAAGGACGTCCCGACCCTGATTATCAACCCGACCGAAGCGGAAGCGATCAAGCTGTTTGCCAACACCTATCTGGCGCTCAGGGTTTCCTTCTTTAACGAGATCGACACCTTTGCCGAAATCCGCGGGCTTGACACAAAACAGATTATTGACGGGGTGGGGCTGGACCCCAGGATTGGCAGCCATTATAACAACCCGTCTTTCGGGTACGGCGGGTACTGCCTGCCCAAAGACACAAAACAACTGCTTGCCAATTACCACGATGTACCGAACAACATAATAGCGGCTATTGTGGAGGCAAACCGCACCAGAAAGGATTTTATCGCGCAGAGGATACTGAAGAAGAACCCGAAGCTTGTCGGGGTATACAGGCTGACCATGAAGGCGAATTCCGATAATTTCAGGCATTCTTCCATTCAGGGTATCATGAAGCGGCTTAAAGCGAAGGGCGTCAGGATGGTTATATACGAGCCGACCCTGAAAGAGGACTTGTTTTTTGACTGCGAGATAATCAGGGATTTGGAGGAATTCAAGAGGATATCGGATTTGATTATCGCGAACAGGTACAGCGACGAAATCAGGGATGTAATGCACAAGGTGTATACCAGAGACCTGTATTTAAGGGACTGATAGATAAATCAGGCACCGCCGCTCCAAGCTTTGGAGCGGCGCTTTTTTGCGCCCGAAATCGGGAGGGCCCCGGCCTGCCCCGCGGCGGCGTCCGCGAAATCTTAAACAGGGCTAAATAAACCGGCGCGCAGGCCGATATATTAAGGTGAAGGAGAGTGCCAGTAAAAGGAAAGAGGAGAAGAAAGAGGAAAGAAGTGAGAAAATGAAGCTAAGCCTTGCGATGATAGTCAGAAACGAAGAGAAGAATTTAGGAAGATGTCTTGACAGCATTAAGGATTATGTAGATGAAATTGTAATCGTCGATACCGGCTCGATTGACAAGACAAAGGAAATCGGCAGGGGTTACGGCGCAAAAATATACGATTTTGAGTGGCGGGACGATTTTTCAATGGCGCGCAACTACTGCATAGAAAAGACCACCGGCGATTTTGTATTGATGCTGGACGCCGATTTTGTGGTAAGGCGGTTTTCAAGGGATGTTTTAAAACCGCTTGAAAACAAAAAACTGGTGGGGCTTGCGGTAATCAACAACAGCTTTATTTTAAACGGCGCGAAAACGGTGCGAAGGTCGCTGCTCGGCGTTCTGTTTCCGAGAGAGGCGAGATATGTGTATCCAATTCACGAGCGTATCAGCCCGGATTACGGGAGGGTGCGGCTGCCGATAGTGATTGACCACGACGGGTATCAGGCGAGGGAAAAATCCAAATTTGAAAGGAATATAAGAATTCTTGAAAAGGAGCTTGCGCGCGAAAAGGACACCTTTTTAACCTACAAGCTCGCGCAGGAGTATAAGGGCCTAAACCGGCACGACAGGGCGGACCGGCTGTTTTCGGAAGCGTACCGGATGTCGGACCCCGCAAAACCGTTTCACCCGAATTTGGTGGTGGACTACTTAAACAACCTTATAGCGACAAAGAAATTCGACGTCGGCCTTGAGCTGATAAAAAGGGAGGAGCCGAACCTTCCCGATTTTCCGGATTTTCATTTTGCCTGCGGCGAGTTTTATCTTAACCTTGTGATAAGCAACCCTAAGGCGTTTATACAATACCTTGATAATATCAGGAAATCGTACGAAAAGTGTGTTCAAATCGGCGAGAATTCCAGATATCAGGGGGTTGAAGGGATGGGCACTTTTTTGCCGCTGCACAATCTCGGAGTGTTTTATGAGGTTGTCGGCAAGTTTGAAAACGCGAAGGTCTGCTACAAAGCGGCGGCCGGCATGGGTTACGGGCCGTCAAAGGAAAGGTACGCAATTCTCTGCAAACCGGAATAGGCGGGCTGTCTGAAATTTTGCAACAAAGCTATCAGCGGGCATATTTATCCGGTATCAAGGATAAATTAAGCCCGGCTGATGTTTTTTTGCGCCGCGCGGCATAAATTAACCAATACAGATATAATAAATTGCTTTATAGTACTAAAATTTGTACTATTTTAGTCTTTTAAAAAAGCTTGAGAGCCAATATAATTATACTTGTGCGGTCTGCGCGCAATTTTTATTTGTTTTTATACGTGGTATCAAGATTTTCGTATTAATTTCGCATTAATAACTTATTAGGAGTGATAAACTCATGCCAGTCGGCCATCAGATTTTTCTTGTTGCTTCAGTCGTTATTTCGCTGTTGTCTTTCGGTTTTGCGGGGTGGCTTTACGCCTGGGTAAAAAAACAGCCGCAAACCAACGCGCGGATAAGTGAAGTCGGGGGGTTAATCCGCAGCGGCGCAAACACTTTTCTCGCAAAGGAATATGTTGCCCTCGCCAAGTTTGCGGGCGTCGCCGCTGTTTTGATATTTTTGTTCCTTCCGACCCCGGTTTGGAAGAACGAAATAAGTCAAAACCTCACCATGGCGCTCGCTTATATCGCAGGCACCGTTTTTTCCGCGATAGCGGGGAAAATCGGAATTCAGGTCGCGACCATCGCCAATATGAAAACCGCCGAAGCCGCTAAAAAAGGTATCCGCCCTGCCTTCATGTCGGGTTTCAGGGGCGGAGCGGTCATGGGTCTTGCGGTTGTGGGCGCCAGCCTTCTTGGGGTTTCGCTTGTTTTCTATATTACCGGCAACACCGCCGCTCTGTTGGGGTTCAGCTTTGGCGCAAGCTCGCTCGCGCTGTTCGCAAAGGCGGGCGGCGGGATATTCACCAAAACCGCGGATATCAGCGCCGACCTTTGCGGGAAGGTGGAGCTCGGCATACCCGAAGACGACCCGCGCAACCCGGCGGTTATCGCTGACAACGTCGGTGATAATGTCGGCGACGTCGCGGGCATGGGCGCGGATTTGTTCGACTCCAACGTGGCGTCCATGACGGCCGCGCTGGTGATAGCCGCGACCCTCGACAAAGCCGCCGGCGGCAAGCTCAACGTCAGCATGGTTTTCTGCTATGCGGCGATTGGGCTGCTGGCGTCCATTTTTGGGATTGCGACCGCGAGGATTGGCAAAAAAGGCAACCCCACCCGCGCGCTTAACAGCAGCACCTATGTAACCACTGCGGTTTTTGGAGTGCTCACCGCGATTGCCACATGGGCGTTTGACTTTGAGTGGCGGATTTGGGGGGCGACGGCAATCGGACTGGTTGTGGGCGTGCTGATTGGGATTACGACCGACTTTTTCACAAACGACGACAAAAAACCCGTCAGGAACGTCGCCAAAGCCTCCGAGTCCGGCCCGGCGTTCACCATATTGTCCGGCATTTCCTACGGTTTTGTGAGCGCCCTGCCCGCGCTGGCGGGTATCGGTATTTCCGCCCTGAGCGCGTACAAGATTTGCGAGCCGCTGGGCGACGGTTATGCTATGTTCGGCATTTCGATGGCCGCGGTTGGTATGCTCTCGATTGTAGGGATGATTATATCCAATGACGCGTACGGGCCGATTGTGGACAACGCCAGAGGGCTTGCTGAGATGGGCGATTTGGGAGAAGACGTGCTGGAGATTACCGACACCCTCGACAGCGCCGGCAACACGGTCAAGGCCATCACAAAGGGCTTTGCAATAGGCGCGGCCGGCCTTACGGTAATCGCGCTGCTCGGCGCTTTTGTCAGCGAAGTCAATGTGATTGCGACCGAACTGGGAATGCAGTTGATTAAGGTGTTTGACATCATGAACCCGACGGTGTTCTTCGGCCTGCTTGTCGGCTCGGCGATACCCGCGCTGTTTTCGGCAATGCTTATGCTTGGGGTGGACAAAAACGCACAGCGGATGGTTGCTGAAATCCGCCGCCAGTTCAGCGAGATACCCGGACTTAAAGAGGGCAGGGAAGGCGTTTCCCCCGAATACGACAAGTGTATCGAGATTGCGACCCACGGCGCGCTCCGCGAGCTGATACCCGCCGGGCTGGTTGCGATTATCGCTACAATCTGCGTCGGCTTTATCGGCGGAGTTCAGGCTGTCGGCGGATTTCTGACCGGTAATATCGTCAGCGGTCTGCTGCTTGCGCTGTTCATGTCCAACTCTGGCGGATTGTGGGATAACGCCAAAAAGTATATTGAGGCGGGCGCCCACGGCGGAAAGGGCTCGGACGCCCATAAAGCCGCGGTTGTCGGCGACACGGTAGGAGACCCCTTCAAGGATACCGCCGGTCCGTCCATTAACACCCAAATCACTGTTGTTTCGCTGGTATCTTCGCTCATGTCAACCCTTTTCCTGACACTCTCGCTGTTTTGATGATATTGTAAGCCTGAGCCCCCCCGCCGCATCAACGCGGCGGGGGGCTTTTTGCTATTAATTAAAAGAATGTTAAAACTTAATTCATATAAAAATGAGAAAATAAAACAATAAATTGTTATCGTTTATCGGTAAAAACAAATGTATATGAGTTTTTATAAAGGCAATACTATCGAAAGGCGGATTATCGGCCTCAATCAGCAAATCGCCGGATTTTGCTGTTAATTTTTGTGCACAAAATCAAAAATAATAGACTATTATTTGTTGGAGATATACCAATTTGATGAAGATTACAAAAATGAAACTTGATTTTTGTGAATTAGAGTAGTATAATGCAACAGTACTTGAAAAGAGCGGATGTTTTTTACTTTTGGAGAGTACAGCAGGAAAGGAGATATTCTATGCAAAAAGTGTTGAGCATAAACACTTACCGCGCTTATACCTTCAGCTATCGCGCTTTCCTCGCATTCAAACGCATTTTCGATATCGTATTTTCGCTTGCCGCTCTTGTGATGCTTCTGCCGTTTTTGTTGCTGATTTCGATTGCGGTCGCTATTGATACAAAGGCTTTTCCAATCTTTGTCCAAACCCGCATGGGGCGCAACAACAAGCCCTTTAAAATCCTTAAATTCAGGACAATGCTTAAATCCGCTCCGGCTGAGGTTGCGACCCGTGAATTAAAGGAATCGGACAAGTACATTTCCAAATTCGGCAGTTTCCTGCGCCGGTCAAGCATTGACGAACTGCCGCAGCTTGTCAACATCCTGCTCGGTCAGATGAGTTTTGTGGGCCCGCGGCCGGTGGTGCTGTCCGAAACCGATTTGCTGGAAATCAGGACCCGCAACGGCGCGTGCAGCGTGCGTCCCGGGCTCACCGGCATAGCGCAGACAAGCGGCCGCGACAAACTGAGCATCTACGAAAAAGCCCGGATGGACGCGTTCTATGCGAACAACCTTTCCTTGTCGCTTGATATGAGAATTCTTATAGCCTCTGTCGGGTATGTGCTGAGCTCTAAGGACATTCAGGAAGGCTCGGCGGCGTGGGAGGAAAAGAAATACAAAAAAGAGCGTACCGCATAAATCAACCCGCCGAAATCCGGCGGGCGTTTCAATGATATTAAAACATAAAAGCAGGGCCGGTTAAGCCCTGCTTTTATGTATATCGAAAACCACGCGTTAGACGCGTGGTTCAAAAAAGCTTAAGCGATAAGGAAGGAAAAAACTCCTTTTGCTATAGTAGAGAAGCGGTCTGCCAACTGCACTCTAAAAGCAAAAGGAGGACATTCAAAATGAGTTTGAATGACATCAATAGTCTATCGCATACAAAATGGAATTGCAAATATCATATAGTATTTGCGCCAAAATACAGAAGGAAAGTATTTTATAAAGAGAAACGAATTGCGGTAGGAAAGATATTGCGGCAATTATGCGAGTGGAAAGGCGTAAAAATAATAGAATTTTGGTGTAAAGGATATTACGTGGATACGGCAGGAAAGAATACGAGCCGAATTGCAGAATATATAAAGAACCAGCTAAAGGAGGATCAACTCGGTGAACAGATAACAATAAGTGAAGTTGGCCCGTTTACGGGCAGCAAGTAACAGCCTTACGCAATTGGCAG
>LSQX01131756.1_pt2 | contig 29813 bp, 22 predicted proteins | sample 654561 | NCBI WGS metagenome assembly LSQX01 (sample SAMN04489861, study PRJNA283612) | anaerobic digester metagenome | isolation source: 4 biogas reactors fed with cattle manure at either 37C or 55C with and... | place: Denmark: Kongens Lyngby | collected 2014 | reverse complement strand
CTTTGCCCAGATAGTGGTCAATGCGGTAGATCTGAGACTCGTACACCGCCCGGTGCAGGAGACGATTGATTTCACGAGCGCTCTCCAGATCGCGACCAAAGGGTTTTTCCACCAGCAGGCGGCTCCAGGGCTCCGGCGCGATCATGTGGGTGGCCAGGCCGATCTGGTGCAGATGCGCGGTGATGGGTGCGAAGAGGAAGGGCGGTGTAGCCAAGTGGAACAGGTGGTTGCCGGGCGGGTCGCAGAGCTTGTCCAGCTTGCGCATACGCCGGCGCAACTCCTGATACGCCTGCGGGTCCTGGTAGTCCCCGCTCATGTAGTTGACGTGCGCGAGGAACTGCGGGATATACCGCCCCGCCTGTGGGAATTTGTCCGCCAGGCTTGACTCCAGGTCTTGGCGGAACTCCTTCTCGGTCTGCTGGGTACGGGCGAAGCCGAGCAGGTAGAAGCTGTGGGGCATGAGGCGCCTGAGGTAGAGGCCGAACAAGGCCGGGAAGATCTTGCGGTGAGCCAGGTCCCCGGAGGCGCCGAAGATGACGACGCCGCAGGGCGCCGGTCGCGTCTCAGTGCAGAATCCACCTCGGATGGGAACAGCAGATTCGTGCATCTACTCGCTTGCCTCCCCCCTCCGTTCGCCTCCCGGCCCTGAGGCTGGTGGGACGCCTTCTGTCTCGGGAGTGGCTGGCTGCGTGCGCCCCGCCCCGGCGCCGCATACGCGATGATGAGTCTCGCCGGTCTCCGCGACCATGTGCCCACCGAACTGAAGACGGAGTGCAGCGATCACCTGGTTAGAGAAGGCCTCCTGTTGGCGTGAGAGGAAGCGCTTGAAGAGAGCCCCGGCCAGGCCGGGCGCAGCCACCCCCAGCTCCGTGGCGGCCTGCACTGCCCAGCGCCCCTCCCCGGAGTCTTCAACGTATCCGGCAATTTTCTCCAATCGAGGGTCCTCGGCAAAGGCCCGCTCGGCCAACTCCAACAGCCACGAGCGTATCACGCTGCCCTGGTTCCAGAGGTGTGCAACCTTCTGCAGGTCGAGGCCCTCAGCGTACTCGGAGGCCGCGAGGAGCTCAAAGCCCTCGCCTAGGGCCTCCATCATGGCGTACTCGATGCCGTTGTGCACCATCTTGACGAAATGCCCGGCCCCGCTGCGTCCGCAGTACAGGTATCCCTCGGCTGGTGCCAACGCGGTCAAGGCGGGTTCCAGGTGGCGGAAGGCTTCCTCGGGGCCTCCCACCATTAAACAGTAGCCTTCCTCCAGACCCCAGATGCCCCCGGATACGCCCGCATCCACATACAACACGCCCGTTTCCCGCGCCTGAGCCGCGCGCCGCTGATCGTCCCGGTAGTGGGTATTGCCGCCATCCACCAGTACATCCCCGGAACCGAGCAGGCTGAGCAGTTCCTGGAAATGCTCCTCGGTGGGCGGTCCCTGAGGCAGCATCATCCAGACTACACGGGGTGGCGCAAGTTGCTGGACAAGTTCAGCCAGCGTGCGGGCTGCAGTGGCTCCCTCCCGCGCCAGCGCCTCCGTCTTGGCGTAGGTGCGGTTGTAGGCCACCACGCCTTGGCTTCCGCACAAGAGGCGGCGGGCCATGTTCATCCCCATGCGTCCCAAGCCGACCATCCCGATTTGCATATCTAGCTCCCTGTCGCGTCCGCAGCCAGCGCACACCTGGTAGCAGGCACGCCTGGCTTAGCCGAGCGCCTCCGCCAGCGCCGTGCGCAGAGCTTTCAGACCTATTTCGCTGTCTTCCCTCAGACTCAGTCGCATTACCCTCCGCCCGTGTTCACTCAGCGCCTGGTAGTCGCCGAGGGCCTGCGCGCTGATGAGCGTTCCGAAATCATACGCCTCTCCGGGGATGGGCAGCTCTGGTTGCGCAGACTGCGTTATCTGCAGGAACAGGCCCGTGTTGGGTCCGCCCTTGTGGAGCTGTCCAGTGGAGTGCAGAAAGCGCGGGCCGTAGCCCAGGGTCACTGCCAAGTGCAGACGATCACCAAGCATAGTGCGCATAGCCTCCAGGACTGTATCCGTCTCCGGGGTAGGAGCCAGGTAGGCCATCAGGGCCACATAGTCGCCTGGCTGTGCTTGTGCCAGGAAGTCCCGCAGGCATTCTGATAAAGTGGTTCCATCTCCTGAGCTGTCGAAGATCTCTACGGGGCCGGAGACCAGTGTTGGTTCCTGCCCGGGCAGGGCGCCGCTATCCTGATAGGCTTGCATGAGTCTGATGGCTGCGCTCTTGGCCGCCTGCACATTCGGCTGGTTGAAGGGATTGATCTCCAGGATCGCTCCCGCCGCAGCGGTAGCCATCTCCCAGCGGAAGAACTCCGCTCCCAACTCCAGACGATCCGCCAGGCGGAAGTGAATCACCGGATGCCCAGCGGTCTCCAGCGCCTCGAGACCCGCATCCAGCGCGACGTTATCGTCTCCTTCCAGCCGCAGAGAGACGAACAGTCTATCCTCTCCATAGGCCTCTGGCCCCGCTGGTGTGTTTTCCGGGACGGGGATCAGTCCCCTTCCGTTCTTGCCTGTGCTTTCGGCAATCAGTTGCTCCGCCCAACTGCTGAAGGGGAGCAGAGCCGGCGAGAGCAACAGGGTTATCTTATCGCGACCCGCGCGGCCTAACTCACCCCAGGCTGCGCCCAGCACCAGTGCGGGATTCTTCGCCACCGGGACTTCGGGTCCGCAACGCCTGGCCATGGCCTCCGCGCGTTCCAGGAGCTGCTCGAGTGGTACCCCGAGCAGGACAGCCGGCACCAGGCCAAAGTTGCTGAGCGCGGAGTACCGGCCTCCCACGGAGGGCAGCCCCGGAAAGACTTGGCGAAAAGCCTGCTCCCGGGCGGCGTTCTCCAGGCTCGAGCCGGGGTCGGTGATTACCACGAAGCTGCGTCCCGGCTCGGGGCACAGCTTCGCAACCTGGGGGAAGAAGTACTTGAAGAAGGAGAGCGTCTCGATTGTGCCACCCGACTTGCTGGAAACGATGAACAGTGTATGCAACGGGTCAATTCGCTTCGCCAGGTTCCGCACGGCTTCCGGATGCGTGCTGTCCAGCACGTGTAGTCTGAGGTACCCCTCTACGGGTCCAAAGACCTGCGCGTAAACCTCGGGGGCCAAGGAGCTGCCGCCCATCCCCAGCACTACTGCGTGAGTGTATCCAGCCGCCTGGATCTCCTCGGCAAAGGCGGTGAGACTGCCAAGTTGCGCGAGCCCTTCTGTGGGCAGGTCCAGCCAGCCCATGCGATTCTCCAGGTCAGGGTCCTGTGCAGCCGCCTGGGGGTCTGGAATCCACAAGGTGCCGTCTCGGGCCCACATCCGCCGGGCCAAATCGGCAGCAGTCCATGCACTCAGCCGGCGTTGCACCGCCTCCGCATACGGGCCCAGACTGTAGTACTCCTCACTGTGCTTGTCTGTCTCCCACTGCATAAGGCTTGGTCTCCTCCTTGTGTAGCTCCAGCATACAGCCTCCGCCGCAGATTTCCAACTCCTCGCATTCCACGCACCGCCTGGGTAGGTCCGCCTCCCGGGGGTGCTCTCGCCGGTTGCGGATGCGCAGGAAGAGCGGGCTGTTCCAGATGTTCTCCCAGAGATCGGTCAGTAAGTTACCCACCGGCTCATAGTACGACTGGCAGGGTAGTACCGACCCGTTGGGTTCCACACAGATCGAGTACTCGGCCGCATTGCAGGCCTTGGGTCCCAGGCCGAGTTCTACCGGGGACAGTCGGCAATAGCGGGTTGGTGTATACCACAGGAACTTCATGTCGAGTTCTGCCGCCCGCTCCTGAACGCGCTCTAGCAGGGGCAAGACCTGACTCTCCCGCAAGCCACCGGGATAGTAAGCCCCGCACCCGGAGCGAATAATGCCGTTCATGGCGAAGGTGCGCAGACCCAGAGTGTGCAGGAATTCCACCATTTCCACCGCCCGTCCGGCGTTCGCGGCCAGCAGAGTCGTGTTGGTGAGTGTATGCAGGCCGAGCTCCAGACAAGCGCGGATACCGGCGACGGTCTCCTCCCAGGCCGGTGCGCTCACGAGATTGTCATGCACCTCGGGCAGGTCCGAGTGCAGCGTTATCTGCACATGGTCGAGTCCTGCCTGTAGCAATGTGGCGGGCAGCTCCGGTTCAGCCAGCAGGCGCCCGTTGCTGTTCAATCCCGTGATCTGCCCGAGGGCCGAGGCGTGTGCCACCAGCTCCGTGAGATGTGGGTGGAGCGTTGGCTCACCCCCGGTGAAGATGACGTAGGGCACGCCGATATCCCAGAGCCGATTCAGCGTTCGCTTCCAGTCCTCCAGGGACAGAGAGGCTTGCCGTCGCCCCGGCTCATTATAGCAGTGGGCACAATGGTTGTTGCAGAGGTAGTGTAAAGCCACATCCGCCTTGTAGGGTGCCTGCGCACGCACAGAAAACGGCGCGGGCTGCGGCAGACCGAGCTCGCACCAGGGGCAGTCTGGCCCGGGCTGCCAGAGGCGGTGCAGCAACTGCGAGACGCGTTCCAGGTCCTGGGCGACAGTGGCCGGAGGCACCTCGGGATAGGCGAAGGTCAGTCGAGCCAGGGCCCTCTCCCGGCTTGCTCCGTCGAGGTGGAGCTTGAGCATCTCCGCCATGGACGGGGGCAGATGGTAGGTCTCCACGCCGTTGACGAAGAGCAAAGCGCTGCGGTCGAGATGCAGGCGCAAGTGCAGGTGCAGCTGGTCCGCCCCGCGCCTCAGGCGGTAACTGTACAGTCCCGGACCGGGCAGAGGCCTGGTCAGGGCGGTCAAACGCCCGGCGCAGCGTTCCATGTCCTGCCGCACGCCCCCTGCCAGTCGCCGGAGCGCTGTAGCACAGGCCTCCAGGCCCGTGCGGGAAGACTTCACCATTTCGGCGCCTCTTCGAGCTGGTAGGAGGTGCCGCAATAAGGACACTTGACGAACACTGCTCCCGCCTCCACGCTCACGTCTTTGGGGCCAATCGTTCCGCCACAGGCCTTGCACTTTATCTGCTCCTGGGCCGTGTTCCCGGGCAGGTCAATGTTCTGGATGATGGTCTGCCCGGGAGACTTCACTCTGCCCAACCACACCAGCACGGCGGCGGCGCCCAGGAGCACGATGCTGATGATGACTCTCGGCAATACATTGCCCTGTCCCGCCGCTACCAGGAACAGCAGCCCCACCAGGGCCAGTACGGCGGCCAGAACATACGAGGCAGTCTGCATGGTGTTGTGGGGCCCGTGCCCCGGACCTCCTTCGGCTTGAAAAATGGCAGCACGCAACTATTTCGGGGGACACGGGGTCAAATCCTGCCTGTAAGAACCGACACGTCAGCCCCGGCATGAAGCCCCCTTGGCCTGCAGACAACCCTGGTGCGACGGTCCTCCCGGCGAGGAACGCCGCGCGTGTGCGGGGCTGGGCTTCAACGACCCCCAGCAGCATGTTATCTGCTGCGGACCAGGTTGCCCGAGGTGGTGGCTGGTGGTATATTGCGGGGTATGCCTGTGGATGACCGACCTAACCTGCTGCTCATCATGGACGACCAACATCGTGGCGACAGCCTTTCGATCGCCGGCCATCCCGCCGTGCTCACCCCCAATCTGGATGCGCTTGGCTTCCAGGGCGCGCATTTCCGTCGGGCCTACACCACCTGCCCCTCTTGCATCCCCTCCCGGCGTGGCCTGCTCACCGGGAAGCACCCGGTGCACAATGGTCTCGGTGGTTTTCTGGAACATCCCCTGGAAGGCCTGACGCTCCCCCACGTCCTGCGCGAGTCCGGCTACCAGACGGCACTGGTTGGTCGCCACATGCACCAGTTCCCGCCGACCAAGCGCTACGGCTATGAGACCATGCGCTATGCCTCCACTTACGAGACCCAGGATCAGTACGGTGAATGCTTGCGGGAACAGGCGTCCGGTTCCGGCGGAATTCACGGCGCAGGACTCTCCTGCAATGGCTGGACCGCCCGCCCCTGGCCTCTCGCCGAGCATCTTCACCCCACAGCCTGGATCGTGGAGCAGGGGAAGCAGTTCCTGGCGCATGAGCGTGATGAAAGCTGTCCGCTATTTTTCACGCTCTCTTTCTACGCTCCGCACCCCCCGCTCTTCCCCCCGGCTTTCTACCTGGACCGGTACCTGCGTCTCCCGCTGCCTGAGCCTTATTTGGGTAACTGGGCCACGCCGCCGCCATACCACCTTGTGGACTCGGCACGCGTCAATCTCACTGGTGAGGCCTTGCATGCGGCGCGTGCCGGCTACTATGGGCTTATCAATCATCTTGATGACCAGCTCTACTGGTTCCTCCAAAACTTTTGGGCCATGACTTCGCGCGAGGGCCGGGAGTGGTTGGTCATCTTCACTTCCGACCACGGGGAGATGCTGGGGGACCACTATTATTTCCGCAAGTGCGAGCCCTACGAGGGGTCAACCCATGTGCCTTTGCTTCTCCAGGGTTCGCAGGGGCTAGGACTTGCGCCGGGGTATAGCAGCGAGACGCCCGTGTGCCTGGAGGACATCATGCCGACCTTCCTCGAGGCTGTCGGAGTGCCTGCCCCTGAGGATCTGGATGGCCGCAGCCTGTTGCCGCTCATGCGTGGCGAGTGTGACCGCGTGCGCGAGGTGCTGCATAGCGAGCACTCGCCCTGCTACAGCCAGGAGCAGGCCTTCCACGCCTTGACCGATGGCCGTTGGAAGTACATCTGGCGTCCCCTAACCGGGGAGGAGCAGCTCTTCGACCTGGTCGCCGACCCGGGCGAGTGTCACGATCTCTCCCGGACAGAAACAGACGCGACGGTACACTGGCGCCGCCGCCTCATTGAACAGCTAAGGAGTCGTCCCGAGGGTTTCACCGACGGTGAACGGCTGGTTCAGCCCGAGAGTTATTCGGGTATCATTCCACAGCGCTGATACTACTTCTTTTGCACGGTGGCAGTCGCCCCTCTGCCGGTGGTGATCTCTCTCACCTGCAGCGTCCAGTCTCCCGGCATGTCATTGTAGGCAAACCGCACCCGGGTCATGGCCTTCCCGCCTTGGCCCTGCACCGACCAGGGAATAACATCCACCCATTCGCCCCTGGGGTTCACCAGGCGTGTGTAAAAGCTGAAGACTCCCTTCTCATTCCCTGGCACCCCCGACATGGCAATCTGGAAGTTCACCGTCTCTCCGCTCTGGGCTGAGGTTGCCGAGGGCCGAATCACCGGCCTGCCAGGATCGTACGGGTAGGTAGCGAGGAAGTGCGCATGTCCGGGCAGCAGCTTGGATACCTGTACCCGGTCTGTGTTCCCCTTCTCGCCCTCGCTGAGGTCAAACACGAAGCGTTTCTGTGGCAGTACTACCTCCACCGGAGTCGGGTCTCCGTCGGTCTTGTAGAGAGCGTACATCCACACGTTGCCCTCATTCCAGGTGGCGGTCTGGGTATAGGTCAACTCCTCCCCCTTGGGAGCAGTGCGCCCCAGGCGGGGCTTGATGTTGAGTGCTCCCATCAACGCGCGCAAGAAGTCTCGCACCTCCTGGCCGCGGGCCATGTCCCGGTGCCCGGTATACTGAGTCAGATGGAAGTTGAGCAGAATGGCCTGCCCCTTGCCCAGCTTGTTGACGAGGAAGACGGGCTGCCCATCGAGGGTAGCGCCCGGCACAGCCGTGCCAGCCTTGAGGTCGGCATCTGCATTGGCGTTGTGCACCAGCAGCGGCAGCGGTTGCCCCAGGAACTGGGTCGTGGCTCGCCCCTGGATGCGTACCGGGTTGCCCGGTCCGGTGCGGTGGATGCCGAAGAGACGGTCGGCGGGGCCATTCTCCCAGGGCCGGCAGTGTCCGGACATGACGCCTGGTCGCTGGTCCGCGATGACCGTGCCGCCCTGTTGTACGAACCGGGTGAGTGCCTCGACCTCGTCCTCCCCCAGCGGCTGGATGAAAGGCAGAAACAGCACCTTTATCCCCCGCTTCTGGAGGTCTCCGGCCAGCATGCGCGGCTTGGTCGTGAAGACCCACTGGTAGCCGAGGTCCTGGAGGGCAAGGACGGTATTCTCCGTGGCTAGCAGGTTGGAGTTCCACTTGGCGGAATCGCTCAACTCGCTGGCGTGACAAGCGGCGACGGAGTAGTAAACCCCGAGACCGTCATGCGGCATCTCCATGCGCATCAGCAGGTTACCGAGGCCCCGGCGCAGCGGTAACACGCAGTTGTCAATGAACTCCTGGCGGTCAGGATAGGGCTCATTATTCGGCCCAAACCAGTCATAGTCGAAAATGAAATACCACAGAGAGTTCGCGCCCTGGATCACCTGATCCCAGGCGGCGCTGGTACACCTCTCGCCAGAGGATGAGTATCCCATCCAGTAGCCGTAGGGGTAGCCGCGCGGTGCCAGACTGCGCAGCATCTCCAGTGCAATACCCCGGTACATCCCGGTGAAGCCAGAGTTGGCGAGCAACTCGTCATAGTCAATCCCCCACATGGCCCCGGCGCCCTCGAAGCCCACTAGCGCCTGCGGGTCGAACTGCCGGGCCCGCTTCATCTCTGCCCCGATAACGTTCCGCGCGAAGTTGACTTCTGCCCAGTGCTTGCGATCGGACCAGCGTGCATAGTGGCCAGCGTCGCGGGCCTTGGTCTCCATGTTATCGGTGGGGTCCAGGACGGTAACGTCCTCCCAGGCAGTGTATTGACTGCCCCACTCTTGATTGAGTGCGTCGAGATCGTCCTGATACTGCTCCCGCAGCCAGTCCTGGTAAGCCGCCACGCCGCGGGGGTGCAGGTCACAGCCGGAATGCGGGCCTTCGTCGCTCATGTCGTAGACCCAGACCGGCGCCTGCGTCCCTCCCTGCCACACCTTATCCAGCGTATCTAGGTACTTTCCGAACTGCTCCGGGTCGTTCCAGCAACCCTGGGGCAGGGTTAGCACCCCGGTCGCTGGATCGGGCTTGGGGGTAACGTCGCGCAGGCTGAAATTGCAGGGAGAATAGGCAAGGTTGGCCCAGGTCTTAGGGCCTTGAGAGACGGTAAGCCCGGTCCGCCAGGCCCGGCGCCAGCCGTAAAACCCATAGGCCCCGCCCGCCTCGCCCCAGATGAGGACGTTGAATTGATCCTGGCGGCGCTTGAGCTGGTTGTAGGCTTGATAGCCATACGCGGCCGCGCTACGACCCTCAGCCACTACTTCGGGGATTACGCGTAGCTGAGTGGAGTAGAAGGGGTCGGTCTGAAAGGTGAAGGGCACCGGAGCATTGACCCGCATGTTGAGGGTCTGCTGATCCAGCACGCGGTTTTCGTTATCTACCAGCTTGAGCAGCAGCGAGGTCACATGCGGAAGATTCTCTTGCCCTTCCACCGGCTGTACCATGGCCTCGTCTCGGATGGGGGTACCGGGTTCTACGCCGAGGCGTTCCGCCTTGAAGGCTACCTTATAGGGGGTGGCCACTCGAATCCCCGAATAGCCGTAGTTCTCGCGCCCCTGCGGGCCGTCAATAAACACATCCAGGTAGTAAGCTCCGGCGCCCAGGTCCGGCAGGGTGCAGGGCACCTCAATCTGTCCCTCCGCCCCGGCCACGGTCTTGCGCTCCTCCAGCCAGACCTGGTTCTGCAGGTCTCGCACGCGCCAGGAGACAGTCAGGTCACGCTTCGGCCCGAGGACATTCAGCAACCAGCCCCCCGTCTGGCCTTTGCTCTGCCCCCAGGGAATATCCCACCGCGCCGGCGGCGTGCCCACAATTTCTACCTGCGGTTCCTTGCCGCCGGCCCAGAGGAGGCTGCGCCCCAACTCCGCCATCATGTACTCGGGATCCACTCTTTGGTCCCAGCTCACAAACTCGGAATCCTGCCACGGATACGCACGGACAGGGAAGCTGTTGAAGACCACGGCCCGGCCTTGGCCAATCTGGTAGGTAGCCAGGTAGTTGTCGCTCATTTCTTGTTCGGATTGAGGACGCTTATCTTTCCAGAACCTCTTCCAGTANNCCCCCCAGCAAGGTCGGGACGGGTGTGGTGACCTGCCGTTCGGGGGTGAAGATCTCTTTGGGGACGCTGTCGGTGATCACCAGGCCCGTCCCGTTGTTGACCTGGGAGAGGATACGGAACTGCACGTCCGTGTCACAGGCGGGATAACCAGGATTGAAATTACCTTTGGTGCCGGACCAGAAGCAGATCACGTCGTACTTGCGCGAGTCCAGGAGCTTCCGCGCCCGAGCGTTGTCCGTGCCACCAAAGTACTGGACCCCTTGGGCGATCACTAGGTCAACGTCGAAGCCGAAGGCGCGCTGGAAGTCATAGACCTCGCGAGTCTGTGGGGTATAGCACCAGGTAGTCTTGAAGACCAGCACGGACAGATTGCCGCCCGCGTACTTGTCGCCGAGCCACTTGGTGACCTCATAGCCGGGGTCGGGACTCGGGCTCACGTCGTAGTTCACCGCCCAGAGCGGAGTGCTGGCTCCCAAAATCAGGCTCATCGCGATCAGTACAGTGACTTTGCGCATGGTTCTCTCCCTCTCACCGGCTCTCTACTCTACTGCCGGTAGACTGGTGACTAACTCATGATAGCGCACGGTCCATTCCACGTCCTGGCAGTCCTTCAGTGCCCTGTCCAGTGCCTCCGCAGTGGCAGCGCCCGGTTTCGCTTTGCCTAGCTCGACTATCTGCCCACTCAGGCGCTCCAGCTTATCGCGCAGGTTCTGCAGAGTTTCTGTCGCCATCTGGTTGGCGATCGTCTCCAGGCGCTTCTCTAGTTCTTCCACGGCTTCGGCTGCCGCCTGGGCTTTCTGGTCCCTCAGTGTGGCGTAATCTGTGTAGCGGAGCTCCCCATGTCGGCCCAGAATTCTCATCTCTCCCCCATACACGGGCTTGAGACTTTCCACGAACATCTCTTCCATCTGCGAGGTGGTACCCGAGAACATCATATTGCCGAAACTAGCAGGGCGGGAGTACACCGCCCCCACGTTCCAAGAGCTGTATTCGTGTTTGCCCCCGCCCTCGGCATAACGGAAACGTACGATCTCGAAGGTCCACAGGGTCCCCGGTTCTGGTGGGGTTACCTCCAGGTCCGTCCAGGGGATACGGAATTCCAGCGACCAGAAGGCCTCGCCGATGAAGGGGGCTACCGTCCACTCCGCCCCCGCTCCCCACTCGCTCATCCTCACTCCAAAGGGGGTAATCTTCGTCTGCCAGCTACCGCGTGTGCCGAGCGGGGTGGACATGAGCTTTACGTAGCGCTCGTGCGTGCACCCGGTCTCCAGATATACTTCCACCGAATCGTCCCACCACAAATCGCCGTTGACTTTGGTAAGGTTCTTGCGCAGCCCGGCGGGGTTGGGTTCTTCCATGAAGATGCCAACGTAGAGCGCCTGCTCGTCATAAACAATAGTGGTCTGCGTCTGGACCTGGGCCGGCACCCGCGTCTTCTCGCCCCTCAGGACCATATTGGTTATGACCGGCTGGCCCTGCCAGCAGGCCTCGTCAAGCTGCCCGTCAATCACTGGCGGGACTTCTGCCCGACGCACATCATACAGGGAGACGATCCTCGCGCTCTCCCCCCAGGCGAGAATTGACGGCATCAATACCAGCGCTGCAATCAGCCACCAGGCTCTTGCCATGACCCTGATCCTCCAGGCGTACTCCACTTGCCACTTTTGGGGACGCTTTCTGTCTCTTGGTTGTCACATCCCACTTCTGACCCTGTGCGCCGCGGTTCTTTCTTACACTCCGCCTCCCTTGACCCACTGCTCCATTAAGGGGCGCATAGCATCTTCCACCCTCCCCATAGCCATAAGCGCCGCTATTTCCAGGGAATAGCGCTCCAGGGTCTCCTCCACTGGGGCGGCGAGCACCTTCGTCAGCGCCTCGTCGTATGCCGAGAGGGCCTCCCCGAGCGCCTGGCGGTTTTCCGGCGCGAGGGTCTCATTCTCCAGCAGCCTCTTGATCTGCGCCCGTGTATCTGCGCTGAGCTGATCCTTCATCGGCCAGGCGAACTGCATAGTCCGCAGCTTCTCCATGGCGACGGGCAGCCCCTCGATGAACTCCTGCTTAACCACTTCCTGACCGCGCGGATCTCGCCAGGTGGTGAGCGCCACCCGCACCGCCGGCTGTTTCAGCATGAGCGAGAACTCCGTCCCATACGTGCCGCCGGCCGAGACCGCATGGACCTGCTCCGGGAGGAAAACGAGCTGCATGCCGCTGGTCTCGCCGCTCTCCCGGTTGTAGCCAAAGACGCCTCCGAGATCGGTCTCGGCCACCGCCGCCTCGTGCTTTTCCTCGGTGGCCGGTAGGTGGAGATTCCATTCATGCCCCGCAATCCACATCCAGCGGCGCATGTCCAGGTACCGGGCGGGTTGCCATACATTGCGGATGTTGTAGGTGATGGGGTAGGGCCAGTGAATATAGCCGTTGAACTTGATCCGGTCGACACTGCCGGCTTGAGGGTCAGCCAGAACCTGCATGTAGAGCAGCGGGTCGCCTGCCACACGTTTGATTCGCACCGAGAAGCGCATGGTGCACAGTGGGCTAACGATCCGCTCCAGGACCATTTCTGCTGAACCCCAGCCCGGGCCTGTCATGGCTGCTGTGCCAATGCACACCGAGGGAGCGGTCAGGTTCAGCAGGCGATTATTTTCCGGCGCCTTTCCATAGACGTCGGCAAAGCCATGGGGCCCAAATCCACCGAAGCTGCCGCCGTAGCCGATACCATTGCCCATCACTACGCCCCCGTTGGGCAGGGGTGACTGGGCGCCCTTGGGTGGCTCGACTCCGGGCTGGATGTGGTATTCCTTGTGGGGAATCGCGGGCCAGCCACTGACCTGTATGCTGCTGTCCACTCGCAAGGAGCCCTCCGGGCACTTGAGATCGTACCTCAGTTGGTTATTCTCGGTGAGTATTGTCTTCTCACGCGTGGCGGTAGCCGTAATGACCTCCGGCTCCGGCGGGGCCGCCGCTCTCAGCTTTGACTCGGGGATCAGCCAGGAAGCAGTATCGGGCCAGGGGGAGGTGGGGGCCGCCTGAGCGTTCACGACGCTACAGCCCAGGGCGGTGCCAACCAGGAGAGCTACCAGCCACCTGTGTAAGGGCTGGCGCATCGGGAGCCAACAGGTGTTCAGCAACTCCATCGCCTCACTTGTCTTATCTAGACGCCTGAGTGGATGCTGCAGGAATGATTTCGCGGCAGAGGCTCAAACTCCTTCCCCGTGGCGGCGGAAGAGTTGTCGCAGCTTTCGTGTTCCGGGAGAAGGGATATCTCGCGCCACGTTCAACTATGTATGGTTCTGCCACCCGTCTGGAGAGGGAGATGTAATCATGCCGCGAGCAGTCAAGCGCAACGCCCGAGCTACCGAACCCGTCTGGGAGGTGTCCCCTGGTGGTCCACTGACCGACCTTCACGAGGCCCTGGAAGCTTCGCGTCAGGAGGGGCGCAAGCCGCGCCGCCTCGTCATCCGGGCGGGTACTTACCAGCTCACTAGACCCTTGATTCTGGGACCCCAGGATTCGGGGTTGACTCTCGAAGCGAAACCGGGCGAGGAGGCGGTTTTGTCTGGAGGCGTACGGCTTGGGCGCTGGCAGCGCGAATCCGGAGGTCTCTGGAGCGCGGAGGTGCCGCCTGAGGCCCTGGGGTCTGAGGGCTTTCGTCTACTGGTGGTCAATGGGCAGCTCCGGCCCCGGGCTCGTTTTCCTGAGGGGGGCTTTCTGCAGCATCGCAGCAACTTCACCGTGCGCTGGCTAGGCACCACCGGGGGCGGTTGGGAACGCAAGCCGACCGCGAAGGAGCGCGCCTCCCTGCGCTATGATCCTGCCGATATACCGCCGGAGATGGACGTGAGCGGGGCTGAGCTCACTGTGTTCCACAGTTGGGACGAGTCCCTGGTGAGCGTGGCCCGCCGGGATTCCCACCAGGCTCGTCTGTACTTCACTGGCCCCACGGGCCACCCGCCGGGAGCCTATAACCAACACAAGTACGTAATCTGGAATGTTCGTGAAGGGCTTACTCATCCCGGCCAGTGGTATCTGGACCGGTCCCTGGGGCGGGTATTCTACTGGCCGCAGCCCGGAGAGGCTATGCGTGCTACCGAGGCCTGGGTGCCCGTTCTGCAGACGCTCATCAGACTCGAGGGGACCGAGGAACATGCGGTACGCGAAATTACCCTTCGCGGCCTCAAGCTCACTCTGACCACCACGCCTCTCGTTCCCGGCGGTTTCGGGGCTTACGCTTTCCCCGGGGCGCTAGCTCTTTCATATGCACGGGATTGCCGTCTCGAGAATCTGGAGATCCTGCATGTTGGCGGGCAGGGAATCAAAGCTGACCATGCCGTGGGTCTGACCGTCTCCGGTTGTGAGCTGCATGACCTCGGCGCTTGCGGCCTCCGCGTGCAGGGGGAGCGCGTGCGTTTGCTCGACAACCGACTCTACCGCGTGGGACGAGTCTATCCCAGCGGAATCGCCCTATCGTGCAGCGGGCAAAGCTGCGCCATCAAGGGCAACTACATTCATCACACCCCCTACTCCGGGATCGCGGTCAATGGCGACGATCACCGTCTGGAGGGGAATCACATTCACCACGTAATGCGCGAGCTATGCGATGGGGGAGCCATCTACCTGGGTGGTTCCCGGCGTGCCCTCTTGCGCGGCAACTACGCTCACGACATCCGCGACCTGCGCGAGCTGGAGATGTATGCCCATGCCGCCTCCTACTATCTGGACGAACAATGCGAGGACTGCCTGGTAGAGAGAAATCTGTCCGTGCGTGTCGAGCGGGCTTACCAGAGCCATATGGCGCGCCGCAACACCCTGCGCAACAACGTCTTTCTGAGCGACACCGATCTGATCCTGCGCTTCCTTGTTTCCACCGAACACCGTTTGGAGCAGAGTGTGCTTCGTGCGGCGGGTCTGGTTCGCATCGCTGAACCCCAGGGGCTTGCTGCCGCCTCCGACAACCTGTTCTTCAGCGAGAGCGGAGAGATCGTGAACGCGCCCCAGGGGACGGTTATTGCGGAGCCTAGCTTCGTGGACCTGGAACGCGGGGATTACCGTTTTGCCCCTGGCAGTCCAGCCCGCAAGCTTGGAATCAAGCCTGTTATGAAAGCCTAGCCCCTGCCCACCCAGGCTCGGGCCTCGGCGACCAGGGCCTCCACATCCTCCGGGGTGGTGTCCCACGAGCACATGCAACGGTAGGCGCCGCCGATGAAGTCGTACAGGTGCCAGCCTCGTTCGGCCAGGTACTCGGCCAGGGGGAGTGGCATGCGTACGAAGGCCGCGCTCGCCTCGCAGGGGAAGGCCAGCTCGATTCCGGGCAGCGCGGTAAGTTTCTGGGCCAGCAGGGACGCCATGGTGTTGGCGTGTTCGGCGTTGCGCAGCCACGCGCCGGTTTCCAGTATTCCCACCAGGGGTGCGGCCAGGAAACGCATCTTGCTTGCCAGTTGACCTGCCTGCTTGCAGCGGTACTCAAACTCGGTGGCCAGCTCGCGGTCGAAGAAGATCACCGCTTCGCCCGCTGGCGTCCCACTCTTGGTGCCTCCCAGGCACAACACGTCCACGCCCACTTCCCAGGAGATCTCGCGCGGAGTGACCCCTAGCGTAGCCACGGTGTTGGCGAACCGGGCGCCATCCATGTGCACGTGCAGTCCGTACCGGCGAGCTAGCTCCCCCAGCGCCGCGAGTTCTGCGACCGTATACACGGTTCCGCACTCTGTCGCTTGCGTCAGGCTCAGTACCTTGGGCTTGGGGTAGTGGATGTCGGTGCGCGCGGTGATTAGCCGCTCCACCTCGCTCAGATCCGCCTTGCCGAAGGCGCCGCCCACGTGTAGCAGCTTGGCGCCGCTGGCAAAGAACTCCGGCGCGCCACACTCGTCCGTTTCGACATGCGCGCGCGACTGGCAGATGATGCTGTGGTACGGCTGGCACAGGTGCGCCAGGGTCAGCGCGTTAGCCGCCGTGCCGTTGTAGACCAGGAAGACCTCACAGTCCGTCTCAAAGATCTCTCTTAGGGCCTCGGTCGCCCGGGTGGTCCAGGGGTCTTCCCCGTATGAAGGGGCGTGCCCCTCGTTGGCCTCCTGCAGGGCTGCCCAGGCCTCCGGGCAGATCCCGGCGTAGTTGTCACTGGCGAACCCTCGCACTCGCGTGTGGGCCTCGGCTAGCGTCTTTTCACTCGACATTCTGTTTCTCCTGATTATTGATAGACTTTACATCCGATTTTCATAGGGCCGGTGCTGTCCGGACCAGCTCGCCTCACCGGCTACTTCTCATGCTTCGTGCGGGCGATTATGTGGTCCTGCATCGCCTTGTCCAGCAGCACGAACTGCTGACTGAACCCGGACACGCGCACGCAGAGACTGCGGTACAGCTCCGGCTTCTCCTGCGCGGCGCGGAGCGTATCGGCGCTGACCACGTTGATCTGCAGTTGCCCCACGCCCTGATCTATCGCGGTCACCAGCATGTCGGTGAACAGCCGCCGGCTTTCGCCCTCGAGCAGACTGGGATGCGCCTCCAGGATGGCCGAACTACTGGCCGCCGCCAGATGGTGCGGTATCCGGCTCAGAGAGTTGAGCACCGCCGTGAAACCCTCCCGGTCACGACCCTGCGTGGGGGAGAGGCTGTACGCCAGGGGTTCGCCCGCCCGTCGTCCTTCGGGAGAAGCCCCCGTCAGCTTGCCGTAGCCCAGCATCAAGGTGAAGGTGAACAGGTGGGAGAAGAAAGGATCGCCGCACACGGTCCGGTGACCGGCCAACAGATCACAGTACTGCTCCACCAGTTTCGCCGCGTAGCGGTCCGGTGTCTCCTGGTCATTGCCGTACTTGGGCAGACGGTTGCGCAGAAACTGCAGCAAGTCCTCCTGACCTCGGAAATCGTTCCGCAAGGCCTTCATCAATTCTGTGGAGCTTACCGCCTGATCCTCGAATACCGCCAGCTCCAGCGCCGCCAGGCTGTCCGCGGCGTTAGGGATGCCCATCGCCGCGCTGGAGTGGTAGTTGTACCGCGCGCCCCCCTCGATGATGTCGAGACCCCGTGCCACGCAATCCTCGGTGAGCAGCGATAGATACGGCAGCCGGTACTGGGCCCGGTGCACCAGTTCTGCCGAGTTGCTGCCATACACCGCCCACTCCGCGAAGTAGGTGAGCTGTCGGGTGTAGGCCTCCAGCACCTGCTCCATGGACCGGAACTCCTCCAGCGTCCCCGTCCGGGGACCCACCTGGGTGCCATCCAGCAGGTCTCGCCCGTCATTCAGCGCCAGTTCCAGACACTTGGCGCAGTTGATCCAGTGGCTGACCGCGTGCGGGTTGGCCTTGCCGGGGATCGTGATCTCAATGCAGCCAATCGCGGCGTAGCCGCGGGCGTCTTCCAGCGAGATGCCCCGGCTGACCAGTGCGGGGATGAGGGCCNNGTGCGGGGATGAGCGCCTCGTCGTTGAAGAAGAAGGGAATGCCGCCGCCGTGGGCGAGCAGGTCTACGCAGCGCGCCACAAACTCCCGCGGGGTACGGCGATGCAGCCGCGCCGAAAGGCAGCGCACGAAGCCCAGGCCCTCGGTCACATCTAACACCAGGTAGGACAGCGGATTGGTCGCGTCCTCACCCTCCGGTGTCTGACCGCCGATCATCATCTGCTGCACATCGTAAGTCTGGTAGAGCTTGCACCACAGCGCAGCCAGCAGTTCCGCGGCCTGATCCCAGTCCAGACGTCCCTCCGCCAGGTCTTGCTCCAGGTACGGCCACAGGAATTGGTCAATCCGCCCAATCCCATTGGCGTTGACCCCGTCCTCCCAGGCGGTGATCATGTGCGCAAACCACAGTGCCTGTAAGGCCTCGCGGAAGGTCCGCGCGGGGTGGTTCGGCACCCGTTCGCACACCTCGGCAATCGCCTCCCACTCGCGCTTTCGCTCCGGCTTACGCGCCAGTCTCGCTCTTCGCCGGGCTTCCGCAGCATGTCGCGGGCCCAAGGTCATGGCGGCAACGCATAGCCGTTGCCAGGCCAGCAGGTTTGCCCGCGCGTGGGGGGCTTGGGGATCGGCGGGGGACAGGCCGGCCAGTCGTTCCTCTACCTCCGCGCGCAAGCCGGAGAACCCCAGGCGCAAGACCTTGTCGTAGGCCCGGATGCTATGATTCAGGTCCGTACCCCAGACCGTGATTGCGCCATGTTGTTCCGCCAGTCGCATCTCTCTAGGCATGGGAGCCACGGGGGCCAGACGCTGCCAGGCGAAGGGCTCCGCAGCGACCCAACGCTCCAGGTTCTCACGTTCTTCGTCACTCAGAGGGCAGTCCTCGAAGCGCTGGAGGTAGTTCTCCCCAAGTTCCGCGCGGAAATTGAGGGAGTCTCCGCCATTACTGTGTTGCCCGACCAGGAGCTCGCCGGGGTAGAGCCTCACCGGCATGCACTCAATGACATGCCCCAGCGCCTCCGCGTTACGCAGCGGTAGCGGCTGAGCGGAGCACTCCGGCTCAAGCTTCGGGATGGTGAGCTTGGAAACCTGCGACGCGCCCATCCAGCCCTCCAGGTACAAATAAGCCCGCCGCCAGGCATCTTGGAACAGCTCCGGCCCCTGGTTAAGGGCCCGGGCTCTGAGCTGCTCGATACGTTCTGAAGGCCGGTAAGTGCGTGAGGTATGCTCCAAAACAGCCATGATCTGCGTGCCTCCGTTGGCTGCAAACTGCGCCCTTGCTTTCCGTCGGGGTTAGCCTCGGTGCCGGTAACGTCCGATGATCTCATTCTGGACCTGTGGGTCCAGGTTCACAAACCGCGCTGAGAATCCTCCCACTCTGACGAACAGGTTAAAGTGATCCTCAGGACGCTCCTGGGCCTCGATGAGGTCTTGGACGTCCGTCATATTGCCCTGAAAAATCTGCCCGCCCATCTCCACAAAGCTCTTCAGCACGCTGGCTACCAGCTCCGGATTGGCCCAGTCCGGGTCCAGGTCCCACATGCTGGAGGCGGCCCCTGCTACCCGCCCCAGGCACAGACTGGCGTGTGAACCGATCGCCGCCGTCAGTCCCTCTGACATGCCCGCGGCCTGCGGGGTCAGACCGTGCGCGATCGGCTTCCCGGCGAATTGCCCATCCGCTGTGGCCCCCAGGTGGCCCCCGGCGCTGGACGCCCAGACGAAGGTGAAGATGATCGCCTTGGCTCGTCCGCCCCACCGGGTGCGGTAACCCGCGAAGATGTCGCAGATATCGCCCAGCAGCCGGTCGGCCATGGCGTCAGCCTCCGGGTGCTGCTGGCCAAATTTCGGCACGTTCCGTAAACGCTGTCGTAGCGACTCGTATCCCTTAAAGTCCGCGCGGATGGCCGTAAGTAGTTCCTCAGCTGTCAACCAACGCTCATCATACACCGCGTGCTTGAGGGCATAGAGCGCGTCCGCCGCATTCGGGATACCCATGGGTGTGGCGCCGTAGTCATGGTAGCGGGCGCCGCCGTCCTGTTGCTCCCGGCCGCGTTCCCGGCAGTCCAGGATCAGGCTGGACAGCAGATACGCCGGCCGATATTCGGCCATCGTCTCACTCACCAGGTCCAGCCGTTTGAAAAAGGTGGTCAGCTGCCGCTGCATCTCTGTGCGGAAAGCGGCGTAAAAGTCCTCGAAGCGGTCGTACTCGCTGAGCGACTTCAGCTCCACGCGCTGCAGGCGCTGTCCGGTCCTCAAGCATTCCCCGCCGGTCAGGCACAGCTCCAGCGCCTTGGGTACGTTGTAGGTCCCCGTCCAGAGCAGGTCGCTGTTCATGCCGTGGGGGTTGATCTCCATGCACCCCCCGCAGATATACATGCGTGCATCTTCAATCGGCATGCCATATTTGCACATCGCCGGGACTATGTTTTTGTCGCTGAGAATCTGTGCGCGGTTATTCCCGGTACGCAGGTATCCCGCTGCCATCTCTAGGAAAGCCAGGTCTTCCTGCTCGGGGATCCGGAGGTAGATAGAGGGGTGCGTCTGGTCCAGCGCAGTGAACGACTCCACCAGTAGATAGGACAGCGGGTTGACAGAGCTTGTACCGTCGGGATGGCTGCCGCCGATAACTGCGCTTTCCACATGCCCATCAGACACGAACACCCGCTCATTGATACGAATCAGGAGCTCATCCACCAGCTCCCGTGCGTAATGCATGTCGCCGTGTCCTGCGGCTAGGTCCCGCTCCAGGTATGGCCAGAGAAAGTAGTCCAGACGCCCTGGGCTGTTGCCGCCGTAGGGTTCCTCGCGCATCACGCACAGGTGCTGAAACCAGTAGCTTTGCACCGCCTCGTGGAAAGTGCGCGCCGGGTGCGCTGGCACGCGTTGGCAGATTTCCAGCAGCTTGGCTATCCGCTCCTGCTCCTCGTACGGCGCCGCGGCCAGCGCTTCCTCCAGAGCCGCGCAATGCCGGGCATTCCAGTGCAGGACCGCCTCCAGGCCCAGAATCACGCCCTGATAGAACTCTGCTGCCGTCTCATCCCGCGGGTGCTTCAGCGCCTCCCGATACTCCTCGAGGATCCCCAGGACACCTCGTTCCAGAATCCAGTCCCAACGCCACGCCACATGTCCTGGCGCACCCCCTCCGGACATGACGTTGAGCTCTACCAGCTCGGCGTTCTGCGGCAGTTCGTTCGCGGTCCGCCTCTCGGCAGGTTCGTAATAGTCTAGAGGGTCTTCTATGACCGGTGTGGGGCCCTGGTGATGGATCATCCCCACCAGATGCTCATCAGGGAAGAGGTACACTGGCATATGCTCCAGCGCTTCTGCGCGTGCCCGGGCCTGACGCTCGCGACTGGGCTTGTCTGCATGACGCTCCCACGCCTCCATGAGCAGGCGCGGGTACTCATTGGGCGATTGGTTGAGTCCGCGTTCTCGCGAGGCGGCCGCGAACCTCTCAATGCGGGGAGATTGTGCGGTGGTTATCAGTGCTGCGCTGATTGCCATTACCTGGGGGCCCTTTCTTGTACTCACCGGCACGCGGCCATCTTCCTGCTGTTCCCAAAGTGACCATACCTCTAGAGAAGAATAGCATGTCTTACCCTGTCCTTCAAGCGGGCAGGTCCACCAGTGGAGGCACAGATACCCGTCGGCCTTCCCTGTAACTCTCGCGGATTGCGCAAGCCATATCAAAGCTGGCGATGCCGTCCTGCAGGTTACACGGCATGGGCCGCCCCTCCAGGTAGGCGTCTATGAAGTCCTTCATCTGCAGGGCGTTGCGTCCCGCCCCTGTGTTGTCCTCGACGCCATCAGTTCCCGCCCACTCAAAGGTCTCATCCGCGGCGCGGGGTCGTGAGCGGTAGACCTTCACGAAGCTGTAGGGGCGCCAGCCCCAGAGCATCCCGTAGTTCTCCGTCTCAACGGAGCCGTACAGGTAGGCCTGATGGCTATGTTGCGAGAGGGTGAAATTCGCCAGGCCTCCCTGCTCATAGGTGAAGCCGGCGTTAAGTTCCACTTCCTCGTGAGGCAGTGCAGCCTCCGGAGGAGTATAGGAGGTGGCGGTCACGCTGCTCATCTCTCCACCGATCCAGCGGAACCAATCCAACAGGTGGCAGCAGTGGAATACCAGTTGTCCCCCGGATTGCTCTAGCCGCTGCCGCCAGCCCAGCTTGGCCGGGTCCGGGGCGGGGCCCAGTAGAGGGCCGGGCGCCAGCCAGTGTGCGTGTACCCCCAGAAGTTTGCCCGCGTCGGGTCGCCGGACGATCTCGGCCACCTTGAGGAAGGGGTGAATAAAACGATATGACAGCCCCACGTAGCATTTCACCGGATAGTCTCGTGCAGCTTTGAGCACAAGTTCTCGGCCAGCCAGGTCCACACACACCGGCTTTTCCAGGTACACATCCTTCCCCGCCTGTGCGGTGTGCAAGAAGGCTTCTGGATGGAGGTAGGGTGGTAGTGAAATGATTACCACGTCCATATCGTGTTTGAGGAACGGCTCCTCGGCGTAGTACGCCTGCCCCCCAAATCTCTCAGCGGCAAAGTCCGCCTTGGCTCGGTCAATGTCGTAGCACGCAACCACCTCAAACTGGTCTGCGCTTAGCATCTGAGCGCCCTCCAGCAGTTCTCGCGTGCGGTACATGTTGCACCCATATAGACCTATTCGTATTGCCATCTCTGCTCGACGCCTCCTTAGCTGGATAACTACGCCGCCCAATTCCCCTTGCCGACCTACCGTTACCTTCTCAGCAATTCCGGAACCCCCAGGGAGGTCACGGTGTCCGAAATATCGAATAGAAGCCCAACTTGTACCTTTGGATAGGAGACGGATATGCGCAAAATGTACATAATCTCCCCTGTTCGGTCTCTCTACTGGCTCTTGCCGGTTCTCTGCCTGCTGGCCGCTCCAGTTTTTGCCGCGCCGCTGGTGCTGGTCCAGGACGGTACTCCTCAGGCCACACTGGTCCTGGCCAATCAACCCACCCGTGCGGCCCAGTTCGCCGCGGCGGAGCTGCAGTATCATGTAGAGAAGATCACTGGCGCTGAGCTCCCCATCGTCGCTGAGGAAGAACCGGTGCAGGGCCTTAAGATCCTGGTCGGTGCCAGCAAGGCCGCCGAGGCCCAGGGCCTGATCGCTGCGGACTTCAAACCTCAGGAGTACCTGGTTCGTGTCGGTCCTGACGTCATCCTCTTGATTGGCCGCGACAAGGAGGACTTCCGCGAGCTGGACTACCAGAACGCTGATACCTTCCCGGCCAACCTGGACCTGCAGGGCACTGTGTACGCCACCTACGAGTTCCTGGAGAAGTACTGCGACGTGCGCTGGTACTGGCCCACTGAGCTGTGCATGGTCCATCCTGAGCAGAAGACACTGACCGTCACCCCGCAGGCCGAGATTCGCCGCCAGCCGGAACTGAAGTACCGCGCTTGGAACTCGGGCACGGGCTTCCCGGCTAATCTCTGGAACACTCGCACCACCCCGCCCGCCAGCCTGACCGACAATGAAGTCCTCAACAGGCGCGATACCCGCCTCTTCTGGCTGCGCACGCGTATCGGGGGCGAGGGCTGGGTCGGCAATCACACCTTCAACCATTGGGGTTCGCTCTACGCGGACAAGCCTGATTGGTATGGCGTGGGCTATCCCCAGGGCACCTATGCCCAGCCGTGCATGACCAACCCGGAGGTTATCGCCGAGGTCGTCAAGCAGGCCCGGGACTACTTCGACACCGGCAAGCTCACTCCCGGCGCCCTGGCTGTCGGCGATTACTACGCGGTGGTCCCCAATGACACCGGCGCCTACTGTAAATGCCCGAAGTGCCAGGCGCTCCTCAAGACCAACGTCCAGGGCTCCTTCTCTAACGAATCCGCCAGCAACCTGGTGTTCCAGTTCGTCAACGCCATTGCTCGCGAGGTGCGCAAGACCCATCCCGACAAGTGGATTAGCACCTTGGCCTATGCCAGCTACGCCTATCCCCCTGATTTTGAGTTAGAGCCCAACGTCGTGGTCGGGGCTTGCATGCATGCCCGCAACTACTGGGCGCCCAAGATGCAGAAGAACGATGAGGATTTCCTGCGCCGGTGGGCCGACCGTGGCACGCCGCTATTTCTCTGGACTTACACCTGCTTCCCGCAAGAGATCGCCAAAAACGGGGGTTTCTACTGCTTCCCCGCCTTCCAGGCTCACATGTTCCAGCACGAAGCCAAGTTCTACCGCGATTGCGGAGTCCAGGGCATTTTCTGCTGTGGAAACTCGTGGTACCTCTACGACGGGGATTACCGCTATGAAGTCAAGTCTACGGGAGCCCAGTCCATCGCCGAGCAGCTGGACACCTATCTCATGTTCAAGCTCTTCTGGGATGCGGACTTTGACGTCGACGCGGCCATGGATGAGTACTTCACCCGCTACTACGGCGCCGCCGGCCCCTTCATGAAGGAGCTGTACCAGAAGCTTGAGGCTACCTATATGACGCCCTCCAATTACCCCCCCGCAATTGCCTCGGGTGAGAGGGAGTCCCATCAGACCGAGGAGATGGCCTGGGGCTACCTGGGCACCGAGGAGCGCATGGCCGAGTTCGGAGCGCTGATCGAGAAGGCTTTGGCCGCCCCCACCACGCCCGTCGAGAAGCAACGTCTGGAGAACTTCAAGCGCGGCTGCTGGGACTACATGGTGGCGGGTCGCAACTACTACCTGATGAAGCAGGAACTACGCAAGCAGCCGATCCCCAGTAACCTGCAGGTGCCGCTCCTGGCTGAGTCCGCCAACGGCGACCCTGCCCAGGTAGACTGGACCCGCAGCGTTGCTATGGAGCGCTTCCGCACTGTGGTGGGCGAGCCCACCGACCGCGTACTTTCTGCTCGCTTCGCCCAGGACGGCAAGTACCTGTACCTACAGCTCGATGAGGGCTGTGACCCCCGGACACTGCTGAGCAAGGGCAATATCGTTGCGGGGGACTACTGGGAGCTCATGTTGGCCTGGAAGCGCAACGGGCCGTACCAGCGCTTCCTGGTCAATCCGGCTGGCGATTTCGCCGCTTATGTCGTCGGCCAGCCGGACGTCTACTCCTTTGACAGCGGCGCGAAGGTGGTCTCGGACACCAGCGCGCCTGATCACTGGCTGGTGCGCGTGGCTTTACCTCTGGACAAGCTCCTGCCCCACGGGGTCAAGCCCGGGCAGCATTTCTACGCCAACCTGATTCGCACCACGCGGGAGAAGGAGTTCTACGTGTGGCTGCCGATGCCCCAGGGCTTCCGCGACATCCGCAGCCTGGGCAGTCTAGGTCTCGATTTCGAATAGAGGGGCCAGATGTGAGAGATGGCCCGTCCGAGCGACAGCAATTAATGTGAGGTGGATCACATGCAGCGCATACTACTGATCACAATCTGTCTTCTGGTACTGGGAGCGGTGAGCATCGCCGTAGCCGCTCCCACCGTGGAGGTCTCGGGCAAGATTGAGCTTCACGAACTAAACATGGCCAGCAATGACGCGCTCAACGGCCTGGAGATGGTCGTGGAGACCGCGGGGGTCTACTATCACTATGGGAACAGGCACAATGCTGGGCCGCGGGGTCTGACCGATGCCTTCGCCCCGGATGCTCCTACCCGGAACATGATCATATCGGGCAAGGGCGAGGTTACTGTCCGGTGGGAGCTGGGGGCGGTACCGGCGGAGGGGCGAGAGCTGAAGTTGATCCGCGCCTTCTGGAGCATGGAGGATCCGGCGCGCAACCGCGTGAACGTCAAGTTCGCCGTGCGCGACGCCGCCACTGGGGAATGGCGAGACGTCTGCGCGTACATCCCGGCCGTGGGGAATGATCGCTGGACCGAGGACAACACTTACCGCAGCGTGACGCTGACCTTCCCGGCGGGAGAAGTCAAAGGCTTCGACGCGATTCGCATGTACGAGGGCGCCGGAGTGGCCTCCATTTACCCCTCGCGCTGGGTGGAGGTAGACGCCTTTGTCGGCCCGCCCGGGAAATAGGGAAGAAGGAGAATAGGGCGAATGAGAACCCACGCCATACTCGCAGTCGTCCTGGCCTTGGCTCTGGCCGCCGCACCGGTCCTTGCCGCGCCAGAGGTGGAAATCACCAAGGTCGCGGTTACCGAGATGACCATGAACCCGGACAACGCCCTGTCTCAGCGGCCCTTCGAGCTGGAGGGTGGTGCGGGCTTCTATCACTACCAGGGCAAGTACAACCCTCCGCCCTTTGGTCTCACCGACGCGATCAACGCGACAGCGCCCGCAGATGACTTGTTCCACGACGGAACCGTGCGCTTCGATCTGGGCTGGCCGAACGGAGAACGAGAGCTGCGCAAGATTGTGGTCTGGTGGTCGCTGAGGGATTCAGCGCGAAGTGGGATCAATGTAAAATTCCAGGTCCATGACTTCACGACCGGAGAGTGGCGCGACCTCACCGACTTCATTCGGCAGGACTATCCGAGGGAAGCTGAGATGGTGGGCTGCTTGACGCTGACTCTACCCGAGGGTGAGGTGAAGAACTTCGACTCTCTCCGCGTGATAGACGGGCGCCGGCTTATCAAGGCTCCGGGCACGCGCTGGATTGAAGTTGAGGCCTACACCTTTCCAGACAATAAGTAGAAGGGGGGCTCTCACGCAGCACATGAGACGGTCTCTATTCGTGATAGCTGTTCTCAGTACGCTGATGCCGGCGGCGGCACTGGCCGCCCCGGAGGTGAGCGTCACCAAGGTCCCGTTGGCCGAGATGACGATGAATCCGGACAACGCCCTGTCTCAGCGGCCCTTCGAGCTGGAAGGTCGGTACATGTACTGGTACCGGGGCCAGTACATGCCAGCGCCCTTTGCCCTGACCGACGCCACCTCGTCCACCACTCCTGCGGATGACGCGACCATTGACGGTTCGGAGCCGCCGAGCTGGCGCTTTGACCTGGGCCGACCTGCCGTGGAGCGCGAGTTGCGGAAGATCGTGGTCTGGTGGGGGCTAGCCGATCCGGCGCGTTGCGGAATCAACCTGAAGTTCCAGGTCCACGACTTCACGACCGGGGAATGGCGCAATGCGACCGACTTTGTCCGCCAGGACTTGCCCCGTGAGGAGGGTATGGCGGGATGCCTGACGCTGACCTTTCCCGAGGGCGAGTTCAAGAACTTCGACTCCTTGCGGATGATCGACGGCCGCAGGCTGTTCAAGGCTCCCGGCACACGTTGGATTGAGGTTGAGGCCTACACCGCGCCGGACAACAAGTAAGAGAGGATTTGTATGGAGCACATGAAGATCCCTCTATTCTTAGTAGCTGCAGTTAGCACGATGTTGATAGCCACCGCGGCGCTTGCCGCTCCGGAAGTGGAGATCATCAAGGTCGCGGTTGCCGAGATGACCATGAACCCGGACAACGCTCTGTCTCAGCGACCCTTTGAGCTGGAGGGTGCTGGAGGCTACTACCACTACCAGGGCAAGTATAACCCGCCGCCCTTTGGCCTGACTGACGCGATCAGCGCGACCGCGCCGGCGGATGACTTGTTCCACGACTCCACCGTGCGTTTCGATTTGGGCTGGCCCAGCGGAGAACGCCAGTTGGACAAGATCGTGGTCTGGTGGTCGCTAGCGGATTCCGCCCGATGTGGAATCAACGTGAAGTTCCAGGTTCACGAGTTCACGACCGGCGAATGGCGCGACGTCACTGACTTCATCCAGTACGCCTTTCCTCGGGAGTCGGGCATGGTCGGGTGCCTGACCCTGACCTTCCCCCCGGGCGAGGTCAAAGACTTCGACTCGCTGCGCCTGATAGACGGGCGCCGGCTCATCAAAGCTCCCGGTACGCGCTGGATCGAGGTCGAGGCCTACACCTCCCCGGACAACAAGTAGCCGGAGGCCACCTCAGGGCCTCTTCGCACACCCAGATTCGGCAGACCTGTAGACCGCCGCCACTACGCGCTGGCTCCACAACCCGTCCTCGCCCGAAATCGGCGGTTCCACATCCCGCAGGATCGCCTCGGAGAAAGCCGTGATCTCGCCCTGGTACATGTTGCGGCCATCGGACTCGATCTCCAGCTCGAGGTCTTGGCCATACGGACCGCTGACGACAGACAGCACTCCGCCGGTGCCCTGCCCCAGCATCTCGCGCAGGACCAGTGTCTTCTCATGGGCGGTAACCTCTACCTCGTTGCGCGCTCCGTCGGTGCAGAAGGAGGCCTCCACCGAGGCCAGGGCGTTGTTCTCCATTCGATATAGAGCCGAGCACAGGTCCTCCACACCCTCATACTGGTGAACGACGTTGGCCGTCACGGCCGTCACCGCCGCCACCTTACTGCCCAGGATCCGCTCCAGCAGGTCCGTGGCGTGGTTGCCTACATCCATGAAGGCGCCCCCTTCCGACAGAGCCTTCACCTGCCGGAAGACCCCCGGCTCTGGTGGGTAGTCAAAGGCAAACTGCGCCCGGGCCGAGACCACCTTTCCCAGCGCCCCGGACTGGACCAGACGTGTGGCCTCCTGTGCCAGGTGGTGGAAGGGGAGCATGAAAGCCGTTCCCATCTTCACCCCGTGCTGGCGACAAACCTCGAGCATCTCCTCCGCCTCGCCTACGGTCCGCGCCAGGGGCTTCTCCGCGAAGACATGCACCCCGGCCTCCGCACAGAGCTGGACATACTCCAGCCGCACGGCGGGTGGGCAGGCAAGGTAACAGGCGTCCGCCTCCACCTGCTCCAGCATCTGGCGGGCGTCTGTGAACCAGGGCACCCCTCCGTACTTCTCCGCGACCTTGCGCACCCGTTCCGCGTTGGTGGCCATGACGCCGACCAGTTCACTATTCTCCGCCGGGATGATCCCCTCCGGAATTGCGCGCCGATCCGCGATACCGGTGGCCCCGATGACCGCCCATCTGACCTTCTCACCCTTACTTGGCATAGGCCTCCACCACCTTTAGGACACCATCAGCAATGAGCTTCATATGCTCTAGCTCGTAAGTCGGGTGCGTGGGCACCCAGAAGCACCGCTCCTCCACATGCGCGGCATTCGGACAGAACTCGTGCGCGTAGTCCACGGCCTCCGGCCGTGCGAAGGGAGCCTTGAAGGGATAGTTCAGCGGCCCAAAGCCATGATGCTTGGCGTAGCACTCCTCCTTGTATGACTGCGGCCACATCACGGGCCCGTTGGGAATGCCTTCGGCGCTCAGCGCGGCGCCAAACTGCTTGATATCACAGTCGAGCGCGTTAATGTCCAGGATGATCGGGAAGAGCCAGAACCCGTTTTGCGTCTTCTCATTGTGCGTCGGTAGCTTCAGAATCTGGGGGACACCGTTTAGGCGCTCGAGGAGGTACTCCCCGTTACGTCGCCGGTGGGCCAGATTCCAGCTATCCACGATCTTGAGTGCCTCGAGGCCGATGGCTGACTGCATCTCCGTCATGCGGAAGTTATAGCCCACGCTGTGATGGATATACGGAAGATGGGCCTCCATCTCCAGCAGGCTCATCCGCGTCTTGACGTCATAGCCGTGGTCCCGGAAAGCCCGGCACCGCCAGGCTACGTCCTCATCATCAGTGACGATCATCCCGCCCTCACCGCCGGTGGTGAAGGTCTTGCTCTGACAGAAGCTAAAGGCTGCAATGTCTCCTAACGTGCCCACTTTCTGCCCCTGCCAGGTGGCGCCGTGGGCCTGCGCGCAGTCCTCGATGACCAGCAGCCCATGCTTTTTCGCCACCGCGTTGATGGCATCCATGTCACAGACCTCGCCGTACAGATGCACGACGATGACGGCTCGCGTCTGTTCGGAGACCTTCTCCTCGATGGCCGCTGCGCTGATGGTATGGGATAGCGGGCTTACGTCGGCGAAGATTGGGATAGCGCCCGCCTGTGGAACGGACATAGAGGAAGCAATGAAGGTATACGAGGGGACAATGACCTCATCCCCGGGGCCAATCCCCAGTCCTCCCAGGGCCGTGTGCAGGGCGGTGGTGCCGTTGGCAGTGCTGATTCCCCATTGGGCCCCGCACCACTCCGCAAAAGCCTGCTCAAACTGCATGCCCAGCGGCCCGGTCCAGTAGTTGACCCGCCCCGACTCCAGCGGCTTCATCGCCGCCTGGATCATCTCCGGTGTGAACCACGGCCAAGGTGGAAAGGCCTCCTTGGTAAGAGGTGCCCCGCCGTTGACCGCTAGTTTACTCGTGTCTCCCATGAGTGATTCCTCCAATACTGACCGACGATATGTACATACTCTGCCTTGGCTTGCCTGCGACTCAGGTCTCCAGTATGGTGACCGTTGGCGGGTGCGCGAAATTCAGCCACTGTTCCCGCACCCGCGCTTCCGCCTCGTCGCCCTCGTGGATATACACGCGGAAGGTCCAGCGCAGTGACTGCCCGGCCGAAAGCGCGTGATCTCCCCGCACCGCCCAGTCCCCTGAGAAATCGTGCAGTCCCCAGCAGTTGGCCGTAAACAACCCGTAGTCGCGCACGTGCCACGGCGTGGGATAGCGGAAGTTGGTGGGATGGTCCAGGATGGCGATCCCCAGCGTGCTCTCCTCCACGGGTCCGGAGTAGTCCACCCAGGGCGCAGGTTGGCCCCA
>LSQX01333220.1_pt1 | contig 29829 bp, 29 predicted proteins | sample 654561 | NCBI WGS metagenome assembly LSQX01 (sample SAMN04489861, study PRJNA283612) | anaerobic digester metagenome | isolation source: 4 biogas reactors fed with cattle manure at either 37C or 55C with and... | place: Denmark: Kongens Lyngby | collected 2014 | reverse complement strand
GTGGACGATGCCGCTGTTGGCCTTGGTGGCACCCCAGCCCACCTCCGCATGTTTTTCCAGCAGTGCGGCCTTGAGCTGGTAGCGGGAGAGAGTCCGGAGCACAGCAGTACCCACGACGCCTCCGCCAATGACTATGACATCGTAATGCGTTTTTTCGCCCAACCATGACACCTCTCTCTGCCTTGATTGCCGTAACATAAGACAAACAAAAAGATCCCAAGATCCAGGGTAACCAAAATTACCCCCGGACTCTCAGGATCTTCTCCTTATCTCCTGTCCTGATTTTCCAGGTTTGCAGGGTTTGCGAATTTTTTCCCTTTCAACTACATTGTACCGTTAAACCGCCCCACTGACAAGGAAAATCGTCAAAGGCGACTTTCAGCCCCGGCGGAGGGCTTTATCGGCCTTGCAAGGTCCACCGGGGTAATTCATCTTTCACTTACAGCATATGCTTGGAAAAGAGCGGGGGGAAGGGTTGATCAGCTTGTATATTGTGGTGATACGGCGGCGGGTCTTGGTGCCAATCCTCCTTTGCCTGACATGGCTGGCTGTTTTCGGACTGGTCTTGGCAGGTCTTCTGCCGGAACGCCGGGTGATTGTCATCGACCCCGGCCACGGCGGGATTGACGGCGGCACCAGCAGTAACGGTCTATTGGAAAAACACATTAATTTGCAGATGGGCCACATCCTGCGAGAAGTACTGGAGGCCCGTCAGTACCAGGTGGTGATGACCAGAACTGATGACAGCGACGTATCCCATTTCGTGCCGGAGGGGGCCAGCCGGTATCGGCGGGATTTGAAAGGCAGAGTTCGACTGGTGGGGCGGGTGCGGCCCATCAGCTTAATCAGTATTCACGTCAACTGGCACAAGGACAGCTGGAGGCGGGGCGCCATTGTCTACTACCAGAACGGGGAAACAGAAAGCCGCCTCCTGGCAGAGGCCATCCAAAAAGAACTCAACGCCCTCCAGCCGGTACAGCGCCAGGTACGGGCGGCGGATTTTTATGTTCTGCGAAATACCGATGCTCCCGCTGTCCTGGTAGAAATCGGGTTTATCTCCAATCCGGAGGATCGTAAGCTCATGCAGGATGAAGCCTATCTCACCAAACAGGCAGAGGCCATCAGGGCTGGGCTTGAGGCTTTTCTGCAGCAGCTGAACCCCTCCGCCGAATCCTCCAGGGGTCGAAGCTAGAGGAAGCCTGCATCATCATTTGCTCTTACGTACAGCACAATGTTTCGGCGGCACTGTTTGCAGAATGGGGCCGGGTTTTCTCTACAGAAATGGGAAAAGCCCGGCTTTCCCTATGCCGGGCCCCGACCCATGGATTTGTTACCTATCTGCATGTATTAGTTTTGGGGCAACATCTGTAGACGGTGTTGCCAGAGAGGCTACTTGGGCATCCCTCCTTTTGACTGTCCCCTGGGGCAAGATAGGAATGGGAGCCAGGTACACAGGTTAATGATACTGCGCCTATCCGGGGACAGGAATCTTTGTTGGTTATAGTATATAAATTAGATGTGATAAAATTGTGACAGGACCTTGACGAAAACAAGAATTTCCCGCCAAAACAAAAATCTGTCCCGGCTTCGGTGAATACTGCGGTTCTAGCAGGAGGAGTTTGGGGGCTCCAAAGGTAATAATTCAAGGTAACCTTGCTTACAGCTGCACAACTTGGGCGGCGAGAGGGGGTAGTATCAGTCTTGGGAATTACCGAAAGACTGGATCATCTTGATAGTCAGATACTGATGCACTTGCAGAGGGATGGACGAAGTTCCTATACTGCCCTGGCTGCACTCTGCGGAGTATCTGAGGGAACCATCCGCAAACGAATGCAGCGATTGGAGGACCGCGGTGTTGTCAGGATTGTCGGAGTTACAAACCCGGCAAAGATAGGCATGGACACGGTGGCGGTGATTTGGCTGCGGGTTGAACGGGGGCGGCTGTTGGAGGTGGTTACCCAAATAACTGCCTTGCCCCAGACCCACTATGTTGCATACACCACAGGAGTTTCAGACATTGTTGCCATCGTGACCCTCGAGTCGCAGGAAGCATTGGTCAAGTTCCTTGCCAGGGATTTAGGTTCCATTGAGGGACTTGCTGAAACGGAAACATCCATGGTACTTAGGGTTTACAAGCGGGCGTATGATTGGTCGCCTTGGCCCCACGAACCTCCTCAGTTCGCCGCCCAGGAGGAAGCCAGCGAAGAACTAGATGAGATTGACCTTAAGATCATCCGCTACCTGCAGAAGGATGGGCGGATGACCTTTGTTACCATAGCCGACGAATTAGGCATTACCGAGAGTACGGTGCGGCGGCGGGTGACTTCACTGCTGGAAAGGGATATCCTTAAGATAGCTGCGATTATCAACCCCGCTAAGGTGGGCCGCACCACCTTGGCCATGATTGGGATTAAAGTGGAAAGACCGCGCTTAGGAGATGTGGCACGTACTCTGGCCAGCATGACGGATGTCCGTTATCTGGCCTTATCTACTGGAAAATATGATCTCATCATTGAAGTAGTCCAGGAGTCCAATGAGAAATTGCTGGACTTCTTGGTGGATACACTAGAAGATATACCAGGCATCCTGCGCACAGACACCCATCTGCTTCTAAAACTATCCAAGGAGTCATATGATTGGGGGGTAGCGAAGGGGGTCTGTGTAGCTGGATAACGGAGGGTTAGGCTTGGATAAAGCACAATTGGCAGAGGACTTACAGAAAGCTATCCCAGGGTTGTGCCTCAGAATTGATGAGCCCATGTGCAAACACACGTCCTTCCAAATCGGAGGACCGGCGGATTTGATGATTTGGCCCGACTCCATTGAAGAGGTGCAGCAGGTACTTTGGATCCTGAAGGATCGCCAGGTACCAGTATATATCGTGGGAAACGGCTCCAACCTCTTGGTAAGAGACGGAGGATTTCGAGGAGTCATTATTAAGCTAGCGGAAAACTTCAGCCGGATCACGGTAGAAGGCACTAGGATCAGGGCCCAGGTGGGAGCATCCCTGGCAAAGCTAGCCAATGCAGCTTGCCAGGCAGGCCTTGGGGGTTTGGAGTTTGCCTCCGGCATTCCCGGGACCCTAGGTGGAGCCATAGCCATGAACGCCGGAGCCTACGGCGGAGAAATGGCCGATGTCCTAAGGGAAGTGACCTGCTGCGATCTGGAAGGCAATATATACAATTTCAGTCTGGAGGAGATGGAACTTGGCTACAGGACCAGCCGGGTGCGAAGCCAAGGCTACATAGCCTTGGAAGCCCTTCTGCAGCTGGTCCCGGAAGATCAGGCAGTTATCAGGACCAAGATGAATGAGCTGAACCGGCAGCGGCGGGAAAAGCAGCCGCTGAATTTCCCTAGTGCCGGCAGTACTTTCAAACGGCCCCCAGGTCATTATGCCGGTAAACTCATTGACGATGCAGGCCTCAGGGGTTTCACCCACGGCCGGGCCCAGGTGTCGGAGCTTCACTGCGGATTTGTAATCAATTTGGGGGGCGCAACAGCCAAGGAGGTCCTGGAGCTGATTGAGATTGTGCGGAAGCGGATTTGGGAGAAATTCCAGGTCAGGCTTGAGCTGGAAGTACAGGTGATCGGCGAAGATTGAAGTACAATTGAAGTACAAGTGATTAGTGAACACTAAAGTAGGAAGGTGCCCGGAAGGCGCCTTTTATTTTTGGCTGAAAAAGGGACACGCCATTTGATTCCGTTTTTTCAGCCGACAAGTAGGCTGAAACCGACAGACAGCACAGGGAAGCCGCCCGGCGGTGGGCTTCCGGGCCCGGGGTGATTCGGTTGAGGGTGGAGCCAGCTCCACGGCATATTCTTCACAACCCTCGCAAAAGTGGCCAAGCTCCAATCCCATTCTATATCCGTGGAGGCTGCAGTAGTACGTCAGGCTTTGATCTTGGGCTTTTTTTGCCTCAGCGTAACGGCAGATTTCCATCATATTTACCCCTTTTAGTAGACTCTCTTCTCCCACCATCTTCTCCTATCATTCTATGGAGTCGGGTTCCTTTACATACTTGCTAAGGCGAATATTAACAGACCATTTTCTTGTATCTAGCAGGAATGTGGTGGTAAGTAGACGAAAGTATCAATCAATCAAACTAGATCCCAAGAAACCACAGAATAGAATGGGTAGATGCCGAAAGGGGCTGTAAAGTGGTATCAGAGTTTCAGCTTAAGCGAGACATTATTGAAGTGGGTCGTCGAATATACAATCGCGGCTATGTAGCCGCTAATGATGGGAATATCAGCATCCGCATCGACGAGAACCGGGTCCTTTGCACACCTACCGGAGTAAGCAAAGGTTTCATGACCCCGGACATGATCTCTACCGTTGATTTGGATGGCAATGTGATCAGCGGTACCTGGAAGCCTTCATCGGAGCTAAAGATGCACCTTGCTGTTTACAAAGCCAGGGAGGACGTCAGATCTGTAGTCCACGCCCATCCTCCTTATGCCACTGCCTTTGCCGTGGCCGGCTATGCGCTTAAAGAAGCTATTATGCCGGAGGTAATCATCAGCCTTGGCTGGGTACCCCTCACCAAATACGGCACTCCTTCAACAGAGGAGATCCCTGAAGCTATCTTGCCTTATTTGCCGTGCCATGATGCCTTTCTCCTTGAGAATCACGGTGCCTTGACAGTGGGAACCGATGTCTACAACGCCCTTTTCAAAATGGAGACTTTGGAGATGGGAGCCCAGATCAGCTTGTTCTCCCGGATCCTGGGCGGCGCGCAAGAAATCAGTCCGGAGAATGTAGAAAGACTCATGGAGGTAAGGAGAAACCTCGGGATAGTCGGCGGACATCCCGCCATGTGTGAGCTGCCTGAGGAGGGGCAGCGCCAGGCTGCATCCCCGCAAGGCGGCGGCAGTATCGATGAAGCAAGACTTAAGGCTGTTATTACCCAGGTAGTTAAGGAGGTGCTGGCTGAACAGCGCAGATAAACCACGAGATTAGACCTATTGGTCCTGAAGCTGGGGGGAGATAGTCGGTGCGGGGAGATGCACTGGGATTGATTGAAGTTGTAGGGTTAGCTGCTGCCTGCGAAGCAGCTGATGCAGCGGTGAAGACCGCAAATGTGGAGTTATTGGGACTTGAGCCCTCCGGGCAGGGAATGGTGACAGTCAAGATCGCTGGCGATGTGGGAGCGGTGACGGCCGCGGTGGAAGCTGCCTGTGCAGCCGCAGGCCGCCTGTCCAGGGTATACGCCAGTAGAGTCATTGCCCGGCCCGATTCAGCTGTAACTCAAGAATTTCTACCATGAAAAGAAGGGAGTAGCAAACATGGGTGAAGCATTGGGTTTGATTGAGACTAGAGGTCTGGTAGGTGCCATTGAGGCAGCCGATGCCATGGTCAAGGCTGCCAATGTTCAGCTGGTAGGATATGAGAAGATCGGATCAGGACTTGTCACCGTCATGGTCAGGGGCGACGTCGGGGCCATCCGGGCTGCCGTCGACGCCGGGGCGGCCGCCGCGGGTAAGCTGGCAGAAGTAGTTGCTGCCCACGTAATCCCACGTCCCCACAGCGATTTGGAGCGTACCATCCTTCCCCACGCTGACTAAGCAAAGGAGGAACTAGTCTAGCGAAAGGGGGGAATGAGGTTCCTTCTCCTCCCGTGCAGGGGTGAAGAGTCCTAGAAGCGCGGGATAGAGAGGGACTATGGCTCTATGCAGGTTGATGAGCAGCGTATTGCGCTAATCGTAGAAGAAGTGCTGCGTCAGCTAAAGGGGGAGCCTGTCTCAACCAATGCCGAGCCTGGTCAAGACGGGATTTTTACCTGTGTTGATGCAGCTATCAAAGCAGCGGCCGCGGCTCAAAGAGAGCTAGTGGCTCTACCGCTGTCTGTTCGAAAGAAGATGATTGAAGCCATTCGGGAAGCGGGAGTGGCAAACGCAGAGTACTTTGCCCGTATGACGGTTGATGAGACCGGACTTGGGCGCTATGAGCATAAGGTGCAAAAGAATATCAATGCCGCTCGCTTATCCCCAGGAGTCGAAGATTTGGAGACGACGACACAGGCAGGGGAACACGGGGTTACCATCACCAAGTCAATTCCCTACGGCCTCATCGTCTCCATTTTGCCTACTACCCATCCGACTCCCTTTGTAATCAACCATGCCATCATCATGCTGGCAGGGGGTAATACTGTCTTCTTCTGCCCCCATCCCCGGGCTCAAAACTGCACCCGGGAGGCAATCCGGGTTCTCAACCGGGCCATTGTGGCCGCAGGCGGTCCCCGCAATACCTTAGTGGCAGTTAACGAGGCAACTCTAGATGCTGTTAACGCGGCCTGTCAGCATCCCCTGACAGCCATGATTACCGCTGCCGGGGGACCGGGTGTCGTGAAAGCCGCCCTTACCAGCGGCAAAAAGGCTGTTGCCGCGGGTGCGGCCAACCCGCCGGTGGTAGTCGATGAGACGGCGGATATTCCCAAGGCCGCCCAGGATATCCTGAAGGGCTCTTGGTTTGACAACAACGTCCTTTGCATTGCTGAAAAAACGGTGTTTGCCGTCCGCTCCATTGCAGACCAGCTCATTACTGAGATGCAGAAGCACGGAGCCTACCTCTTGCAGGGGCAGGAAGTGGAGGCTGTTACCCGCCTTGTTGTCAAAGACGGCCGTGTGGTGGGGGACTGGGTAGGTAAAGACGGCGCTGTCATCCTCAAGGCTGCCGGCATTAATCCACCGCCGAGAACAGAGGGTGCCATCATGGTTGTGGGTTTTGATCATCCTTTGGTCAAGATCGAGCAGATGCTGCCGGTTCTGCCCATTGTCATTGTGGACAGCTTTGAGGAAGGACTGCGGCTGGCAGTCGAGGCGGAGCAGGGTTTCGGCCACACAGGCATTATCCATTCCCGGGATGTTGAACGGATTGCCCGCTTCGGCCGGGAGCTTGCCACTACCATTATCGTGGCCAACGCGCCGTCTTATGCTTCCTTGGGAATTGAAGGCAATAGCAACTTTGCCCACACCATCGCCAGTCCCACCGGAGAGGGTATTTGCACCCCCAGGACCTTTACCCGGCAGCATAATATCACCATTGCCGGCGGGTTGGGGCTGGCCTAGCAGGGCACTGTTAAGCGGCCAGTAATGCAGCGCGGCTGGGCAGCACTTTTGCTCTTAGAACTTGCGCTTTGAGCTGACTGAGCCGGCTGGATCCGTTCCCTCGGGTACAGCTGGCCTATGTCAGCCGATGAACGGTTAGGAGAGAAGGTTGGATGACGGATGAGGGAAATGGATCGGGAGGCCATCCTGGCAGTTGTTGAGGCCGCTGGAGTGGTGGGTGCCGGCGGCGCCGGCTTTCCCACACACGTAAAACTAAAGACAGCCTGTGATGTACTAATAGTCAACGGCGCCGAATGTGAGCCGCTGCTCCACGTCGACAAAGAACTCCTCCATCACCGCCTGCCGGTGGTGCTGGAGGGCATTGCGGCTGCCCGGGAAGCGGTGGAGGCAAAGCGGGTTTACCTAGCTGTCAAAGGCAAGTATGATGCTTTGCTCCGGAAAATCAAGAGACATGTGGCCTCCCGACCGTGGTTAGAACTTGTCCCTCTGCCTGACATTTACCCCATCGGGGATGAACACATCCTGGTCTATGAAGTGCTGGGACGAAGGGTCCCCCCTAGGGGGATTCCCCTGCAGGTTGGAGCAGTGGTTCTCAATGTAGAGACCCTGTACAACATCGCTAAGGCCCTGGATAGAGAATATGTCACATATACCTATGTAACCGTCAATGGAGCTGTGGCGCAGCCCGGTACCTGGTCAGTTCCCATCGGAACGCCTATTGAAGAGGTGGTTGCCGCGGCCCAGCCCCTTCTGGAACCGGGAAGCTGGGCTGTTGTGAGCGGCGGTCCCATGATGGGGGAGGTTGTTGATGATCTTTCCCAGCCGGCTACCAAAACCACTAAGGGCTTAATTGTCCTTCCCCGGGACCATGTGGTGGTCACAAGGCTTTCCGCTGAGCAAGCTCTGCTGAGATGGGCCTACAGTGTCTGCTGCCAGTGCACCATGTGTACAGACCTGTGTCCTAGGCATCTCTTGGGACATCCCCTGTGGCCCCACCGCCTTATGCGGACCTTGGCCGCGGGGGGACCGGTAGATCCAGAGATCGCCCAAGGGGCGCTCCTCTGCAGCGAGTGCGGAGTCTGCGATCAGTATGCTTGCTTTATGGGGCTGTCTCCCCGTCGGGTGAATCAAATGCTAAAGGTTAAGCTCGGTTCCAATCAAGGGGCTGCAGAGTTTTCCTTGTCAGAAGAGATAAGGCCCGGCTATACCTACGGCCAGGTACCGGCAGAGCGGCTTGTTGTCCATCTGAAGCTTGCAGAATGGAATCAGCCAGCGCCCCTTAAAGGAACGCTGCCGGCCGGCACCCGGGTAACCATCCCCCTGAAGCAGCATGTGGGGGCGCCTGCCCAATGTCACGTTGAGGTGGGAGATGAAGTAGAGCCGGGGACGCTGCTGGCGAGTATGGCCGAGGGGAAATTGGGTGCCCCAGTCCACAGCAGTATTGCGGGAACGGTGACAACCATCGCCGATGGAAAGGTGGTCATCGAGCGGGGTGGCATTGATGAATGATAGAAAAGCCCTGGCAATGATGGAGTTCAAAAGCATCAGCCGCGGTATGGAATGCATCGATGGGGTGCTTAAGGGGTTTCCGGTGGAACTCATTCTGCTCAAGGTTATCTGCCCCGGTAAGCTGTTGGCCGCCATTACCGGTGAGACAGCTGCGGTCAGGGGTGCGGTGGAGCAGGCGAGAAACACCGATTCAGGATTGACTTATATAGATGATTTTTTTCTAGGGAGCCCTGCCCCCGGTATTTTCCCAGCTCTGCAGGGAACCGCCGTGGTAGACCGCCAAGGTGCTTTGGGGATTATCGAGACATTTACAGCAAGTTCTGCCCTGATAGCAGCAGATACAGCTGCCAAGGCTGCCGGGATAACCCTAGTTACAATCCATTTGGCCCGGGGGCTGGCAGGCAAAGGCCATATCTATTTAGTAGGCAGCGTTGGTGCAGTAGAAGTGGCCCTGGAGGCGGTGGAGAATCGGCTGGAGCCTGGGATGTTAGCTCGAAAGCGCATCATTGCTGCCCCCGATGAAGCCGTTTGGTCAGCTATCTTGTGATCTGGGAGGAAAGCCATGCGTATACTGGTACTCAATTGTGGAGGGTCATCGGTCAAATACCAGCTGGTGGAGATGCCAAAAGAGCGGGTAATGGCCCGGGGAAGTGTTGAGCGGATCGGTAAGGAAGATGGCGAGCTGCGGATTGAGATCTTCCAAGGGCCCCAGGGAGATGCCTGTTCGGAGGGAGCTAGTCGCGAGTCCCGCCAGGTACTACCGGTTGCCGATCACGGAGCTGCCATCCGCCTGGCGCTGGAGGCTTTGACTGATCCCGAAAATGGAGTAATAGATTGCTTCTCTGAAATTGATGCCGTTGGTCACAGGGTGGTCCACGGGGGCGAGAAATGCACCGGTTCCCTTTTGGTTACCGATGAGGTAGTGGCAGTCTTGCGGGAGTTTTTTGATCTTGCGCCTCTCCACAATCCACCCAATGTGGAAGGGATCGAAGTCTGCCAGCGGTTGATGCCGGAAACGCCGATGGTGGCCGTATTTGACAGCAGTCTGCATCAGACCCTGCCGGCCTATGCTTATACCTACGCTGTTCCTTATCGGTATTATGAGAAGTATCGGGTGCGCCGCTATGGTTTCCACGGCATAACCTTTCGATACATGACCCAGCGGGCCGCGGAGTTTTTGCAAAGGCCCCTGGAGGAGCTAAAAATAGTCAATTTGATGCTGGGAAGCGGCACCACTGCCTGTGCCTTTAAGGAAGGCAGGTCCATTGATGTGAGTACCGGACTTACGCCGACGGAAGGGTTAGTCCAATCTACCCGCTGCGGAGATATTGACCCCCTGGTGGTTACCTATTTGATGCGGAAAGAAGGCATCGATCCCGACAGAATGGATGAGATTCTAAACAAGGAAAGCGGCTGGCTCGGTATTTCGGGAGTAAGTAACGACCTTCGGGAGGTCTTTGAGGCTGCAGATGCCGGCAATACCCAGGCTCAGCTCGCCATCGATACCTTTGCTTATCGGACGAAGAAGTATGTAGGGGCATATGCAGCTGCCATGGGTGGTATTGATGTGCTGGTCTTTTCCGGCGGAGTGGGAGAGAGATCTCCTATAGTCAGGGAGAAAATCTGTGATGGTTTGGAGTTCTTGGGCATTTACCTAGACAAAGCTGCCAATGAATCGCCTGAAGTAGAGAAGCGGATCTCTAGGGCAGATTCGCCGGTGGAAGTCCTGGTGATACCCACCGATGAGGAGATTGTTATTGCCCGGGATACTTACAACATAGTAAGGGAGCATCAGGCGGGGGAGCTTCGATATGGCTGAGGCAGTCGGACTCTTGGAGATAGCTGGAATAGCTTCAGGTTATCTTGCGGCCAATGAGATCAGCAAACACACTGCGGTGGAGCTTTGGCTGGCCAATCCCATTTGCCCCGGTTATTTTATCGTGGTAGTTGCCGGCGATACTGCCAGTGTGGAAGCAGCTATGGATTTAGCTGCTGCCTTGGGAGAAGGTGAAGTTATCTCCAGAGGGATGCTTGCCAATATCGATGAACGGGTACTTAAGGCATTCCAAAGTCCCCCTGGAATGCAGCCGGGTCGGGCGTTGGGGATTGTGGAAACCTTTGGAGCTGCACCGGCCATTCTGGCAGCCGATGGGGCAGTGAAGGCTGCCGCGGTGGAGCTGGTGGAAGTTCGGATCGGAGGCGGCATGGGCGGTAAGGCCTTGGTATGCTTTACCGGCGCTGTAGATGCAGTGGAGGCGGCTGCAGCCCATATCCGGCAGCTGGTTGAACCGGAACTCTTAGCCTATGCTGCGGTGCTTCCCGCACCCCATCCTGAAATTATCGCCCATTGGCAGTAGGTAGAAGAAAGAGGGTTAACTATGCAGATGGCAAGGGTTGCTGGGACAGTTGTATCGACTCAAAAAGACCCCAAACTGGTGGGACTTAAGCTTCAGCTGGTTCAGCCGCTGGATATTATCACTGGAAATGACAGCGGCAGGCCGCTGGTGGCAGTTGATACAGTAGGCGCAGGGATCGGCGATGTGGTTATGATCGTAGGCGGCAGCTCCGCTAGGCAGACAGATAGGACTGCTTCTTCGCCGGTGGATCTGGCCATAGTGAGCATCATCGACTTGGTTGAGGTTGACGGCAAGACGGTTTATGACCGCCGGGGGTTCACCGGGGAGGGGAGCAAGTGAAATTTGGTAAAGTAATCGGCACCGTGGTTTCCACCCAGAAGGATGCCAATTTAGTAGGTGTAACGCTGTTGGTGATCCAGCCTCTGGACCAGGATCTTACCCCTAAGGGGTCTCCCTATATCGCGGCCGATGCTACCGGTCAAGCCGGTCCAGGCCAGGTCGTGACAATTGTCTTCAGTGCCGATGCTACCCAGGCCTTTCCCCAGCGGCGAATACCGGTTGATGCAAGTATTGTGGGGATAGTTGATGACTGCACTTTGGCCCAGCTGTCCCAAGGTGCAGGGTAACTTGCGCAGCTGAGGGCCTAAAGCCCCGGTGAGCAGAGGATAGGTTTTGCTAGGAGTGGAGCTTGTGTATCTGGCCAAAGTCATCGGTCCAGTTGTCTGTACAGTTAAACACCCTGCCTATGAGGGCAGGACCCTTCTCATTATCAGTCCCATTGATGATCCCGATGATTATGAGATCGCCGTGGATTATGTCGGGGCTGGGGTGGGAGATACGGTAATTGCCGGGGGAGCACCGGGGGTTGCCCAAAGCGTATTTAATCTGGACAAAGCCCCCATCAAGACATTGATCATGGGGATTGTCGATTAATGTGATTGAATCGGAGAAGTACAGGAGATGGGGGGAGCAAAGTGGATGAGAAAAGATTAATTGAGGAAATTACCCGCCGGGTATTGGCCAACCTGCAAGCTGGAGGCAGTTCCCAGGATCCAAACCAGGTGCCGGTGGGAGTCTCGGTCCGCCATATACACATTTCCGCCGCAGACCTTGAGGTCCTTTACGGACCGGGGCATCAGCTTACTCCCATGCGGGATCTGTATCAGGAGGGCGAGTTTGCTGCCAAGGAAGTTGTGGCCTTGGTCGGCCCCAAAATGCGGATACTGGAAAATGTCCGGATTCTCGGGCCAGTTCGGAACCGCACCCAAGTAGAGATATCCAGGACCGATGCCATTTACCTGGGGCTCAATCCACCGGTGCGGCCATCGGGGGACCTTAAAGGCTCTAGTCCCATCACCTTGGTGGGGCCTAAGGGGACATTGGTCCTGCCGGAAGGATGTATTGTTGCCAACCGCCATGTCCATATGAGTCCTAGTGATGCCCAAAGATTCGGCCTTCAAGATAACGACTTGATCCAGGTAGAGGTCTTGGGGGAGAAGAGCCTCATATTCAACAATGTTCAGGTTAGGGTCAAGGATAATTTCCGCCTGGAGATGCACCTGGATACCGATGATGCCAATGCTTCCGGCATCACCACCGGTGCTGCAGCCAGGATCTTAGGTAAGCAGAAGTAGCAGCAGTTGGAAAGGGGCCTTTCGGCGGTGAATAGGGAGAAAGAAACCCTCATTGCCAAAACCAAAGCAGCAGGTGTGGTTGGAGCTGGTGGAGCCGGCTTTCCGACCCATGTCAAGTTAAATGCCCAAGTGGAGACTGTAATAGTCAACGGCGCTGAATGCGAGCCCCTCTTGGCTGTTGATGCCCAGCTGATGGAAAGGCAGGCAGAAGAACTGGCGGAGGCCTTAGCCCACGTGGTGGATGCTCTAGGGGCTGAGACTGGAGTAATTGCCATCAAGGGCAAGCACCAAGCCGCCGCTGCCAGGCTCCAGGAAGCTGCGGCCGGTTGGGATAGACTGCGGCTTGAGCTTTTGGGTGACTATTATCCTGCCGGTGATGAACATATCTTGGTTTATGATATTACCGGCCGGACGGTGCCCGAGGGGGGAATACCTCTTTCCGTTGGCGCAGTCGTCCTCAATGTGGAGACACTGCTCAACGTGGCTGCAGCCCAGCGAGGTCAGCCGGTGACCCGTACCTACATTACCATTGCAGGCGCTGTTAGGGAGCCTGTGACCTTGTCGGTGCCGGTGGGTACTACCATAGCGGCTGCAGTGGACCTGGCCGGAGGGCCGCTCGTGCCCAACTACCGGGTGATTGAAGGAGGTCCCATGACCGGAGAGCTCATATCCCAGGAGAAGCTAGAATCAGGCAGGGCGGTTTGCAAGAAGACAACTACAGGGATTGTAGTGCTGCCGGCTGATCACTGGCTGATTCAGCAGTACAATGTTAGACTTGGTGTAATCCTGCAGCGGGCCCAGTCAGCGTGCTGCCAGTGCCGGCTCTGCACCGATCTTTGCCCCCGGTATCTCATGGGACATGATATCTTTCCCCATTTGGTCCTGAATGCTGTTAACCACGGTCATACAGCCAATACTGCTGCCATCACCCAGGCTTATCTTTGTTCAGATTGCGGCGTCTGTGAACTATATGCCTGTCCAGTTGAGCTGTCTCCCCGACGGATGTATCGGGCCCTCAAGGAAGAACTGGGTAGGCGAGGTGCAAGAAATCCCCACCGGCGGGAGTCCAAAGCCCGGGACAGCTGGTTAGGCCGCCAGATTCCAGTGGCTCACCTCGTTACCCGGGTGGGGCTGGATGAGTATAACATTCCTGCTCCGTGGTCCGAGGTGCAGTTTTCTCCCAGGCAGGTGGTGATACCCCTTAAGCAGCATGTAGGGGTGCCGGCTGAACCTTTGGTTAAGGTAGGAGAGCGGGTGGAGGCAGGTCAAGTCATTGCCGTGCCGCCTCCGAATAAGCTAGGGGCGGCTGTCCACGCCAGTATCCCCGGTAGGGTTCAGGAAGTGACCAAGACTGAGATTGTCATAGCCGGAGAATAAGATGCCGTAAGGAGGTGAGGTTCCGGATGGGAGTGGAAAGGGTACCTTCTGCCCTTGGTTTCTTGGAAGTAAAGGGAGCTGCCGATGGAGTTGCTGCCGTAGATACCGCGGTAAAGGCTGCTTTGGTAGAAGTTCTCCAAACCAAGGTGGTCTGTTCCGGAAAGTTCACCGTGCTGCTGGCCGGCCAAACTGCTGCAGTTGAGGCAGCCGTTGCCGCCGCCAAGAAAGAAGTAGGGGCAAGTCTATATGACTCTTGCGTAATCGGCAGGGTTCATCATTCCCTCTATTGGGCTATCCAAGATCAGTTTCCCGAAGGTTCAGGCCAGAGGGACAAAGCCTTTCCCAGGGTAGGTAATTCCGTTGGGATTGTGGAAGCCTTAAGTATCGCCGTCGGCCTGGAAGCCGCGGATGCAGCCCTTAAGGCCGCGGAGGTAAACCTCTTCGAGCTCCGCCTTGGCTATGCCTTGGGAGGAAGAAGCTATTTTGCCTTCACCGGAACCACCGGTGCCGTCAAAGCGGCCCTTGATACCGCTGTGCAGGTGGCTTCCCAACGGGGAGGACTTGGAAGCAGCTGCCTGATTCCCCAGTTTAATGCCGCAGAATTTCTCTTTATGATGGCATAGGCGATGATATAAGTGGATGACAAGAAGTTCCCGATCCCTATGATGGTTCCTCCACAAACCCCTTGTTCCCCCACAAACCCGTTGGGAACTGTATCTCTGCACTTTTTCCATTCCAATATCTGCCAACATCGTATTTTTCTCCTAGATAAGTGCTAGAAAAAGGCGAAACTGGTATACTATGACCTAGTACGCCTTTTTGCTCTTGCCCTGCTTGTTCATGGATACCTGTAATACTTGTCTGCAGTACGGCTTTAGTTGGCATGGGAGGAGACCGGTCATGGAACTACCTATCGAACTTCGGGATGCAGTTAACTCGGAACTTGCAGGTCGTTCGCCCAAAGAGCTGGCTCCAGTAGTGGAAAATCTATCTAAACGCTACCGGAGCAGCCTGCAGGCGGCTGTGGAAGAGCGGCTGGTTCAAACCTCCGATGATGCCGCTGCCTATGCGGCTTTTAGGCTGCCTGCTACATACGGAGCGGTTTATGGGGCCCTGGGCCAGGTTAAGGCCCAGCTGCCGGAGTTTCGCCCCACATCTCTCTTGGATGTGGGAGCAGGACCGGGTACTGCCATGTGGGCTGCACACCACCCTGACCTATGGCAAGACTCCCTGGAGAAGGTTACCCTTTTGGAGCGGGAAGCTGCTATGATCAGCCTTGGAAAGCGGCTGGCTGCCCAAAGCAGCCTTTCCTCGATTCGGAAGGCTGAGTGGGTGCCGGTGGATATTACCGGCGATTGGCCCACTGGTTCCCATGACCTGGTGGTGACGGCATATGTCCTAGGGGAACTGCCCGAAGAGGCGAGGCCCGTCTTTGTCCAGCAGCTTTGGGAAAAAACCGGCGGTGTATTGGTGATCATCGAGCCTGGAACACCTGCCGGGTTTGCCAGGATACGGAAGGCACGGGAGATGCTCTTGAACCTGGAGGGGAATCTGGTGGCTCCCTGTCCCCACCAGGGTTCCTGCCCCATAGGTGACGATGATTGGTGCCATTTCACCCAACGGGTGGCCAGATCCAGGCTTCACCGGCAGGTTAAGGCTGGAGAGCTCGGCTATGAAGATGAAAAGTTCGCTTTCACCGCTTTTAGCCGTCAGCAGGGAGAAGCCTGCCGGGGGCGGGTGATCCGACATCCCCAGATCCGGAAAGGCCATGTGCGGCTAAAGGTGTGTACCTCTGCCGGGTTGATCGACTGGGTCGTGTCCCGGAAAGACAAGGATGTCTACCGCAATGCCAGGAACCTTAAGTGGGGAAGCCCAGTTGACCTGCCGTAAAGGCTAATTCCCAGGCAGAAGCAGGAGTCCCCATACCGAGGGCGAATAGAAAGCTTTGTGGTTGTCGCAAGTGATGATCAATTGAGGTATAAGTCTATTTTTATTGGCAATGCTTTGTCAACAGTAAGCGGTGATGCCTGACGAAGGAGGCGTGATCGTGTCCCATCTGATCCGGCTCTTGTTTTATGCCCGATCCCAGTGGTGGCGGCTTTTCGTAGGGTTCGTGGGGGCCATTGTGGAGATGGTCCTGGCCCTTATGGTGCCTATGTATACAAGGCAGGTAGTAGATCGCTTGGCAGTACCGGGCTTGAATGTGGAGACTGCCTATGGGTTCTTGAACATAGTGGCCTTTGCCCTACTGGTTTTCGGGCTAATCAGGGCAATTTCCATCTTTATTCAGATCTTTGTTGCCGAGAAGGCCTCCCAGGAAGTCGCCTATGCTCTCCGCAACGATCTCTATGATAAACTCCAGCGGCAGTCCTTCACCTTTTATGATAAGGCAGCAACCGGGGAGCTGATGTCCCGGCTGACCAGCGATGTGGAGATGTGTCGGGAAGCAGTTGGTTTCGGCATGAGTTCGCTCTTGGGTAACGGCGCTTGGCTCATTGGTGTTGCTGCTTACCTTTTCTATATGGATTGGCGCTACACCTTGATCAGCCTTTCCACTTTGCCTTTGCTTTTCTTCGTAGCCGTTCGCTACACCCTCAAGGTAGAGCCTATGTACGCCGATGTTCAAGAGCAGCGGGCAAAGCTTACCGCGGTGGCCCAGGAGAACTTCTCCGGTGTGCGGGTTGTGCGGGCCTTCAGTAGGGAAGAGGAGGAGATCCAGCGTTTTCATGTGGAAAACCAAAATCTTTGCAACCAGGTACTGAAGGCAGCCAAGGCCAGTTCCTTCTACCATCCGGCCATGGATTTCTTGGCCAATATGGGAACTGTACTTGTCCTCTGGTACGGCGGCCGGGAGGTCATCGGTGGAGCCATGACCCTCGGATCGGTTGTAGCTTTCCACGGGTCTTTATGGATGCTGATTTGGCCGGTGAGGGCCCTGGGGTATATCTTGGGGGTTATGCAGCGGGCAGCGGCTTCTGTGAAGAGGGTCTTTGAACTCTTGGATGAAGAGTCGGTTATTAAAGAGAAGCCCGATGCCGTGGAACTTTCCCAGGCGGCCGGTGAAGTCCGTTTTGAAAATGTCAGTTTTGCCTATTCCGACGGTGTGCCGGTGCTGAAGGAGATCACCTTTGAAGCTAAACCGGGGGAGGTTGTGGCCATTGTAGGTTCAACCGGTTCCGGCAAGAGCACCCTGGTCAATCTTATTCCCCGCTTTTACGATGTCACCGGGGGAAGAGTCACCATCGACGGCCGTGATGTCCGGGATCTGACTTTGGCATCTCTGCGGCGCCACATCGGCATAGTGATGCAGGAGACCTTTCTTTTCTCTACTACCATTAGGGAAAATATTGCCTACGGACGGCCCGATGCTTCTATGGAAGAAGTGGAGGCGGCAGCCCGGGCGGCAGCAGCCCACAAGTTCATCATGGAGCTGCCCCAAGGTTATGATACGGTGGTGGGAGAGAGGGGAGTGGGGCTTTCGGGAGGGCAGAGGCAGCGGGTAGCCATTGCCAGGGCCCTGTTGGCTGATCCTAGGATCCTAATCCTCGATGATTCCACATCCAGTGTCGACTTGGAAACCGAAAGGGAAATCCAAGGGGCACTGCAGCGGCTGATGGAGGGACGGACTACATTTATCATAGCCCAGCGGCTGTCCACAGTGCAGCAGGCTGATAAGATTCTCGTCTTGGACGGCGGGATGATAGTCCAGGAAGGTACCCATGCCCAGCTGGTTCAGCAGGGAGGGGTTTACCAGCAGATTCTGGAGTCCCAGATCATTCCGGCAAGTTTTGCCGCCAGCTGATTCACCATTGGCTCCCTTGGCGGAGAATTTCCCACCCACTGAATAGAAAAGGGGCGATGAAATGGCTTACGAGCTGGAACGGGAGCAGCTCACTGCACCCATTAACCGCGGCCTTCTAATGCGCCTACTAAAATACCTTACTCCCCATAAAGGCAAGGCGGTTCTGGCCACTCTGCTGATGTTGGGGGTATCGGGGGTCACAATTGTCGGTCCCTATCTTACTAAGGTGCTCATCGATGATTATATAGTTGCTGGAGACACCACGGGGCTTAACCGCCTAGCTTTGCTGGTGGTGCTGTTGTTTACCGGTGCTTGGCTCCTTTCATACCTGCGGGGCATTGTAATTGCCTCCATGGGCCAGAACATAATTTACGGGATGCGGCAGGGGCTCTATGAGCATCTACAGCGGCTTTCCCTCCGCTACTATGACAGCACCCAGGTGGGAAGGCTCATTACCCGCATCACCAGCGATGTAGATGCCCTTAATGAGCTCTTAAGCGGCGGTATAGTCAACCTGATCTCCGACTCGGTTACTATAGTGGGGATTGCTGCAATCATGGTTGTCCTCAATCCCCGCTTGGCAGCTCTGACATTCATAACCCTGCCCTTCTTGATTTACATGCTGACTGGATTTAGGATGAAGGTCTTCTTAGCCCAGCGCCGGGTGAGGGAAAAGGTCGCCGCGGTCAATGCCAGCCTGCAGGAGAATATCTCTGGTGTCCGGGTGACCCAGGCCTTTACCAGGGAAGATGAGAATCTGAAGCGGTTTGGAGAGGTAAACCGGGAAAGTTACAATGCGGCCATCGATTCCATCCGCTTGTTTTCCCTATTCTGGCCTGTCATTGAGCTTATCGGGGTGGTGGGCACCATAATGGTCATCTGGTTTGGCGGTCGCTGGCTGGTCCAGGGCCAGGTGACTGTAGGAGAGATGGTGGCCTTCCTGGGATATACCTGGCAGTTTTTTGGACCTCTAAGGAATTTGGGGCAGTTTTTCCGGATGATCCAAACCGCTATGGCCGGGGCAGAGCGGGTTTTTGCCATCTTGGATACAGCGCCGGAGATTCAAGACCGGCCCGGCGCAGTGGAGCTGCCTCCAATTGAAGGTCATGTTCACTTTGATAATGTCACCTTTGCCTATGAAGGCGATGACTATGTCTTAAGGGATGTCAATCTGGAAGTTCAACCGGGTCAAACCATCGCCTTGGTCGGTCACACCGGTGCCGGCAAGACTTCCATGATCAATCTCCTCTGCCGGTTCTATGATGTGAGCGGAGGCCGGATCCTCATCGATGGGTATGATATCAGGGATGTGACTCAAAAATCCCTGCGGTCCCAGATCGGGCTGGTCTTGCAGGAGCCTTTCCTTTTCTCTGGCACTATCCGGGAAAACCTACTTTACGGCAATCCAGAAGCTGGACAAGAGGAGATGCTGAAGGTCAGCAAGGCCCTGGGGCTCCACGACATAGTGGAGCAGTTTCCAGAGGGCTACGATACCCAGGTACAGGAAAGGGGGAGCAGACTCTCCCTAGGACAGCGGCAGCTGGTATCTTTTGCTAGGGCTATAATCAATGATCCCAGGATTCTGATCCTCGATGAGGCAACTGCCAATATCGATACACAAACGGAGAAGATTATCCAAAGAGCTCTAAAGGCTATGCTGGCCGGGCGGACCTCCTTTGTTATTGCCCACCGGCTGACTACCATCCAGCAGGCAGATATGATCGTTGTTATCGATAACGGCAAAATCGTAGAGACCGGTACCCATGATGAGCTTATGGCCAAGGATGGTCCATATCGGCGCCTGTATATGATGCAGTTTCGGACCGCTCACCAGGACGCCGATGCAGTCTCCGTGAAGGCCGATAAAACAGTCTCATGAAGCCAGTGCCAAATCATTCAGTTTGTTGTGCTTGGCAAAAAAGTCAGTTCCGTGTTTGAAGGCCGTGAGGCCGTAGAGCATTGAACTCCAGTCGATAACCGATGTGTGCTCTGGGTACCAGGCAGCTTCGGCCTCGGGATCATACTGAAACCGGGAGAGACCGTAGCGGTAGGCATCGAGAAAACGCGCTCCGCAGCCGAATTTATGGGTTTCTTCACAATCAGCCGGCTCTTTGTCATATGGAATGATAGTCTGGTAAATATCGTACAGATCGTAGATGCCCCGGGGATACACCGGCAAGAACCCCGCGATGATATAGGGTGAGGCTATGTGCTCGGGGTTGTCGCTGATGGAATCGGGATGGTAATATCCCGTAGGCGTGACACCTGCCCCGTGACCCCACACAAAAGTAGGTGCTTTGTGGCATTCCAGCCAGCTGCGGCGGTCAGCAAAGGCGATGTTGGCATACAAGGTATTGTACACGGGACTGATGGTGTAATCATGGACCAGGTAATAGGGAAATTGATACACAAAAGAGGATGGTATATTACCTTCTTCGCAGATGATGCTCCGTCCCGGACCTACCAGCTGTTTAGGCATAAGGTGCAGCTGCTCGGGGCTGTAGACCTGTTGCCAAAGTTTGCTGCCGGTGGAGGTAACCCTTGCAAGATAGGCCAGGAGGGAATATTCATTGTAAGGGGCTAGGGGATCAACTCCCCGGCCTCTTTCGATCTTGAGAAAGACCTCTCCTTTGGAGGAATCGGCAATGGCCGCCTCCCAGCGCACCGAATGGTACAACTTGGCTGCCAGCCGGGCGATTTCCCGGTGGCCTTGAAAGTATTCCCTGGCAAAGAGGGCGCCGCTCACCAGGAGGGCGGTATCGATGGTGGAGTTTTCCGATTTCCAATAGCGGGCACCTGTTTCCATATCGATGAAATGGGCAAAGAAACCGGTTTGCTGGTCCTTGGCAGGATCCAGCCCCGCAAGTTCCCCCGCCATTGCCCGCAGGGTCAGAACTGCTTTTTCCGAAGCGTTTGATTCCCAGCCTTCATAGTCGGCGATGGCCAGGGCAATGAGCCCAACTCCCGTGGCGGCGATGGAGCTTGGCAGCTCATCTTGCCCCTCGGTTACGTAGGCATCTCGGTACAGGCCGGTGACAGGATGGCGCGCGTCGGCAACCAACTGATAAGCTCGCCGGTACTGATCATCAAAGAACTCCCGCACGGGCTGGGAAAGTGATGCATAGGTAGGCTTTACGTCTGCTGCTGACAGGCCGCACAGGGGCAGCCCCTCTACATTACCTTTTATTTCACATCACCTTTCTGCTGATTATCCGTCGATGGACTATTTAGCTCTGGGAAGGCTAAGTCCTGCCCAAGAAGTGCTGTCAACTGTTGGTCGCCAGGCCAGAAACCGGCAGAAGAAAAGTCTAAAGTCAAAGGATTATCACAAGAAGGTAAACAAGGAAAACTTATTCCCGGCAAGGAAATAAGAAAGAGACAGGAAGCTGAGTAGCTCGGGAGGTTAGGGTGATATGGAAGCAATGGCGGATAATCACCAGCAGGACTCAAAAGCACCAGGAAAAAGATCAGAAAGAAGCCTTCTCGCCGCGGAAAGGCGGGCCAGCATTGCCCGGATGGCGGAGCAGCGGGGGTCTGTGAGGGTTTCGGAACTCAGTAGGTTGTTCGATGTAACAGAAGAGACTATCCGCCGGGATCTGGAAGAGCTGGAGAACCAAGGTTACCTAAGACGGACATATGGAGGCGCGGTGAGCGTCACCGGCACTGGACTGGAGCTGCCCTTTGCCCGGCGGGTGGAAACCCGGCGCAAGGAGAAAAGCATCATCGCCCGCTATGCAGTTACCCTCATTCAGGAGGGAGAGATCATTATCCTTGACGCCAGCACCACGGCCCTGTGGGTGGCTAAACACCTAATCGACCGCCGGGACTTGACGGTGGTCACCAATTCCATCCAGACGGTGATGGAACTGGCTGGCCGGCCCGGCATCAGGGTTATCTGTACCGGCGGTAATCTGCGGGATCGGATCTTGGCCTTTGCCGGGCCCCTGGCAGAGCGGGCCATCAGCGGCTACTATGTGGATAAGGTGTTTATGTCCGGCAAAGGGCTTTCTCCCGATGGAGGACTTACCGACAGCAATGAGCTGGAAGTAGAGCTCAAGAAGGCTATGCTGGCCGCCGCGAAAGAAAAGATAGTCCTGGTGGACAGCAGTAAGCTGGGGCACAAGGCCTTTGCCCGGATTGCAGATGTCAGTGACTTTACCAAGATTATTACCGATCCCGGAATCGATCCCGTCATGGCTGCCGCTATTCGCGAGCATGGGGGGAATTTGATTATAGCCCCAGAAGAGTAGCCACCGACAGCGCGGCAGCAGGCGATTCCAAGCCCGCCGAGACCGGGTGTCCTTCTGCCGGGTGACTGACCGGCGCCACCACCTTGAGAGCTCGGGGATGCAGGGCAGCCTCCACCGGCGTCTGGCCAATGATCTCGCCGTCGAACATCTTAGGCAGGGGTTCGGGAGAATCGATGCGGACTCTGCGGCAGCGGTAGAAGTCCACTGCTGGATGGCGCAAATGCCTGCCGCTTCCGGTATAGACTTGGGGTAGGGTAAAGACTAGATCCCATAGGGAAATCTTGCCGATGACCACCACATCCAAGAGACCGTCGGTAACGTCGGCGTTAGGCGAAAAGCGCAGACCGCCTCCCGCGGAGGGGGTGTTGAGGACAAAAATGCCGCAGGCGGTTGTTGCGATGGAGCGGTCATCGAGGGTCAGAGTGACATCGTAATACTTAAGATTCCTCAGGGTTTGCCAAACAGAGGTGAGGATTGCTAGGGACCCTTTGATGAGCTGTTTTTTCTTGTTGGTGTGATCTATGACGTCTACGGGAAAACCGATGGAGACAAGGCAGCCAAAGAGCCGGTCCCGTTCCACGCCCACATCCATGTTGATGATCTTCCCTTGCCACAGAAGCGCGGCGGCTTTTTCCGGCGCCAGGGGAATGCCTAAAGAACGGGCATGGTCATTGCCGGTGCCGCCAGGGATGATGGCCAGGGAAGTATTTGTTCCGCTGAGTCCTTGGATGACTTCATTGATGGTACCGTCGCCGCCGATGGCCGCCACCAGCGGCAGCCCCGCTTGGGCACCTTCCCTGGCTATCTCAATGGCATGGCCGGGACCCTCGGTGCGGGCTACCTCGTAGTGCCAGCCGGCTTGTGTCAGTACCTGTCTTGCTCTATCTAATACCTTGAGGGCGCGGCCCCTGCCCGCCCTCGGGTTGACAATGATCTTGACAAACGACATTGGCATCACCTGCTGGTATGGAAAATGCGCCGAACGCGGATGGAAAACAATCTAGGTATTCTGCATTGGTATAGATAAACCTGCCGGCTTGATGGTTCTCAAGGACCAATGGCTTAGACAGGAATTGCCGTAGGCGACAGCGAATAGCAAAGGGAAAACCAAGGAAGAAGGAGCGAGAGAGGTGAAAGAATGAGCAGAGGCTGGTTGTGGTTGCCTGTCTTAGTGTGCTTGGCCCTGTGGGGAATCAGCGGCACCGCCTTGGCCGATGAACCCGTGGACTACCGATTGGATATGCAGATGTCGCTGGAGAAGATGGAGCAGCCGGCGACCTTGATTGGAGATGTGGGTGTCTATGAAGATGGGGTTCGCCTGGGCTTGCGCTACCGGGTTATGTCTAACATCTATGCCGCTCTCCATGTTCAACTGAAAGACGACTATCCCTTGAGCATTGAGGGGATTTACCGTATACCCATCGGCCTGGACTATGCCAATCTTTACGGGGGAGTGGGTGTCGATCTGAGCAAGGGCGCGCTCTTCAATGGTTATCTCATCGGCGGTGTAGAAGCAGCTTTGGTGTTTGTCCAAGTAGATTACCATACCAGCGATGGTGAGGTGTACACCTGGGGAGGTCTGCGCATACCTGTTTTCTAATATTGACAGCAGGGGTCTAGCCTGGAGCTAGACCTTTCTTTATTGCAGCTTGAGATATAACGCTTGTCTAGGGCAGACAGCTGTCCTTGCTGGGAGGCAAGACTCTTGAGTCTAACTTGGACCTAAGGGCAGGCCGTTAGGCTTTGCTGTACGGGTAAATAACAACTAGGCGCCCAGCGGAGCGCTAGCTTCCAACTCTAAGGAGGTCTTGTGATGGCAAATCTGTTTGGCCGCAAGTGGACGCGGGAGGAATTGCTGAGTTACGTCGGGGACATTCAGCAAATCGGGGGAGTGCGCCGTTTCGTCCTGGCAGAAGGGCGGCAGGCTGGTGTGGAGATAGCTCAATTTCGCACAGGCAGCGGCTTTAACTTCGATGTGGTCTTGAGTCGAGCCCTGGACATCTCCATGGCTGAATATCGGGGGCAGGCCTTGGCTTGGCGCTCTTCCACTGGGGATGTAGGTCCGTGGTTCTATGAGCCCCAAGGAAAGGGCTGGCTCAGGAGTTTTGCCGGCGGGCTTTTGGCAACCTGTGGACTGCGCAACGTCGGCTCTCCCTCTGTTGATGAAGGAGAGGAGCTGGGGCAGCACGGCCGCATCGGCAACCTACCCGGGGAGCATATTTGGGTGGACGGCGCTTGGGACGGCGATGAATATGTTATGTGGGCCCAGGGGAAAATCCGGGAGACCACCGTGTTTGGGGAGAACCTGCTCCTTACCCGGCGGATTTCGACGAGGCTGGGTGAGAACAAGGTATGGATCGATGATGTAGTAGAAAATGAAGGCGCTGACCCCAGCCCCTTTATGCTGCTTTATCATATTAATTTGGGCTTCCCCGTGGTGGCCGACGGAGCAGAGCTGCTTAAACCACCTGGAGAAGTAGTGCCGCGGGATGCCGATGCCGAAGACGGCAAGGAGTTGTTTAAGGACTTTCACGCTCCCCAGGTCGGTTACCGGGAGAAGGTTTATTATCACTATCCGGAGGCCGATGCCTATGGATATGTGACGGCCGCGGTGGTGAACCGCCGTCACAATAACGGGCAGGGCTTAGGGGTATATGTGCGCTATAAGAAAGAGCAGCTGCCTTACTTAATCGAGTGGAAAATGATGGGTGAGCGCACTTACGTGGTGGGGTTGGAACCTGCCAATGCCTTGGTAGAAGGCAGGGCTAAGGAGCGGGAGCGAGGTAGTCTCCAGTTTCTAGCTCCTGGGGAAGCCAGGCGCTTTAGGGTGGAGATCGGGGTTCTGCCGGATCTAGAGGCCATTGAGGATTTGGCCAGGAAGCTCCGCTAAAATCTGTATTCAAGGCCCAAGCGGGTGCCGGTGAAGTGGTAATCCTCTTGCTGCACATGGTTGATGGAGGCTTGCCAGAAAAGCCCCGCTTGGCCGAAGGCTGCAGGTTTTGTCCACCCCAAGCCTAGCGACAATCCCGGTCGGGAGCCGGCACCGGCTGACAACTGGACGCTGCTGGTGCCAAGGGCTCCCCAGTCTTTCTCCCAGGCTGCCCTGGCGTAGTAGGTGGTGGTGGGAGCTGCTGAAGGACAGGGGATAAAGGTCGAGGTCCCAAGATCCAACCGGTAAACCGCATCACGGACCAGCAGCCAGCGGATCATTCCCTCCCAATAGGTGCCGGCACCATCTTCCATCCCCGCAAGGTCCCGAAAACCCCCAGAGCTGCCGAAAGCGGCAAGGTCAATTTCATCTATCCAGCGGTATCCCTGGCTGTCCGGGGAATCCAAGTTCCCTGGCAGGAAGCCCTGTGGGTGGTAGCTGTCGCTCCCTAAGGCAGGACTGCTGATGCCGAACTGGTGGGCTAGAGTCATGGCAAGGCCCACCGATCCTCCCGGCCCATAGGCATAGTGGGTATGCCCCGAAAGGAGCCAGCGCTGTCCGTGGAACTGGCTGTCCTCCCTTGGTGTAAAACCCGGCTCATCCATCTTAATCTGCCTTTGACTCATCACCAGGCCTCCCGTCCACTGTTCAAGCCAGGTTCCTTCACCAGCCAGGGAATACTCCACGGTAGATAGGGAGCTTTGCAGATCCTCACTTTGGTACCAATTCACAGTTCCCTGACCTCGCCAGCGTGAGCTTAGAGGCCAGCTGAGGGAGATAGAACCGGTATTGGTTAAAGAAGCTTCGGAGGTGCTCAAGTGCGTTGCTGCCTCCTGCTTCCAGTGCCCGGCCAGAGCTGTTTCTCGGGCAGGGTGCCACTGCCAGCTGATTCCCTTTGTCTGCCGCCAAAGGCGGGGACTGGCCTCGTCCTCCGGGGAAAGCCCGGTTGCAAGGTTGAAGATAGCTGTAAGGAGACTGTCCTCCTTGTACATCTCCAGTCCTGAATGGGTCTGTCTTTCCCGACCGACCATTTCCTCCCATCTACCAGTTACCTGCCTAGTGCGCTGAGGGCTCAGGTAGGTGGCTTCGATCCTCCCGAGACCACCTAGTTCGGCCGGTGCCTTGGGTGCATCCTGGTATCTGAGGAGCCAAAATGCCGTGCTGATGGGGAGGGAGTTGGACAGCTGAAGGCTAAAGTCTCCGGCAATGGTTTGCCCCGATGGACCTTCTGCCAGCTGCCAGCCGCCCATCTGGAGATGACCTGAAGGAAGCTCTTTTTCGGCTTTGAGGGATAGTCCCCGGCGGGTTGAACTGGCCATGGGCTCGGAGATTATAGGGGGCGCTTCTTTCTGCCAGGCAGCTATGGCAAGGGAGCCGGTATTTAGCTGACTTTCCAGGCGCAGGTGGCCGCTGGGGGCGGCAGCCCCACTTTCCGTATCCCGTATGGAACTGGGAGAGCCGTTGGGGATGGAGATTTGGCCCTCTACCACAGTCCCTTCCCAGACATCTGCCTCGAGCCAGAGGCTCGTTTCCCCATGGTCCATCCCCAGCTGGTTGATGGATATCTGCGTGGATTTATTCCCCGGGCGCTGGAACCTCGCCTCCAGCCCTAAGTGATGGGGATAGGGCAGATCAGAAGTCCTACCTGGGACATCCCACTGAAACTCCTTAGTCTGGGTGCTTCCAGAAACGCGCCACCAGATACCGCCCTTCTCTTGGGCAACGGTAAAACGCCCCATATACCCCTCTACAGATTGAGTCCCCTCCAGCAGCCACTCATCTAGAATGATGGTTAGAGAATCACATCCCGGCGGTGGGAGTATCGTCAAGGCTATAGCCGTAATCTCCCTTCCCTTAAGCTGGTCTTGAGGTTTGCTCAAATCCAATTGGTATTTTTGCCACCCGGGGGAGAGCTCAAATTCTACAGGACCAGCTGCTTCTTGCTCACTGTCCAACAGCCAGATGGTGAGCTTCGCCCCGGATAAAGGTGCATGGGCCCAAAAGGTCAAATACTCGGCATCTACCGGCGAAAAGGAGCGGGGCACGCAGCCTAAGACTTGAGGCAGTCTGGCATCAGGGCTGCTGTGTTTAACTGTCACCGCCAGGGCAGTATTATTCGAAGGAGGTGACCAGGGAGCAATGGAAAGGGGCACGTCCTCCAGTTCCATCACTCCCTGAGAGGTTATCGGCCGCCAGCGGGATATCGCCCGACTGGCTGTCCCGATATCCAGGGCAGAGAGGATAACCTGGCCGCTGACCTCCCCAGGAAGTAGGTTAACAAGCCCGATTTCTACTCCGGTGATCCTCTCCCAGGCCGGCAGTCCGTTTTTCTCCCATTGGCCTCCCGAAAGGACCACATCTTGCCAGCCCACCAAGTTTCCCAAAGAAATATACTGCCGGAAAAACCCGCTGGCACCGGAGAGTAGGCGAACCTCCAACTTGATCCCCGGAAGGGGCTGGGAGAGGCCCAAAGTGAGCAAAAGGTTTGTCTCCTTATCTAGCCTTACGGGAGATGGCGCAACCAGCCTGGCTTCAACACTGGCTCCGCTGCCTTCCAGGATAAAATCCAGTTTTAGGGCAGAGCGGGTAACGCCCTCTGTAGGAAGCCAGCCGCTGACCCTCTCCAGCGCGAGGCGGCTGGTCCCGCTTGCCCGAGACAAGGACCAGCTGTGGGGATCGGAAAGCATTGCAAAAAGGGGCTGCCTCAACGTATGGGTTTCCATATCTTCAACAACCCGATTCTCAAGCGGGAAAGCATGTGATGCCCTGTGCCAGATTTCTGCTGCAAAATGGGGTTCTGGTCCCTTGGGGACTTTTTCAAGGGAAAGTGCCGACCAGGTTTGGGTAGCTGCATAGGGGGTCGTGCTGTAACCCGACCAGAAGGGGAAGTAGCCTGTGGAGAACTCATGGGCGCTCTCCCGCCGGGATAGATGGGTAAATCCCCAGCGCAGGGATTCTCCGCCGTACTCTGTTCTGAAGCCCTGGATCAAGGGCTTTTTCCCCGGCGTGCTGTCCACTACCTGATAGGAAATAGTCAATCTCAAAGCTTCGGGCCAAACATCCAGGAGCGTGATGGTCCCAGTGTTGTAGTCGATGAGATAATCCACTCCGGCTTTCAGCCTCAGGTTGTCCAGCTGGACTACCTCTGTATCGGGAAGAAGCGGTGCTCTAGCGGTTCGATACACCCTGATGGTGGGATGGAAGAGGAAGGTCTCGGTCTTATGTACTACTTGGGGGTGACCTGCGGCCAGGAAAAAGGCGGCATTTTTCCAGATCATAGCGCCCTGGACGCCGGTAATGGGCAAGGAGACTGAAGATAGGGGCGGAGACAGCTGCTTGGTTTCAACCTCCCCCAGCACGATAGAGGCATTGGCAGTATCCACCTGGAGCATGTACTGGGGAAAAAGGGGGTTGTCATCGAAGCTTCCCCGGACCCATATCCCCGGCCAGAGGTACTCAACCTCAGCCTTTAGCCTTTGACTCAAGGTGAGTCCGGGAAGGGGGACGACACCAGGATCCGGTGGGCTGCCGGTAATGCTTACGTATTGGAGCTCTAGGACCTTTGCACCATGGAGGCTGAGGCCTGACACTGATTCCATAGAAGCTGCAGAACCCTCCAGCCCGTTTGGGTTCCACGGACTAGCTGCGGAACTCACTCCTCCGCTAGGCGGTCCGACTTCATTCCCCCCCGCTGCCTCTGCCTGCCAAAAGGCGCTACAAAGGCACCAAAGGCCTGTGAGGAAGAGGAGCAACAAGAGCCATAGGTTTTGAGCTTGCACATGAGTGGTTTTTTCCCAAGCCATAAAATGGTTCATCACCCTCATCTTTCCACAAGTTATTCTAACAAGGCAGCGAGACAAGAACAAAGGGCCTTTAGCAGGATGGTATCGGTTAATGTCGAATTTGCACATGGTATATCGCATATGGCAGAAATCTACATATCTGCCGGTTGCCGGAACCTTGGATGAAGGCATACTTTGGGAAAGGGTGGTTAAGGAGTGGACAGTTACCCATATAAACGGTCATTTGGATGGATGGTTGCTATTTTGACAGCCTTAGTTCTCCTGGCAAGTGGGGTGGCAGCTGCGGCGGAGGAGAGCGGTGGAGAGGAGCTTCCTATTCTCCGATTCGGCACCACCGCCCGGGTTTGGGGTATGGGCAATGCTGGAGTTGCCGCGGCCAGAGGAGTCGAGGGGCTGTATTACAATCCAGCAGCCCTGGCCTCCGTGGTTCAACCGGAACTGTCCATCAGCCATTCGACACTGGGTGAAGCTACCGATCTGAGTTTTGCAGCAGCCGCCCTGCCCATCACCGACCGGGGGAGTCTCGGCGCGGGATTTCTGTTATTATCCAGTAGCGGCATTCCCCGGACAAAGGAAGAATCTGAGGAGCCTATAGGTACCTTTGATTACTTGCAGGCTGTAGCCTACATAAGCACAGGCATGGAGATTGCCAAAGGGTGTAGTGCTGGCCTCACAGTCAAAGGGATATTCGGCGAAGTAGATGATGCCCACTGCCGCGGATATTCCCTGGAGGGAGGCCTACGGCAGCAGGTTAACGATGTTTTGACCATTGGCTTTTTGGCTAGAGATGTGATCGGTGAGATGAACTGGTCAACGGGTCTTGTTGAGGAGCTGCCCACCCAGGTTCTAGGGGGAGCAACCCTCTCCCTCTTAGATGGTAAGCTTTTGGTCAGCGGCCAGACTGACTCCAAGTTCAAGGATTGGGGTGTTGGTGCCGAATACAATATTGGAGGCTATTTACAGCTGCGGGGCGGCTATGTAGAAGATAGCATAACCGCCGGCGCGGGTTTGGGTTTCGGTCACATCCAGGTGGATTATACATGGACCGGCCGGGAGTCAGGAGGTACCCACCGGGTCAGTTTTGGAGTGCGGTTCTAGGG
>LSQX01170379.1_pt1 | contig 29829 bp, 25 predicted proteins | sample 654561 | NCBI WGS metagenome assembly LSQX01 (sample SAMN04489861, study PRJNA283612) | anaerobic digester metagenome | isolation source: 4 biogas reactors fed with cattle manure at either 37C or 55C with and... | place: Denmark: Kongens Lyngby | collected 2014 | reverse complement strand
GTACGAGGAGAATTCTTTGACGGAAGGAGATTCCAAGTCTTTCGGCTCCGTCGAGTTTTGCCGCATGTTTGACAGCATGACCACCAACAAGATTACCAATGATCAGCGCCTCGGTCTCACCGCCTTTATCAACAACAGCGGCGGCCGGTGGATGACCTATGATCTTGCGGCGATCAATTTTGTGATCGAATAACCGGTCCACCGTGGTCATTGGACGCAAATTATTTCAGGCAAGGGAGCGATATTATGCTTAAAAAGTTTTCATTGTTAATGCTGCTGTGCCTGGTGCTCTTCTTTTTTTGCGGCTGTGCAGCCGATCGCCCCGCCAGCGGGAGCGACGATGCCAGCGGCAGCGGCGATACCAGGAAGATTATAGATCTCGCCGATAGAGAGATTGTCATACCTGTATACCCCTCCCGCATTGCAGCCATGACCGGGCCGTCTTATGAGATGGTCTTCATGCTGGGGGGCCATGACCGGATTGTGATGACCAAAAGCGGCCATACCACCAATTACCCGCTGGCCCTGCTCACCAATCCCGACCTGGCTAATTACGAGGGGATCGGCGCCAACCCCAGTTCCGCGGTGAATATTGAAGAATACCTGCGCCGGGATATCGACCTGGTGATCTATTACAATAATGACAATGAGCTGAAAAAATTTGAGGCGGTTAACCTTCCGGCCGTGGTCCTGACCTTGAACATTAATCCCCTTGATACGGTTGAAGACGTCATGACTCAAACCCTGGATGAGTATATTGACGCCTCGACCCGCGCGGTGAGGACCCTGGCGGATATTTTAGGCGGCGATGCCGTGGCCGAAGCGGAAACCTGGGTGAAATATTGCCACGACAAGATCACCATGCTCTATGAGCGCACGCACCAGCTTACGGATGAGCAGCGCCCGACCGTTTTCTGGGGGAACACCTGGGGTGAGAATATCCTGGCTTCCTACCCGCTGAATAACCGTTATTACGAAATCTGGCTCTGCGGCGGCAAGCTGGTCGGACCCGGGGCCGGCACCGGCAATTTTCCGGAAGTTACCAGGGAGCAGTTGTTTGAGTGGGATCCCGATATTATCCTGGTGGATAATCACGGCAATTACCCGGAACTGGTGATCGAGCACATGTATAAAGACGACTCCATCTGGTCCTCTTTAAGCGCGGTAAAAAATAAACAGCTGCATCGCATCCCCGCCGGCGTTTTCTTTTTGGATAAAGGGACGACCACTACCTTGATGATGCTCTGGCTGGCGACCATTACCCAGCCCGAGCTCTTCGGCGATATTGACGTGAAGGAGGAAATAAAGTATTACTACCGGGAGTTCTACGAGTTTGAACTGACCGACGAACAGGCGCAAAAAGTGATTGACGGCTGGTACGAGAGAGTTGGAGACGAACCTGATTTATGATCGAACTAGTTAAAAATGGCAAAACACTTGCTGAAGGCAAATATATCATAGAAAAAAAGCCGTCCAGCCTGAAATGGATCTTGATGTTTGCCTTCCCGGTATGCCTCTTTATTCTCTGCCTCTTCCTGGGGCGCTATACGGTATCGCCGGGCGAGGTATTCTCCATCTTGGGTTACAAGTTATTAAATTTGCCGATCGAGCCCTACTGGAGCGAAACGGCCGTGGATGTGGTGATCAGGGTGCGCCTGCCGCGGGCCATAATGGCCGCCCTGATCGGCGCCGGACTCTCCATGTCCGGCGCTTCCTTCCAGGGGATGTTCCAGAACCCGCTGGTCAGCCCTTTTATTCTCGGCGTCTCGGCCGGCGCGAGTTTCGGGGCGGCGCTCGGGCTGGTCTTCGAGCTGCCTGCCATTGTCATCCAGGGCTTGGCTTTCTTATGCGGCCTGATCGCCGTGGCGATCACCTATCTGACGGCGCATATTTACAAGGTCACACCGATCTTGATGCTGGTCCTTTCCGGCATGGTCGTCTCGGCGCTGTTCCAATCGCTGCTGTCGCTGATCAAGTTTGTGGCTGATGATGAAGAAAAACTGCCGGCCATAACCTTCTGGTTGATGGGCAGCCTTGGCAGCGTGGGCCTTAAAGATCTGGCGATCGCCTCCCTTCCGATCATCGTTTCTATGGCCGGGCTCTACCTGCTGCGCTGGAAACTGAATGTTTTATCCATGGGAGATCGCGAAGCGCGTTCCCTGGGCCTTAATACCGAGCTGCTGAAAGCGCTGATCATCATTTTTACCACCGTGATCACCTCTACGGCGGTGGCTTTTTGTGGCATTATCGGATGGGTGGGCCAGGTGATTCCCCATTTTTGCCGGATGATCGTGGGCCCCGACCATAAGGTCTTGATCCCGGCAACCATGTTGATTGGCGCCGGTTACCTGCTGATGATCGACAATCTTTGCCGCCTGCTGACGCCCAACGAGATCCCCCTCGGCATTTTAACGGCGGCCATTGGCGCGCCTGTGTTTGCCTACCTGTTGCGCAAGACCAGAGGGGGGTGGCACTGATGAGCGTAAAACTTTCGATCCGTAATGCCGGTTTCGGCTATCATGCCCGTGAAATGGTTTGGCGCAACATTAACCTTGACGTTAAGGAGGGGGAGTGTTTCTGCCTGCTCGGGCCCAACGGCTGCGGCAAGACCACGCTTTTTAATTGCATCAGTGGCAACTATGCTCTCAATGAAGGCGCTATTTATATTAACGGAAAAAATGTCCGGGATTATTCGATCCTTGAACTGGCCCAGACCATGGGGATTGTTTTTCAGGAGCACCGGGCACCCTTTCCCTACTCCTCACTGGAAGTGGTGCGCATGGGGCGCACACCGCATCTGGGGCTGTTTGGCACTCCATCGAGGCATGATACGGAGCTGGCTTACAGCATCATGGAGGATCTGGGGATCGCCCACCTGGCGGATAAAAGTTACACCCATATCTCGGGCGGCGAGCGACAACTGGTGCTCATTGCCCGGACACTCTGCCAGGAACCGGAGATCATCCTCTTTGACGAGCCGACTTCCCATCTTGATTTTAAGAATCAGGCCATGGTGCTCCATACGATCAAGCAGCTTTCCCAAAAAGGGATGACCATTATCATGACCACCCATTTCCCCAATCATGTCTGGAAAGTGGGCACCAGCGTGGCCATGCTCGGCTATAAGCGCATGGTGGCGCAGGGACCGGTAGACGAGGTGATGACAGAGCAAAACCTAAGCGAAACCTACGGAGTGGAGATTAATATTTACAATGCAGAATCGGATCACAAGCAGATTCGCTTTTGCGACCCTAATTTAGAATGAAATTTAGAATGATCAGTTTGGAGGGATTGATGGTGAAGAAACTGTTGATTGTAATGCTGTTGCTGCTGATGCTGGTCATTCCGGCAGCCTGCAGCAGCGAAGCGCCCGCCGCGCCGGAGGAGAGCGGAGAAGCAGCCGCCGGCGGAGAGGAAAGCGCCGCCGGGGAAGAAGGAGAAGCCCAGCCGACCTATAAAGAGATCATGGTGCCTTATGATGAACTGGTTCCGACGGCGCGGATTGTATTGCTGCAGAATGCCATTAATTTTAGCCGCGAGGGATTCTATACCGCCGACAACAAGCCTGTTCCCGAAGAGATCAGCTATAATGGTGAAACCGTTGCCGCCTACCCCATCAGCTATGCCGCTAATTTTCTCATCAAGGGCATCAGCGGCGACCTCACCATCACCAATAATGACGGCAGCACGCAGGCGATTTCCGCCGCTGATTTTGCGGGCCTCTACGTGATGATCGACTTCACCTCTGATGCGCCGCCGGTGCTCTACAACCCCGAGAACGGCACCACCATTACCGATTTCCTCTTTGCCGTGACCGCGGGAGGTGAGGCCATCTATTCGGTAGTCAGCGGCTCAATTTACAACGCGGCGGAGATAATTGCCAATGTGGGCTGGGATCCAGAGGCATCTTACCGCTATGTGGCCACCGACAAGTTCCATATTCCCGTTGGCCCTGCAGAAAATGCAACCGGTGAAATCCGGGGGACCCTCTCCGGGGCGATCAACGGTTCTTTCCCGGATCTGGCCATCGCCAGCGGCAAGATAAACGACGTCATCTTTATTGAGCCTATGGAAGAATAGTGATCATCTTGACGAGGAGTAAGAGAAAAAGGAGGAGTAAGAGAAAAGGAGGAAGCATTAATCCATGATCATGGAAAAAGTGCTCGCTGCCGCAAAGCCCTACCTGGCAGGCAAAACTGTGCGCGACCTGGTAATCGGGATCACCCTGGTTGGCTGCCAGCTTGACAGCGGCGATGTGGGGGTTTCTTATGTGCTGCGCGATGATCTGCCGAGCGGCTGCGCGGCCTTCCCCAATGCCCCGGCGGTGATCGGCCAAAGTGCGGCGGAGGTTGCCAGTTTAGTTGTCACCGGGGAAAATGATTTGCAGCGGGCCGTGGGCTCGGCTGTTCTGGCCGCCGGCTCCCGGGGGCAGGAGCTGCCCGATGACAACACGGCCGGCACGCCTTTTGGCCTTGAGCTGAGGCCGGATGATACGGTGGGCATGGTGGGCATGATCAAGCCTGTGGCAGATCAGATCGCCCCTCTGGTCAAGGAGCTATTTGTCTTCGATAAAGGCAAATGCAAGGCGCGGCACTGTGCCGCTATGGATCTGCTCTGTCCCATGGAAAAGCAGCCGGAGTTACTGCCAAAATGCGATCTGGTCCTGTTAAGCGGAACCACCACGATCAACGGGACCATCGACGCTTTGCTGGAGATGTGCGAAAAGGCGCGCGAGGTTGTCATGGTCGGCCCATCGACACCGATGTTTCCTGCCGGCTGGAAAGGAAGCCGCATCACCCGCCTGGCCGGATCATGGTGGGACAACGACCGCAAGGAGGAGATTTTTAAATTGATCTCCCTCGCCGGCGGCGTGCAGAGCCTGGCCAGCTATATGCGGAAAAAGTGCGTAGCGGTTCTGTAACTGTATCCGCTCCAGAGGCGCGGCGTTCTTACTAGATCGGTGCGAAACATTGATAACAAACAGCAATTTAAAGATGGGGGTCAGCGAGGAGAGGAGCTGCCAACTGCTGCCGGCAGCTCCTCTAGACCCCGTCCCTGGCAAGCCGGACAGGGGCGACCAATGGTCTTGGTCAGCCTGTGTGCACGCGGGCAATGTTTGACAGAAAACGGTTTCGATGGTACAATTTAAATATTCAATAATTTGGACCGGGCTTTCGACACCCTAAATCACAAAAAAAGCAGTAGTTATTTTATGTAAAATAATCGTTTTGTTCTTTGACATTGAGATAGATATCGGGCGAGAAACCGGCCAAGCTGAGCACCCGGGGCACCTTGAAACGGCTGCTGAAAGCGCGACGGTTGGGATCATCGGTGGTCATGGTCATGATGTATTCTAAGCTTTCAAGAATCTTTCTACCCGTAGGGGTAAATGTTTTTACCTTACCTGGAATAATTAACGGCTCGGTCTCAGACTTTAAAGCCTCGCGCACCCGCCGCTCCAGAAGGTTAAAGATGAGCAGGGCCATCAGCAACACGTAGGCCAAAGCCTGAACGCGCTCCGGTTTTTTTAAGAAAATCGGGCCGACAAAGAGCGGATCTTTTAAAAACTTAAACGAAGTCTCCACCTTGTTCTGGGCTTTGTATTGCTTGAGCACTTCATGCGGAAGGTAGCTCTGATCAAGGTTGGTGATCAGGACAAAACAGCTCAGGCGCTCTCTGGTTCTCTCAACGGCTTCCTGATTAAGGGAAACCTCGAACTCAAGGCGGTAAACCGTGGTGGTGGCGCTGTTCTTGCCGGGCCGACCGGGCCTTCTTTTCTCTTCTGCAACAACCCGGCCTTTAATGGAGAAGTGCTCGTCTTTGTGTTCTTTGATAAATTGCGCACAGGCCGCTTCGGCATCGGGAGCGCAGGCGTAGCTTTCCTTCATCTTAGCTTTAATCTCTTTATTTAGGGCACTATTTGTTTTAGCCAGCTTTTTCTCTAATGACCGGGCCTTGCGCCCGTCTAACTTGGAAGAATATACGACCAGGAAGCGGTACAGCTCACCATTGATGCTACCGGAAAGTTCCCGGCAGCGGTAGGTTGCGGCATCTTTGCGCCTTGAAAAAACACCGAGCTCGGTAAAACCATTCTCTGCCCAGGCCTTATCTTTTAGCTCTTCTTCCAACGAGAAGTTGCCCGGCAGCCGGGAGATGAATTTTAAGTTATGGTCTTTCAGTTTCTTTAAGTTAGCCTCGGTCACCAGGGCCGAATCGGCCACGTAGATAACATTGGACAGCACTTCCGGCGTCAGCGTGGAGGCCAGTTTTTCGATGTATTCAAAGTTCCAGGTTTTATCGCTTACGTTGCCGCTGTTGACTTCGGCCGCCACCGGGATCTTGTCTTCGGTAACGCTTAAGCCGTAGAGGAACTGCTTTAAATCGGGCCGCTTGTCCTTGCTGAGGCCAAAAGTGATGAAGAAGTCGGGATCAGTTGCCTCTGCATACTCGTAATCACCGTGCACCGAGATCGAGGTGGTATCGCTGTAGAGGTACTTCAAGACAATCTTTTCGTGGCAGATAGCCCTTAAGCAGATAGTGGAGAAGATCTCATGCGGCCCCCGTTCGGCTAATTTGTCCAAAGCGCGGGCCAAGTTGTAGTCGGTTAGGTCATTTAAGCTGATGCCCCGGCCGAAAAGATTTTCGATGTCCATATGCTCGTAGGATTCATCAATGCGATATAAGGGCCTTTTACGGCCAAAGATGTTAATTACCAGCGCCTTGATGCGCTTGCCCGGTGACATGCGGCACTGTGCTTCATCCCAGCGGACCATCTCGTCAATGGTCTGGCCGATCTTTAGTTCGTCGTAGAGGGCCGATATCAACGAAGCCGGGCCGCTATGGAATATTTCTGGGATATTCACCGTCCCAACCCCCTCCGTATTTATCTTACTACGGGTGGGGCAAAAGTACAAGTAAATATATGGAAATATGCGCTTTTTATGTGATTATTTTTCTGATTTGTTAACTTGTTGCATAATTAGGCGATATGGAAAATATTTGGGTGTTGAATGCAGGTTGGAACTAATGCTGCGCCGTTATTTTTTAGTCGCTATATGTCAGCACAAACATAGCGACCTGGTACCAATAAACTTTTCTTAAACAAAATTTTTAGAGAGGTGAGTAGTGTGCCGGTGAAAAAGAGGTATTTAAAAATCAACGGCGTCGAACGGTTGTTTATCTGCGACCCGGAAAAGGATTCCCTGGCCGATGTGATCAGGCGTTTGGGCCTGACCGGAACCAAGGTGGGCTGCGGGTTGGGGCAGTGCGGTGCCTGCTCGGTGATTTTAAACGGTGAAGTGGTTCGCTCCTGTGTCAAAAAGATGAAAAATGTGGAAGATGGCAGCGAGGTTACCACCATCGAAGGGATCGGCACCCCGGATAACCTCCACCCGCTGCAACTGGCCTGGATCGTTTATGGAGGCGTGCAGTGCGGATTCTGTACACCCGGCTTCATCGTTTCCGCCAAAGCGCTGCTCGATAAAAACCCCAGCCCCACGCGGGAAGAGGTGCGAAGCTGGTTCCAAAAGCACCGCAATGCCTGCCGCTGCACCGGTTACAAGCCGCTGGTTGACGCGGTCATGGCTGCGGCCAAGGTTTTACGCGGCGAAATGACCATGGAAGATTTGAATTTCAAACTTCCGCCCGACGGCCGCATCTACGGTACCGCTTATCCCAAGCCGACCGCCCTGGCCAAAGTAACCGGGGCCTGTGATTACGGCGATGATATCGGGGCCAAAATGGATGGTGCACTGCACCTCGCCGTAGTGCTGGCCCGGGTCTCCCATGCGAAACTGCTTTCCATCGACACCTCGGAAGCGGAGAAGATGCCCGGCGTGGAGAAGGTCATTACCTATAAAGATGTGAAGGGAAACAACCGGATTAACTGGCCCATGCAGCATGCGCGCGGCATCGGCGACGGCATGGAACGCCCGATCCTGTGCGAGGATATGATCTACCGTTACGGCGACATTATTGCCATTGTAGCCGCCAGAACGCGGGAAGAAGCGCGGGCGGCGGCGAAAAAGGTCAAATTCGAATATGAACAGTTGCCTGAATATCTGGATATTCTCGATGCCATGGCCCCGGATGCGCATCAAATCCACAAGAATTTCCCCAACATCTTTATCGAGTCCCCTCTCCTCAAGGGAGAGGATACCCGGGAAGTGATTAATAAATCCCCGCATGTTGTGGAAGGCAGCTTCTATACCCAGCGCCAGCCCCACCTGGTTCTCGAGCCGGATACCGACCAGGCCTATGTCGATGATGAAGGCTATCTCACCATCCACAGCAAGAGCCTCTTCCTGGGGCTGATTATCTGGACCATCGCCGACGGGGTCGGCGTTCCTCCTGATAAGATCAGGACGATTCAAAACCCGATCGGTGCCTCATTCGGCTATACCCTTTCGCCGTACACGCCGGCTGTAGTCGCCGTAGCAGCCCTGGCCACCGGCAAGCCGGTAACCCTCACCTTAAGTTACGAGGAGCACCAGCATATTACCGGCAAGCGGGCCCCCTCCTATTCCAATGCCAGGCTCGCCTGCGATGAAAAGGGCAAGATTACGGCGCTGGAATTCGAGATCGCGTTTGATGAAGGTGCATACACCGAGGCCGCCGATTTTCGCTCAATGGTGGGAATTCGCTTCATGGGCGCGCCGTATACCATCCCCAATGCCATGGGCCTTTCCAAGGCGGTGATCTCAAACCATGCGGTCACTACAGCGTACAGGGCCTACGGCTCGCCGCAGTGCTTGTTCTGTTCAGAATCGCTCATGGATATGATGGCAGAGAAGATCGGCATGGATCCGCTGGAGCTCCGCTATCTCAATGTTTACCGCGAAGGCGATGTGAGCCTGAACGGCCACAAGTTCAGCGTCTACCCGATGACCGCCATCCTGGATAAATTGCGTCCTTATTACAAGGAAGCCGTGGAGAGGGCGAAGCGGGAAAGCACCCCTGAAAAACGGCGTGGTGTCGGGATCGCCTGCGGGATGTACAATGTCACCACCTCGGCAAACGATCATGCCGAAGTAGCCCTTGAACTGAACCCGGACGGCACGGTGACCCACTACAATACCTGGGAAGATCTGGGGCAGGGGGCGGATATCGGAACCCTGGTTCATACGCATGAGGCGCTGAAACCTTTGGGGCTGCGTCCCGATCAGATCAAGCTGGTCATGAACGACACCGGCCTGGCACCACTGACCGGACCGGCGGCGGGCAGCCGTTCCCATTACATGGCCGGGAACGCCACTATTGATGCCGCCAACAAGCTGTTGAACGCCATGCGTAAAGAGGACGGTACTTTCCGGACCTACGAAGAAATGGTTGCCGAAGGCATCCCCACGAAATATGTCGGGATGCACGACACTGCCGGTTATACCAAGAACCTTGACCCGAATACCGGGCAGGGTGATCCGACGGCGGAATATACTTATGCCGCCTTCATGGCCGAGGTGGAGGTCGACACCAAAACCGGCAAAACCAAGGTGCTGAGCATGAAATGCGTGGCCGATGTGGGCGTAATCGGCAGCAAGCTTGCCGTAGACGGGCAGGCGTTTGGAGGCATGATGCACGGGATCGGCATGGCTCTTTCCGAAGACTACGCCGACCTGAAGAAACACACCAACCTGGTCGCCTGCGGCTTCCCCTACATTGAAGATATCCCCGATGAATTGACGGTGGAATACGTGGAAACCCCGCGGCCCAGGGGACCGCACGGTTCCTCCGGCTGCGCCGAGGCCTTCCAGTCTGCGCCCCATTGCGCGGTGATTAATGCCATCGCCAATGCCTGCGGCGTCAGGATCTATGAGCTGCCCGCCACTCCCGAAAAGATAAAGGCAGCCCTGGAAGCCAAAGAAAAAGGGATTGAGCTTAAGCCCAAGAAGTATTTCCTTGGCGCCGATCTCTATGAGCGCATTGAATATATTAAAGCCAATCCGGTTAAGCCGTTGGAATAAGGCGCTAGAGGCTTAAGGGCCTCCATGGAAAAATCAGCGGAGTGCATCCCCCTTGGGGGTTGCACTCCTCTTCCTTAATTAAGGCCGGGAGGCAGGTCATGGAGCTAATAACGGATTTACTTGAACTGCGGAAACTCTGCACCAGAGATGAGCCTGTTTTCTGCACGAACGAGTGCCCGCTGGCCGTTGATGTCAGGACTATGGCGGCCAGGCTGAGCGACGGCGATTTTACGGGTGCTTTTCAGGTTTACCGCCGGCAGGTGCTCTTTCCGGGTATCGTCAGCCGGATCTGCGACGCACCGTGCCTGGAAGCCTGCATCCGCAAGCAGGTCGATGAAGCGGTGGATATCAGGGCCCTGGAAAGGGCCTGCTGCGATTATGCGGAGCGCCGGGAATCTCCCGATTACTATATCCCCCCTAAAAAAAAGCTTGTGGCGGTGATCGGCGGCGGCCTGGGAGGCCTCGGCTGTGCGCTGACCCTGGCCCGCAAAGGCTACACCGTTCAGCTCTACGAGGCCGGGGAAAGGCTGGGAGGCTGGCTCCGGGAGCCCGGTTCTCCCGTTGACGAGGCGCTGCTGGCCGAGGAGCTGCGCCCGGTAGTGGAGAACGGCAGCATTACGTTTTTTTTAAATACCCGGGTCGATTCTCTGGATACCCTAAGGTTTGATGCCGCCTACGTGGCTACGGGCAGGGATGGAGATCATTTTGGCCTCGCGGCAGGGCTTGACCCCGGATCTTTAGCCACAAAACGGCAGGGTGTTTTTTTGAACGGCTGCGCCTCCGGCCGCCCGGAAAGATCGGTTTTGATCCCCTTACGCGAGGGGATGCGGGTGGCCCAGTCCATTGAAGACTATCTCAAGACCGGCAAAATGGGCGGCAGCGCCGGCAACCATGAGGTTGTTCCTTCCAGGCTTTACGTTGATTTAACGGGAGTGCAAAAGGCCGGCCGGGTCAAGGCCTCCGGGGGAGGGGCCTATACGGCAGAGGAAGTCTTGCAGGAAGCGCAAAGGTGCCTGCAATGTTCCTGTAACAGTTGCTGGGATGCCTGTGAGCTGATCGCTTTTTTCAAAAAACAGCCCCCCAAAATTATTGAGGATGTGATCGCCACCCATAACGTGGTGCGTTCCATGACCACCAGGGTTGCTTCCCGGCAGGTCAACTCCTGCAACCTTTGCGGCTTGTGCAAGGAGATCTGCCCGATGAGCCTTGACTTTGAAAGCATCTTTCTGGCCAGCAGGCGGGCGCTGCACAAGGAGGGGAATCTGCCTCCGGCGTTTCATGACTTTTGGCTGCGCGATATGGAATTTTCCAACTCAGATCAGGCTTTCCTGGTGCTGGAGCAGCGGCAAAGCGGCAAGCCGCGCTATCTCTTCTTTCCCGGCTGCCAGCTGGGGGCTTCGGATCCGCGCTACGTGACCGAAAGCTTTTCCTATTTGACGGCGCAGCTTGACGGCGGGGTCGCCCTGATCGCCGGCTGCTGCGGCGCTCCGGCGGAGTGGGCCGGCAGGGAAGAAGAGCGCCGCGCCGTGATGGAGCGCCTGGCGCAATGCTGGAGCGAGCTGGGCCGGCCGGAGTTTATCCTGGCCTGTCCAAGCTGCAAGAAGATGTTCGGGCAGTATCTGCCCGACGTACCGCTACGCTCGTTATGGCAGATCCTGGCGGAGAAAGGTCTGCCGTTAAGCGGCGGCATGGGCAAGGGAGAGCTGGTCTCCGTCTTTGACCCCTGTGCCAGCCGCCATGACCCCGCCAGCCGGGAGAGCGTGCGCGCCATTTTGCAAAAGGCCGGCTTTCAGCTTGTGGAACTGCCGTATGGCGGCGAGCAGGCCCGCTGCTGCGGATTCGGAGGGCATATCCAGGCGGTAAACAGGCCTCTGCTGGAGGAGATCGTGGCCAACCGGGTCAAGGCGGGACCGCATACTTATGTCACCTATTGCACCAATTGCCGGGATACCTTTGCCCATGCCCGGAAACCGGCCTTCCACCTGCTCGATCTGCTGCTGGCCGGCGAAGATCTCAAGTTGCGCGCCCTGCGACCCTCGCCCCATCTGTCACAGCGGCGGGAAAACCGGATCGCCTTGAAAAAAATGCTGCTGCAGCAGTGGAAGGGGATCGAGATGCAACCGCCACCCGAAGAATACGCGGAGATCAAAGTCTATATTTCTCCGGAGCTGCAGGACGAAATGGATCGCAACCTGATCCTGGAGGAAGACGCCCGGCGCACCATCCATTACTGTGAACAGAGCGGCAATAAAATCCTGGACCAGAAAAGCGGCGATTTTATCGGGCACCTGCGCCACGGCGTCATCACCTACTGGGTTGTCTACAGGCCCGAGGGTGACGGATTCAGGTTGAAAAGCATCTACAGCCACCGGCTCGTCATCGAGGAGGAATCTGATGAAACCAGTTGAAAAGGATTCGGGTCTGCTCTGCTTGAAGTGCAACCTGCCCCTGGAGATGCGCAAGATCAGATTCGTCTACCTCGGGTATAGTTTTGATACAGAACTGCCGCGGTGCCCCGGATGCGGCCAGCTCTTTCTTCCGGAAGATCTGGTAAAAGACAAGGTGGCCGAGGTGGAGAGTTCCCTGGAAGATAAGTGATGCGCCCGCTTGAGGTGAGCTTTTTCCCTGCGTGAACTTTAAAGGCAGGCCCCAACGGCAAGAGCGGCAAGCGATCAGGCCTAATTGCACAGAGTATGCGGCCATGCTCCCTATGCGGGGGCGCCATCGGGAGGATGAAAACTTTTGTCACTGAGGCTTTCGCTCCGGTTCACTCGTTAGATGTGCGACGGCTCACCGGCGGCCTTACGCCTGGGCTGCCCTCGACAGTCGACATCCTTGTCTCCTGTCTCGGCGGCCTGCAAAGTGGGATGTGAGAGGTGAGAGGTTGGAAGTGAGACTACATCAGATGCCTTTGATGTATTACCCTCAGCAAGAAAAACATGGTGTATTTTTCTCACTTCTAACATCCCACTTCTCACTTCTCATTGTCCCGGCTTCAGGCCTTGGTTCGCCTGCACATCTAGCCACTCGTTCACAGTCGCTCCAGCTCTCAGTGACAAGAACAGGAAATGAATAGCCCGTTCTTTTGGATAGACGGCCATGCTTCTATCAAATGGAATTATCATCAGAAGTATAAAAATATTACCTTACCTAATTCCCTCTCCCCCCTTGGGGGAAGGATCAGGGTGAGGATGGCTGAATTTGGCATACCTCATTTTCAGAGCAGATCACTAGCACTATTTTTATAAAACTGTAGGAGTCAAAGGTGCAGAACAGTGCAAAAAATTGCGGCGTTAATTCCGGCAGCGGGCTACTCATCCCGGATGGGTCTGTTTAAGCCCCTTCTACCGCTTTCCAGTTCAGCTCTCGTCCTTGAACAGGTAATTGAAACATTCCGGGCAGCGGGGATAAGCGAGATCTACGTCGTTACCGGGTACAAGGCTGACGTGCTGGGCCCTCTCCTGGAGCGCCTCCAGGTGCGGCCGGTCCGGAACGCCGCTTATCAGCAGGGCATGTACTCATCCATTAAGGCGGGGGTGCAGGCCCTAGCTGAAGGCTTAGATGCATTTTTCCTGCTGCCGGCCGATTGCCCCTTTGTCTCCGCCGCAACGATCAGGCGCCTGGCTGCCGCAGCCGGGAAGATCGCGAGCCAGGATTGCGATGTTGTCTACCCGGTTTACCAGGGGAAAAGGGGACACCCGCCCCTGCTCTCCACCAGGCTGCTTCCCTTGATCATCGAAAGGGAATTTGCCGGGGGGCTAAGGGAGCTGTTGCAGGCACGCAGCAGCATGGAAGTGCCGGTTGGCGATGCGGGGATTTTGCGCGATCTGGATACGGAAGAGGATTACCAGAAAGCGCTGCCGCCGGAGCTGCCCCCCTATCCGCCCGGAAAGCTGTGCGAACGGGTATGGGCGGAGCAAAACACCCCGGCGCCCTTGATCAGGCACATGCGCAAGGTGGCCGCCGTTGGCGAAACCATCGCGGAGCACCTGAATAGCCGGGTCGCAAGGATTCATTTAGGTTTGGTGAAGGCTGCCTGCCTTCTGCATGATATTGCCCGGGGGGAAAAGGATCATCCGGCTAAAGGCCGGCAGATCGTGGCCGCCCTCGGCTATCCCGCGGCAGCGGAGATCATCGCCTGCCACATGGAGCTGCCGGAAGAATATGCCCGTGGAATCAATGCCTGTTCGCTGGTCTACCTGGCGGATAAAATGGTCCGGGGCGATCGGCTCGTTTCCCTGGAGGCAAGGCGGGAGGAAATGCTGGCCCGGCACCGGGATGATGCGGCAGCCAGGGAAGCCATCGAAAGGCGCATGGCCGCAGCGCTCAGGATCCGGGACCAGGTCGAAAGGATCACCGGTCCCGTATGGGAGCATTTAGTAGAATGATGACCGCTAAAACAATCTATCTGGTACGGCACGCCGAGCCGGCCGGCATCGACAGCCAGGGGTTTTACCTGGGACAATCCGATCCCCCTCTAAGCCCTGCGGGGGTAAAACAGGCGGGGCGCCTCGCGGAAACGTTTAAGGGTAAGCCAATCCGGGCCGTCTATTGCAGCGACCTGGCCAGGGCGCTAGAAACCGCGTCGATCATCGCACGGGTTTTACGGTGCCGTCCGGTAAAAGTGAAGGCATTCCGGGAGATAAACCTGGGGGATTGGGAAGGCTTAAGCACGGCAGAGGTGCAGGAAAGATATCCCGGTGAATACGAGAAAAGGGGGGCGGATTTTGTCTGTTACCGACCTCCGGGGGGAGAGAGTTTTGCCGATTTGCACCGGCGCGTGATCCCGGCTTTTTTCAGGGTCGTGGAAGAGAGTGCCGGTGACCTGGTAATCGTAGCCCACGCCGGGGTGAACAGGGTAATCCTCTGCGAGCTGCTGGGGCTGGAGCTAAGTAAGCTTTTCAGCATTGAACAAACCTATGCCCGGGTGGACGTGATCAGAAAGGACGTTCGCGGTTATACCGTAGGAGGTTATGAAAATTGACCCTTAATCCATGGGAAGAGCTGGAGAAGATCACCGGGGAGACCATCCGTCCGGGTGGTTTCGCCATCACGGAGGAGGCCCTTGCTTTCTGCCGCTTTCCCCTGGGAGCAAGGATTCTCGATGTGGGATGCGGGCTGGGGGCGACGGTGCGCCATTTAATCGAGCGGCACGGCCTGGACGCCGTGGGCATTGATGCTTCCGCGCAGATGGTCGAGAGGGCCAGAAAGGCCGCGCCGTGGCTGCCGCTGCGCCAGGGCAGCGGGGACAACCTGCCTTTTTACAACGGCGAGATGGACGGCGTGCTGATGGAATGCAGCTTTTCTTTAATCGAGGACGCCGATTTTGCCCTGACCGAGTGCTACCGCGTGTTGAAAGAAAACGGAAGGCTGGTGATCAGCGATTTCTATTATCGCCGCAGACCCGGTGTAAAAACCAAGGAGACGTTTATGGAGTTGCTGGCCGAACATGGTTTTATCGTGGAACTGTGGCGCGACTGCTCGCAGCATCTCGGGCAGCTTACTGCCGATTGCATCATGCGCGGGGAAAACCCGGCTCTTTTGTGGCAGTGCCTCCTGGCGAAAGAAGAGAACCGGGGGCTGACCTGCGCGCAATTAAAAGAGTTTAAGCCGGGGTATTTTTTGCTGATCGCCCGCAAGCCCCCCATTGAACACGAGGCGCATGCGCATGAAGACCAGGTGCTAGAACACAGTTGTTCCGGATGTGGCGATGCCGGGGAGGATGAATAGCCATGCTCGATTATGCGCGAATCGCCGAGCTGACGAAAAAAGGTTATTGCTGCAGCCAGATCATTTTGCAGGTGGGGCTCGAGCAAGCCCAAAAAGAGGTCCATCCCGATTTAATCCAGGCGGCGGCCGGTTTATGCTTAGGTTTGCACTCCGGCCTCGATTGCGGCATTTTAAGCGGCGCCGCCTGCCTGATCGCCCTGTGCCTGCCGGCGGAAGCCCCGGAACTGATCCGGGAGCTTACAGACTGGTTTAAAAGCACCTACGAGCTGCCTGGCGGGGGGATGAGCTGCCGGGATCTCCTGGCCGGCAATGAGATGAACCGCCTCACCCGTTGCCCGAAAATGCTGCTTGAAACTTATGATAAAATGGTGGAGCTGCTGGAGGAAAGAGGCTTCCGTTTTGGCGCAGATTAGACAGCTTGGCTCTAGCCAGGCGAGGCGCCATCAAGGCAATGAAATTTTTTGTTTCGTTCACAGACGCTCCAACTCTCAGTGACAAGAACTAGATATGAATACTTTATTTGTGGAGTGTGGCTATGACGAAAACGCCGCTGGAAGACTGGATTGCCCGCAAGATCGGGTTGGCGCCGGGCACGCTGACCCGGGAGGCCCTGCGGGAATACCAGTTCCGCCGGATCCGGAAAACCGTAGCCATGGCCATGGATAAAAGCTCTTTTTACCGTAGCAAACTGGCCGGATTTGATCCGGCGCTAATCGACAGTGAAGCGGCACTGGCCAGGCTGCCCTTTACCGAACCGCGGCAGCTCAGGGAAGATCCGCTCCGTTTTGTTTGTAGCGGCCTTGGGTCCATCGAGCGGATCGTGACGCTGCAGTCTTCGGGCACGACCGGCTCGCCGAAACGGATTTTCTTTACGAAGGAAGACCAGGAACTGACCATTGACTTTTTTGATTACGGCATGCGGAACCTGGTGAGGCCGGGTGACAGGGTGTTGATCCTGCTGCCGTGTGCCACACCCGGCAGCGTGGGCGATCTGCTGCGCATCGGGCTGGAAAGGATGGGGGCGGTTCCGCTTCCCTACGGCCCGGTCCATGATCCTGCCGATGCCGTTAACCGGGCTTTGCTAGACCGGGCTTCCGCCGCGGTCGGCATCCCGACGCACCTGCTGGCCATGGCCCGGCAGCAAAACGGGGCCCGCCTAAAAGGGCAAATTAAAAACGTCTTATTGAGCACCGACTACGTGCCGGAGGCGATCAGCCGGGTTCTGGAAGAGCGCTGGGGCTGCCGCGTTTATAACCACTACGGCACCACGGAAATGGGCCTTGGCGGCGGGGTGCAGTGCAGCGCGCGCCGCGGTTACCACTTCCGGGAGGCCGACCTTTTTATCGAGATCGTAGACCCCCATTCGGGAGAGCCGGTTCCGGAAGGCACAGCCGGGGAAATCGTCTTTACCACGCTTACCCGGACCGGCATGCCGCTGATCCGTTACCGCACCGGGGATTTAAGCCGCCTCCTTCCCGGGCGCTGCCCCTGCGGGACAGTGCTGCGCAGCATGGAGCCGGTTAAGTATCGCCTCTCGGAGCTGATCCGGATCGGGGAGCTCCGCCTCTCCATGCCGGATCTCGATGAGAAGCTGTTCCCCTTGCCCGGGGTGCTCGACTACCGGGCGGAGATGCAGTGGGCCGGGGAAAGGGCGGTGCTGCACATCGATCTAAAAACTGTGCAGCCGGAAAACGTGGATTGTGAAATGGCGCGGCAGGCGCTCCTCACCTTGCCGGCGCTGCAGGAGCTGTATCCGGAAAAGCTGCAGCTAGAAATTAGCTGCAACAGCGGGAACTTTACCGTGGCCAGGGGGACAGCCAAGCGCAGGATTGTGCAGCGGGGGGCACCGGCGAAGAATCATTGAAAATAACATTATAACCGTTATGTATATATTGACATAACGGTTGGATCGCTATAAAATATTTTAAAAGCTAGATGTCAATGCCCATCAAACGAGGCACCATCAGGGACATGAAAAACCTTAGCCTCTTGCCGCTGAGAGCCGGAGCGACTGTGAACGAGTGGCTAATCTATTTTTAAGATAGATTTCAATAATGCCATAGCGACAAAACGACAGAGGTCTGTCGGAAACGGTAGGCCTCTCTTTTTGGAACCATACCTCCCCTGGCCAGGGGTACGATCAGGGGTGTGAAAACCCTTCGTTTCTTGTCTCTCCAGAGCCGGTCTGAACCCCGGTCAAAAGAGCACTAATCATTCTTGTCTACGGCTTTGGCGACAGGTAACGAAAATTTACTTAACAACAGCGCATGTTTATCCCAAGCAACCGATTAAGGCAAAAAGGAGGAAAAAGAGTGCAAACGGTATCACTAACAGTAAACGGTGTCAAGCGCCAGGTCGAAGTTGCACCGGATATGGTCCTGCTCGATTACCTGCGCAAAGACCTGAGCCTGACGGGCACGAAGCAGTCCTGTGACCGCAAAGGCCAGTGCGGCGCTTGCACGGTGATCGTGAACGGCAAGGCGGTCCGTTCCTGCCTCACCAAGATGGTGAACCTGCAAGGGGCTGAAGTGATCACCATCGAAGGATTGGGCACCCCGGAGAATCCCCACTTAATTCAGGAAGCCTTCTGTCTGGCCGGGGCCATCCAGTGCGGTTTCTGTACTCCGGGCATGATCATGGCTGCCAAAGCGCTCCTGGACGCAAACCCCAATCCCGATGATGCGGCGATCAAAAAAGCCCTGGCCCGCAACCTCTGTCGCTGCACGGGCTACAAGAAGATCATTGAGGCGGTCAAACTGGCCGGACAGTTTATCCGCAAGGAGACTACTCCTGAGGAAGTAAAGAGCAAGATCGGTCAAGAGGCCATCGGCAGCTCCCACGTCCGTCCGACCGCCATGCTTAAGGCCTGCGGTCTGGCTCAATTCAACGATGATGTCCCCCTTCCCGAGGGCGCCCTGGAAGTGGCGGTCGCGCGCAGCACTGAGCGCCATGCCAGGATCAAGTCCATCGACACCTCGGAAGCGGAAAAAATGCCCGGTGTGGTCGGCATCTTGAGGGCCCAGGATATCAAGGGGACGAACCGCCTGCGCCAGGTGCACCCGGATCAGCCGGTTTTGTGTGAAGACGTGGTCCGTATCCTGGGAGACCCGATCGTCGCTGTGGTCGCTGAAACGAGGGAACAGGCCCGGGCTGCCGCCGCGGCGGTGAAAGTGGAATACGAACCGCTGCCCGTGCAGATGACGGTGGAAGAATCCCTGTCCCCGGATGCATATCCCATCCATGAGCATGCGCCGGATAATATCTGCGCCACCCAGCCCATCATCAAAGGGGACGCCGATAAGGCGTTTGCAGAAGCCTATGCGGTCGTGGAGGCGGAATTCAGCACCCAAACAAACCACCAGGCGCCCCTGGAACCGGAAGTGTCCTCCGCTTATTTTGAAGGGGACGAACTGGTTGTCGTTGGCCGCAGCATCAATATCCACTTCCATTGCAACCAGCTCAAAGAGGCGGTGGGCTATGACAAGATCCGCTACAAGGAAGCCTTTTCAGGAGGACAATTCGGGATCAAGGTATGGATCATTACCGAAGCCATTGCCGCAGCGGCCGCGCTCCATTTCCGCCGCCCTGTCCGCTATGCCCCGACCATGGCTGAATCGATGCTGATCACCACCAAGCGGCATGCTTATCCCAGCATTAAGATGAAGCTGGCCTGTGATAAAGAGGGACGCCTCACCGCCATGTGGTGTGATTTCCTCATGGACAAGGGGGCCTACACGGTGAATGGGCCGGTCATCTTAGGCCGCTCCATCATGATGATGTCCGGATCCTACAATATTCCCAATGTTAAAGTGCTAGGCCGCTCCGTCTACACCAACAATGCCTTCGGCGGTTCAGCCCGCGGAGCCGGTCCGCCACAGACAGCCTTTGCGCTGGAGGTGGCCATGGATATGCTGGCGGAAAAACTCGGCATGGATCCCCTGGAGTTCCGCCGCATCAACACGCTGCAGCCGGGTCAGAGCAAGGCCATCGGCATGGTCGTCAAGCAGTGGGATTTCCCCGTGGTTTGCGAGGCCATCAAGCCGGCTTATGAGCGGGCCATAGAGGAAGCCCGGAAATTCAACGAGCGCAGCGATAAGATCAAGCGCGGTGTCGGTATTGCTGCCTTTTCATTTGGTATCGGCGGCGCAGCCGATCAGGCCAGGTTATCCATTGAAATGAACCCCGACGACAGCGTCACCATTTACGCTGCCTGCGCGGATCCGGGAGAAGGCAACGATGCCATGCTGACCCAGATCGCGGCTCACAAATTGGGCTTGCCTCTGGATAAGATCAAGCTGTATACCCGGGATACGGACAAGACTGTACTGATGGGGCCCGCGGCGGGCAGCCGGATGACCTTTATGGCCGGGAACACCTTACTTAACGCCATCGAGCAGATGGAGCAGGCCATGGAGGAGGCGGGAGGCAGAAGCTATGCCGACCTGGTTAAAGCCGGAAAGCCGACCCGCTTCGAAGGATACCATAAAAACGACATCCCCGGCGGACTGGATAAAAAGACCGGGCAGGGCAACGCCCAGGTCTCGGAAGTACACAACGTCCAGATGGCCGAGGTAGAAGTGAATACGGAGACAGGCGAGACCAGGGTGATCAAGATGACCTGCGCGGTGGATTCCGGAACGATCTTAAACCCGCAGGCTTTCGAAGGCCAGGTCGAAGGCGGCATGGATCAGGGCGTCGGCTACGCGCTCCGGGAAGAGTATGTCCTCGGCGAGACAAAGGACTTTGTCTCGTTCAAGTTCCCCACGATCCGTGACAGTTTCGAAATGGAGATCATTACCCGGGAGACGCCGCGCTACAACGGCCCCTTGGGAGCTACCGGCATCGGCGAGATGACCATGATCTCCACCGCCCCTGCGGTCATCAATGCCATCTACAACGCCTGCGGCGCCAGGATCTGCGACCTGCCCGCAAGGCCGGAGAAGGTGCTGGCTGCTTTAGCCAGTAAATAAAGTGTTTTAAAACGGTATGCCTTTATGCACAATAAAGGCATACCGTCATCTTCATTCGAAGAAGAACCAGCCGCTGGTTCCTTTGCTTAAACCCGTTTCAATTTCAAGGCAAGAGCTTGCGCCAGTTCTTGATGAAGAGGCAAAAATGAACAACCAGAGTCTTGAAAAGTTTCGCAGCGATTTCCCGGCCTTGTCCAGGCGGAGGAACGGCAAGCCTCCCATCTATTTTGACAGCGCCTGCACCTCCCTTGTTCCCCGGCCGGTGATAGCCTCGCTGCTGCAATACTATGAGCAATATCCTGCCTGCGGCGGCAAGCGCAGCAGTCACTGGTTCGCCGAAGAGGTTACTGCCCTTATCGAGGGCAAGCCCGAGGCCGGGATTACCGGGGCCAGGCGGGCCATTGCCGAATTCATCAATGCCGGCTCCGGGCAGGAGATCATCTTCACCTTGAATACAACGGCGGCCATCAACACTGTGGCCATGGGTTTCAACTTCAAACCGGGCGATGCGGTGCTCATCAGCGGCCGGGAACACAACTCGAATCTGGTGCCCTGGCTGCGCCTGCAGAAAGCCGGCTTGATCAAAGTCATCCACACGGCGGCCGGCCTGGAAGATGCTTTTGATCTTGAGGCTTATGAGCGCTGCTTCGAGATGGGCCGGATCCGCCTGGTGAGCATGGCCTTTACCTCCAATGTGACCGGGGTTACCCTGCCGGCCAAGGAGATCATCGCCATCGCCCACCGCCATGGCGCCCGGGTGCTCCTAGATGGGGCCCAAACGGTGCCACACCAGCCTGTGGATGTGCGTGACCTGGATGTGGATTTCCTGACCTTTTCCCTCCACAAGATGTGCGGCCCGCGCGGGGTGGGCGTCCTCTACGTGAAAAGCGAGCTGATCGGAAAGGTAGAGGGGCCGCAGGCGGGAGAAGATCATCTTGAGCCGGTGATCGTGGGCGGCGGCAGCGTCAGCAACACCACCTTTGACTCTTACCAGCTGCATCAAGGCCCGGAAGGGTTTGAAGCGGGAATCCAAAATTACGCTGGGATCATCGCTTCGGCTGCTGCTGTAGCATACCTGCGGCAAATCGGCATGGAGCGCATTGCCGCCCACGAGAAGGAGCTGAATCGCTACCTGACCGGCAAACTGTTGAGCCGCTACGGCGACCGGGGATGGTTTACCATTCTGGGTCCGCAGGAGGTGGAGCGCAGGGGAAGCATCCTGACCTTCATGGTCCGAAGACCGAATGCCATGGGCATTGCCGAAGAACTAAATGCCAGGAGCAATATTATGATTAGAGACGGCGTTTTTTGCGTCCACTCATATTTTAATCAGCAATTCGGTGCCGGCTGGAGGCAGCCCCGTTCGCACTGGGAACACCGCATGATTCATCGCCTCTCCTTTTACCTGTACAACACGCTGCAGGAATGCGATCTGTTTCTGGATACCCTGGAAGAGATATTCGCCGAACGGGGTTATCTGGAATAGCGCTTATCTGGAATAAAGGGACTTTTAGAGAGGGAACCCCATGGATCAAACAATTCTCCAACTATATCGAGACCTTTTAAAGAAGAACTTCCCCCATTCCGGTGAGATCAAAGATGCGTCCATCTTTATCGAAGCGGTTAATCAGCCGATGATAGATTGCGGCCAAACCGGCAGTTATATGCAGCTTTACCTGCAGCTGGAGGATCAGCGCATCACGGAGATGAAGTATCTCTGCGTCTGCGAACCGGAAGCCAATGTGGCTGTCGAGCTCCTCTGCGAGCTGGTCAAGGGCAAGACATTGGCCGAGGCCCAGGGTCTCACGGAAGAGCCCTTCTACAAGATCGCAGGGAGCCGTGATGAGAAGTTTTCCCGAAAGGTTCAAGGATTGCTGGCACTGCTGCGCGAGGGGATTGCGCCACATGCTGCGAAGCAAAACTGAGCGGTTCCTCTTTAGGCGCCGTGCCAACAGCTTCCAAGAAAACTTAAAGATTTGGGTCTGCTATCTGCGTTATGCATATATTGACATAACAATCCCAGCACTATAAACTAGAAGAGACTGGAAAACTTTACTTTACGGAGCGGAGGCCGGGATGAAGAAACTATTTGAACTGCTTAAACAGTCCCTTTTGGAGCAGGAAGATGTCGTGCTGGTGACGGTGATCGCCAGTTCCGGTTCCACGCCGCGCGGCGCGGGAGCGAGAATGCTCGTCAACCGCCATGGAAGATTGTATGGCACCATCGGCGGCGGCGCCATCGAATACCAGGCCCAGCAGCGGGCTGCTGACATTTTAGTCAATAAAAAATCTTATCTGAAGGGTTATAAGCTCACCTCCGGACAGGTAGAAGATCTCGGTATGATTTGCGGGGGCGATGTGGTCGTCTATTTCCAGTTTATCGATGCCGCCGAGCGCCGTAATCTTTCCCTCGTGGAGCTCATTCTATCTTTATTCGATCGCGATGAAGATGCATGGTTGATCACCGATATTAGCGATGAAACTGCCTGGAGCATGGGCATTTATTCTAAAAGCGAAGGCGCTGTCGGCCTGCCCCTTGAGCCTGAACAGCTTAAACCTTTGCTGGCAAGCCGTGCCGTCCAGGTCAACTTAGGGGTAAAGCGCTACTATGCGGAACCGCTCGTCCGGGCCGGGCGGGTCATCGTTTTTGGCGGCGGCCACGTGGCCCAGGAACTGGTTCCCGTTTTAACCAATGTAGGCTTTCGCTGCCTGGTTATAGATGATCGCCCCGAGTTTGCCAACCGGAGCTTATTCCCCACGGCCCATGAAATTGTAGTCGGTGATTTTCAGCGGATCGATGACTTTGTCAAGATTACGGAAAATGATTACCTTGTGGTGATGACCCGCGGCCATCAATTTGATCTGATCGTGCAGGAACAGGTGCTGCGTAAAAGAACAGCCTATGTGGGCGTGATCGGCAGCAGGGAAAAAATCGCGCAAACTAATGCCCGGTTGCAAGAAGCCGGTATCCCCCGGGAAGCGCTCGCGCGCGTTCATACTCCCATCGGCATACCCATAAAAGCGGAGACACCGGCAGAAATCGCGATCAGCATAGCCGGAGAACTGATCCGCGTGCGCGCTGAGCGTCTGGAGCAGTTAAAAGAAAAGGTTTAAGAGGTGAGGCTGGTGGCTAAAAACATCTTCCTGACCGGAAATTTACAGGTTGGAAAAACCACGCTCATCAATAAAATCATCGCCGCCCTTCCCGCAACCCGTATTTCCGGTTTCAGGACTTCCCGTTACTATCATGAACATAAGTTAAAGGGTTTTTACATTGAAGATATTAATGACGAGAGTAAAGAGCTAAAGGATAAATTTATCGGCAGATGCATCAACGAAGACCACTGGGTTTCCATCCCTTCGACCTTTGACAGCTACGGAACCCAAGTCATGGAGCGCTGTTTAAACGATCAATCGGATTTAATTGTGATGGATGAACTGGGCTTTTTTGAAAGCGATGCGGCCCGGTTTCAAGCAGCGGTGTTTCGGGTTTTAGATGCGGATAAACCGGTCCTGGGGGTATTAAAACAGAAGGAGACGCCTTTTCTCAGGCAGGTTCGCCACCGGGAGGATGTCACTGTCTATGAAATTAACGAAGACAACAGGGATCGCTTATTCCCGGTCATTCTTTGTGAACTGCAAGATGAGCTTGGCCAAAGGAAGTACGGGGTGAAGATCGACCCCGAGGAATTTGAAAAATCAGCGCGGGAGGTATTCGCCCCGGTATATGCGGAGATCGCCAGGCAGATTAAAGAGAGAACGCAGATTACCGCCGGATTGTGCCTCGATGTGGGGGCCGGCACAGGCCGTTTAGGCATTGAAGTCGCCAAAATTACAAATCTTTCGGTGATCTTGCTGGATCGCTCCCTTAAGATGCTCTCCTTCGCCAGTCAAAACGTAGCCGAGGAGGGCTTTAGAAACAGGGTTAAAATCATCCTCGGAGATGTACACAGGATCCCGCTGCCCGACCAGAGTATAGATCTGGTTGTCAGCAGGGGCTCGCTCTTTTTCTGGGAGGATCAGCAAAAAGCCTTTCAGGAGATCTATCGCGTGCTGGTGCCCGGCGGGATTGCCTACGTGGGGGGAGGCTTCGGTTCGGAAGAATTAAAACGAAAAGTAGATCGGGAAATGCAGGAAAGGGACAGCAACTGGAAAAAGAACCTTGACGAGAAAATCAAAAAAACCAACCTGGACTATTGTAAAATCCTAGATTCCATCGCCATTTCCAATGTCCGGATGATTAAGGATCGCGCCAATATGTGGGTTGTGTTCAAAAAAGAGCAGTGCCCGCCGGTCAGGCAAGGGTTAACCGGGATTGTTGATCAACCATGGCGCCTGGAAGCGGCGCCAAACCATGGCCGCTTGGTTTAATGTAACGCCGCGGCCATGGCTGAAGGGCTTAAGAACGGAGGTTTTACCGTGATTTCACTGGAAAATGCACGGGAACTTATTGCCGAAAAGCTGCAACCTCTGTTATCTGGAAAGACAATCGAAACAGTGAAGCTGTGGGAAGCGGGCGGAAGGGTGCTGGCTCAGACCGTAATTGCTGCAGAGAGCGTCCCCCCTTTTGACCGCTCCCTGGTGGATGGCTTTGCCCTGCTAGCGGCGGATACAAAGGGGGCTAGGGAGAGTGACCCTGTAAAACTGGAGATCGTGGATACGATCGCCGCCGGTGCAGTTCCGCGGCAGCCGCTGGCCCCTGGCAAGGCGGCCAAAATTTTTACCGGCGCCCCTTTGCCGGAAGGGGCCGACAGCGTCATTAAAAAAGAGGAAGTGATAGAAACCGGGGGCACGCCCGGCAGCGCCCAGATGGTAATGATCAAGCGGAAGGTCGCCGCCGGGGAGGGCATCTCTTTCCGGGGCGAAGATATTGCCGCCGGCGAGCATCTGCTTAATGCTGGAACGGTCCTTACCGCTGCTCACCTCGGCGTCCTGGCCACTTTAGGTTTTGATCCGGTTCCGGTCTATGCCAAACCGAAAATCGGGATTTTTGCCACCGGCAATGAACTGGTTGAAGCGTGCGGCGAGCGGAAACAAGGCCAAATCAGGGTATCAAATATCTATACCCTGGCCGAAATTGTTCGCCAGGCAGGCGGCATCCCCGTAAACCTGGGTCTGGTTAAGGATCGCGTTGCAGATGTCCTGAAGGTTTATGAAAAAGCGCAGCGTTTAGAGTTGCCGCTGGTCATTTCCACGGGAGGGACCGCTTCCGGCGCTTACGATTTTGTCAGGGAGGCGATGGAAACGAGCGGCGCCTTAAGGTTATTCAGCAAGGTGGCCATTCGTCCCGGGGCGCCTGTAGTCGCCGCCGTAAAAGAGGGGCAGCTCCTGTTCGGACTTTCCGGCAATCCGGGGGGTGCTGCTGTAGCGATGTATTTACTGCTCTACCCCCTGATCGCCAGGTTGTCCGGTTCCTATAAGGAGCTGGAAAGATCTCAGGGGAGGATCACAAAACCTCTCGTTGCCCGCGGAGGGGTCCGCCGCTTTATCTGGGCCGCCTCTTATGAACAGGACAACCAAATTATTGTCACTCCGTTTGAGAATCAGTTTTGCGGAACCATCAAAAACCACGCGCAAAGCAACTGTTTAATTGAACTGCCTGCCGGAGAAGTAGAAATTGCAATAGATGATCCGGTTGTTATTTGGAAATTACCCTGAAAATTGGTTCAGCGCTCTTGTTGGCGGGTATTTATAAATTATCGAAGTATTGATGGAAGAGCCGATTCACAGCTTCCTCCGCTTCTTTTTTAAACTGCAGGTAGGCTTCCATGATTTTCTTCGCCTCTGCAGTGAGTTCCGAACCGCTTTTCACTCCGCCTATATGTCTCTCCACCAGCTTTATGCCCAAATGTTTTTCGGTTGCCGTAATCTTTCCCCAGGCAGCCCGGTAGGACATGCCCAGCTTTGCGGCAGCCTGATTGATGGAACCACATTCCATGATCGCTTGAAAGAGAGCGAGTCTCCCCCCGCCAAAAACAACGCCGTTGTCTGTTTCGATCCAGATTTTACACTTCACCCGCAGATTTTTTTGGGGTAAATTTTTTTCTAAAGAATTCAGCTTGCACACCCCCCCTTTAAAATTCTCGCTTTTTCCCAGATTACCTTTTTAAGGGGATTATCTTAAGCTAAAAACTGTCGCCTGGTGAGGGAAAAGTAAATGATCTGAATATTATCAGCAAGCAGTGTTGAGGATTGTATTAAAAGCAATGCCTTTTAGGTATGAACTGGCTTTCTATCCACCGGGAGCAGTGCTGTTTTCAGGTGCGCCACGAAAAATAGGTGCGGCAATCGGGGCAACGGAAGGGCAGCCCTAATCTTTAAAGGAATGGTTCAGATAGCTCTTTAGCTGGGCGATATGTTTTTCCTCTGCTTTGGCCAGGTTGGCATAGAGGTGGGCCAGTTCACTGTTTTCGCTATCCTCCATTTCCCGCATGTGCCGGAGATAAGCAAGGACATTCTCCTCTTTTTGGTTAAGCGTTTCTTGCAGCAATTTCAAATGATCCATGAATCATTGCTCCTTCATTTTTTTTCATAGGTACTCTAGCAATATTATTCGTTTTGTTCTGTTTTGGTATGCATAACGCTCCTGTTGAACCCTAAAATAAAGGGCTGCCCGCTAAGCAGCAGTGCAGCCCTTTTCGGATTCCTGACTCTGACCGCTAATATTTCCTGATTTTTTCTCTGCTCAAGGTTGCCCAGCGGGCTCCCCCGGTTGCGGCAGTGTTGATTTCCACCGGCAGCACTATTTTGCCGTTTAAGAGAACGCTTTTTACTTTTTCGCCCAGCAGCACTTTCTCTTCCGGGCCGAGCAGCAGACCATCTTCATCCCTGATCTCCTCGATATTGGTCTGCGCCAGTATGGAGGCCGCCGTTAAAACCTTCCCGGCGTGACCTTGGAAATATTTGCCTTTAATGCGCCCATCGCTGCCGCTCAGGCGCAATTCCGCTCCTGCCAGTGCCCCGATGACCCCGTCTCCGGTGCCGCCGTGCTCCGAGAGGTGGATGCCTGGTTCCCGGGATGCCAGGCGGTAGACTTCCTTTTTGGAGCAAAGGCTTTTCTTAGCCTGCCGGCCGAACTCGATCAGTTGTTCCGGATATTTCAGCCTGTCCAAAACGACCTTCTCTGCTTGCTTTTGTTATTGAACTTTGTACGGCTGAGGATAACTGCAAAAAAAATAAATTAAAAAAAGGAAAAAACAGTTCCTTGTCGAAAACGTAATGTACGGTCATGCATAACGCCTGTCCTTAGCAGTTGCTTAGGCCTGCTGCCGTTCTTGGCTACTTCGACGCTTAAAAGGAGGAGTAGCACAAACAGCTTAAAAATATATCTTTTACCTTCGACCTGCGGGACCTAAGGGGCTCCTATGGCCCGCAGGCGATGGGCCTAACTGGAAACGGTTGGGCCTCCCAATGTGGAAAGAAGGTTAATCCGGCCAGTTTAATGTCACTACCGCCGTGTCCACATTGGGAACGGCGGTTTGATTTTTTAGATTTATCTGAACAGGGGGTTTGACGATGAAAAAAATCTTTTATTTGAGCATGGTGGTCTTGCTTGTGGCGGCGCTGCTCCTGGTGCCCGGCTGCGCACAGGAAGCCGAGGCCCCGGAGGAAGAAGAGGAACTTAACGGCGAGGATATCGCTGCCGGTGAGGAAACCGGCGAAGAAGAAACCGAAGAGCCAGGCGCAGAAGAAGAGGGGGCTGCAGAATCAGCAGCCTGGGAGATTGCCATTGTCGGTCCCGCCGGCGATGAAACTGCCATCACGCTGAATGAGCTTAAAGAGATGGAAGCCGTGGAACTGGAAGCGGAATCAAAGGGAGAGAAAAACACCTTTAAAGGGGTTGTGTTGAACCTGGTCCTGGCGGAAGCCGGTATCAGCGAGGCTGTTGAAGTGGCCTTGACCGCTGCCGATGGCTACAGCGCGGCGATCAGCGGTGAAGTTGCCCTTTCCGACAACACCATCCTGGCTTACGAGGTTAACGGCGCCGACCTGAGCGGCGACGAGAAAAACGGTCCGGTCCGGCTGGTGACTACGGATGACACTCCCAAGGCATGGGTCGGCAAGCTGAGCAAAATTGAGGTAAAGTAAGCGGGCCGTAATCGGACCAGCACCTTGAGATTCTGGCGGCAGGCCTTTTTCATTTTGCACGCGATACGGAGGGGAACGATGTTGAGAAGACGATTGCTCGTTTTTATATCTCTGGCCTTGCTCCTGCTCGTCTCCGGCTGCTCCGGAGAGGAGCAGGCAACGGGTGACAGCCCCGGCGAAGCTACTCCATCCGGGGAAGCAGTAGAAAAGATCATTATCAGCGGTTTGCCTGGGGGAGCGGTAGAAATAACGGTGGAGGAGATCAAGGCGATGCCGGCAGAATCAGGCGAAGCCTTTGGCATAACTTCCTCGAACGAGGAAGAGATGATCCCATTTAAAGGGGTAGATCTAAACGAAATTCTCAAGCTCCACGGTACTTCGCTTGCGGATTACTCCTCCGTGCGGCTGGTGGCGGCTGACGGTTACAGCGTTGAAGTGCCCGAAGATATTATCCGGACCAGCCCGGTGTATCTGGCCTACGAGCTCTTTGGCGGGCCGCTCCGCGAAGAGGCTCGCCCCTTAAGGGTAGTGATTCCCGGCGTGAGAACCTTGTACTGGATTAAAATGCTGCAGGAGATCCAGTTGATTTCCGGGGCAGGAGTGGCAGTAAACTCCCTTTACATTTTTGAAAACCTGGTCGAGGCGGGCGCGGAAGATGTTGATCTGGCTGCCTTCTTGGGCTTGAACGAGGAAAGCAGGGTCACTCTCATTGCCGCGGACGGACTGGTAAAGCACGAAACTCTGGAAGTGGCGGATAAGAGTTATTACATCAACCGCAGCGGTGAGAACGCCCCGGAATTCTACTCACCCGACATCCCGGAAACCATGTATGTGAAAAAGGTGGCGGTCTTAATCCGGGGCGAAAGCGCCTACCTGTTCGCGGGAGCAGTAAAGGAAGATGAAGAATCGGCCGTGCCGGGGCAGCGCTTCCTTGATTTGCTGGCGGAATACCTGGCGACAGAGCTGGTTCTCAATCCGGGTCAAAGTGATGAACAGGCAATCACCGCCGAAGAGCTGGCGGCCATGAGCTTTTCGCTCACCGCGGACGGGGTGGTTGTGGAGTAGTGGATGGGATGCTGATT
>LSQX01261524.1_pt1 | contig 29830 bp, 14 predicted proteins | sample 654561 | NCBI WGS metagenome assembly LSQX01 (sample SAMN04489861, study PRJNA283612) | anaerobic digester metagenome | isolation source: 4 biogas reactors fed with cattle manure at either 37C or 55C with and... | place: Denmark: Kongens Lyngby | collected 2014 | reverse complement strand
TCGCAGTTGCCAGACAGGGGAACGGTAAAGCTTTTCGCCCACCAGGTAATCCGTGAGGATGCCCACCAATTGTTCGGCTTTTCAAGTGAAGACGAGCGTGAGCTTTTCCGTCTGCTGATCTCGGTGAGTGGCATCGGCCCCAACACAGCCCGCATGGTGCTCTCGTCGATGAATCCAACGGAAGTTAAAGGCGCCATTGTCAGCGGCAACGTGTCAATGCTGCAGTCCATCAAAGGCATAGGCGCCAAGTCGGCACAGCGCATTGTGGTCGACCTCCGCGACCGCCTCGAAAAAGAAGGCGTTTTTAAAGACGAAAATTTGGTTTTTACAAACAATACTATGCACGAAGAAGCGTTATCTGCATTAGTGATGCTTGGCTTTGCAAAAAATACGGCGCAAAAAGCCCTGGCTGCCATTCTGAAAAAGAAGCAGGGGTCTTCGGTAACTACTGAAGAACTCGTAAAGGAGGCATTAAAAGGTTTCTGATTCAGCAATAATCGTATACTACATTGGTATTTATTAGGCGAGTTGTAATTTTTTTCTTTGGGGCCTGGTTGTTCGGAGCCCTAGCATTGTTTGCCCTGGACGCCTTTTCAACGGGAGCCTTGCCAGGGTTCATTCAGCAACCTCCTGTTGTCATCCAGGACAGCCTGCAGCCCGTTGAACCCGTTACTCTTCCCTATCCCTTTGAAGATGAAGGGGAATACACAATACACCAGTCACCACAGGGGGGCTTTTACCTTACCGATCCACCCAACGTCACCACCGACATCACCTATGACCCTGTCTCGGGAATGTATGTAAAGACGCGCAAAGTTGGCGACCGTATCATTGGCCGTCCTACATACATCAGTTTTGAAGATTATCTGAAATACGATTTCGACAACGCCCTTCAGCAGTACTGGCGCGATAAGGCTACTCCCCAGGGTTTTGAGCGCAGGCAAGGGGTGATCCCTGAAATATATATCGGAGGAGAACTTTTCGACCGCATTTTCGGGGGCAGCACCATTGACATCAGGCCCACAGGCTCGGCTGAACTGATCTTCGGGGTGATGTCGAACCGCCGCGAGGACCCTTCGCTGGACGAAAAAAGACGCCGTACCACCAACTTCGACTTCCAGCAAAAAATACAGCTGAGCGTTCAAGCCAAGATCGGCGAAAAGATCGACATCCAGAGCAATTACAACACCGAGGCCACCTTCGATTTCGAGAACAGGATGAAGGTGGAATACCGGGGTACTGAAGATGAAATCCTGCAATTGGTGGAGGCGGGCGACGTGACCCTGCCCCTGCCCGGCACGCTCATCTCGGGGACCCAGGGACTCTTTGGCTTCAAAACCCAGATGCAGTTTGGAAACACTACGGTGACCAGTGTCTTCTCGCAGCAAAAGACCGAGTCGTCCACAATCGAGGTTTCGGGAGGGGCACAAACCACTCAGTTTGAGATCAAGGCCGATGCATACGAGGAAAACCGCCACTACTTCATCGGACAATATTTCCGCAACAACTACGATGATGCCATGTCGAGGCTGCCCATTATCAATTCCAACATCAACATCACCCGCCTTGAGGTTTGGCTCACCAACATAGGCGCAGCCACTGAAAATAACCGCAATATCGTGGCCATGGCCGACCTTGGTGAGTCGACCCCGAACAACCCCGCAGTGGGGAGTAGCTTCAACCCTGCCCCCTCCAACAACTCCAACAACATTTATTCCCAGCTTTTCGACTCACCTATCCGCAACCTGTCGGAAGCCAACAGCTACCTTCAGCAGCGACCTGAGGGCTATGTTTCGGGCGTTGACTTTGAAAACGTCGAGAATGCCCGTTTGCTGCGCACCAACGAATTTACCTACAACCCTAAACTGGGTTTCATCTCGCTGAACCAGGCCGTAAACCCCGACCAGGTGCTTGCCGTAGCCTTCCAGTACACCCTGATCGGCGATACCACCACCTACCAGGTGGGTGAGTTCTCAAACGAGGTGAATGCCCCGAACTCCCTAATTGTAAAATTGCTGAAGAGCACTTCCGTTGATACGCGCCTGCCCATCTGGGACCTGATGATGAAAAACGTTTACAGCCTTGGGGCCTTCCAAATCAACCCCCAGGATTTCCGTTTGAACATCCTTTACGACAGCGAAGAGCTGGGCGTGAATGTAGGGTTCATAGATGAAGGGCCCGTGGCAGGCCAGCCCCTGATCCGTGTAATGGGTCTTGATCGCCTGAATACACAGCTCGACCCCATTCCTGATGGGGTGTTTGACTTCGTGGACCGCGCGGCAACGCAGGGAGGCACCATCCAGTCGACCAACGGACGCATCTATTTCCCTGTGGTAGAACCCTTCGGATCGCACCTGCGTGAAATGTTGCAGGACCCTGAGTTGGGCGACAAGTATGCCTTCGACTCACTCTACACCACTACCAAATACAGGGCACAGCAGTTTCCTGAGCGCAACCGCTTCTTATTGGAAGGACAGTACAAATCTTCCTCGGGTTCCGAAATCCCGCTGAATGCCATCAACGTCCCCCCCGGATCGGTGATCGTTACCGCAGGCGGAGTACCCCTGACCGAAAACGTGGACTTCACGGTGGATTACACCCTTGGACGCGTCAGGATCATCAACGAAGGGATCCTCAACTCGGGCACTCCCATCCGCATTTCACTCGAGAGCGCAAGCCTGTTCAATATTCAGACCAAAACCCTGATGGGGACGCACATCAATCACCGCATCAGCGACAACTTCAATGTGGGGGCCACCATCATGCGTCTTTCAGAACGCCCCCTGACGCAAAAAGTGAACTACGGAGATGAACCCATTGCCAACACCATCTGGGGTCTGAACACAACCTATTCCACTGAGTCCCTGCTGATGACCAAGGTCCTCGACAAGCTTCCTTTCTACAGCAGCAACGCCGCTTCACGCCTGACCTTTATCGGTGAATTTGCCCACCTGATCCCCGGGCACTCGCGCCGCATCGGCAGTGCAGGGACAGCCTATATTGACGATTTTGAAGGCAGCAAGTCGTCCATCGACCTGAAGAACGTACAGACCTGGTTTATTGCCAGCACACCCCAGCACCAGTTCACACCGGGTATGTTCCCTGAAGGAGCTCCCGGCACTGACTTGGCCTTCCGTTACAATGTTGCACGTCTGGCCTGGTACATCATTGACCCACTGTTTACCCGCGTGAGCAACCTGACGCCCACGCACATCCGCAATGACGTGAACCAGCGCTCAAACCACTTCGTCAGGGAGGTGCTCGAAACCGAGATCTGGCCCAACAAGGAAAGTCCCACAGGCATCCCCTCGCCCATTGCCATTATGAATATGGCCTTTTATCCCAGCGAACGGGGCCAGTACAACTACGATGTGCTTCCATCGCCATACAGCCGCGGGGTGGCCCAGGATGGCAGCCTGCTCGACCCCGACACACGCTGGGGCGGGGTGCAGCGTGGATTGCAGACTACCGACTTCGAAGCATCGAATATTGAGTACATCGAGTTCTGGATGATGGACCCCTTCGTTTACAATCCGGATCACACGGGAGGATACCTGTACTTCAATCTTGGGGACGTCTCCGAAGACGTCCTGCGCGACGGGCGCAAAGCCTTTGAAAACGGGCTCCCCGTCACCGAGGAGATGGTCAATATCGACACCACCGCCTGGGGTATTGTGCCTACGGTACAGGCCGTTGTCAATGCCTTCGACAATGACCTGGCTTCCCGCCAATACCAAGACGTGGGTCTGGATGGCCTCAGCGTGGAAAAGGAACGCGAGTTCTTTGCCGAGCAGTACCTCGATGTGATCGCCAATCTTTTTGGCACTTCATCGCTTGCATACCAGCAGGCCATGGAGGACCCGTCATCCGACCTGTATCATTACTATCGCGGCACCAATTACGATGCGGATGAGATAAGTATCCTCGACCGTTACAAACGTTATAACGGCAACGAGCGCAACAGCCCCACGGCAGAACAGTCGCCTGAGGCCTATCCTACTTCTGCCACCAACCTTCCAAACACGGAAGACATCAACCGCGACGGCACCCTGAATGAATCGGAGCGCTATTTCCAGTACCGTGTGAGCCTTCGCCCCGAAGACATGGTATCGGGCCAGAACTACATTACCGACGTAATGGAGACCAGCGTTCGGCTTGCCAACAATGAGGTGGAAAATATCCGCTGGTACCAGTTCAAAATCCCGCTGCGTGACCCCAACCGGCAGGTGGTGGGCAATATCCAGGATTTCAAGTCGATTCGCTTTTTGCGTATGTTCTTCAAGGGCTTTGAAGAGCCCATTATTTGCCGCTTTGCCACCCTGGAACTGGTGCGCGGAACCTGGCGCACCTACGACCGTTCGCTGACAAGCCCCGGTGATTATGTACCCATTGACAACGATGACACTTCTTTCGAGGTGTTCACGGTAAACCTGGAAGAAAACGGCCAGCGCTCGCCGGTACCCTATGTATTGCCTCCCGGCATTGAACGTGAGATAGACCTGGGCACCACCACCCTGCAGCAGCGCAACGAGCAGTCGCTGTCGCTGCGCGTTTTTGGCCTGAAGGACGGAGATGCCCGCGCTGTTTACAAGACTTCCGACCTTGATGTGCGCCAGTACAACCGCCTGAAGATGTTTTCTCATGCCGAGGCAGCGGGCCAGATCGAAGACCTCAACGACGGCGATCTGACCGTTTTCATCAGGCTGGGATCGGACTTTACCAGTAACTACTACGAATACGAGGTGCCCCTTAAGGTCACGCCCTGGAACACCAGCGCGCTGAATGAGCGGGGCATCTGGCCCGAAGAGAACGAAATAGACCTGGAGTTCAATAAACTTCAGGAGCTGAAACTGTTACGCAACTCGCTTTCGCGCGACGCTTCCTCAGGGGTCACCATGGCTGTGCCCTTCACTCAGCCCGATGGCGACAACAGAATGACTATCGTGGGCACGCCTACCCTAAGCAGCATTAAGGTAATCATGGTAGGGGTGCGCAATCCCCGCAAGACCTTTCATACCCCCCTTGACGACGGCAGACCCAAGTCGGCAGAAGTCTGGGTCAACGAGTTGCGTCTCTATGAATTTGATGACCAGGGCGGATGGGCTGCCAACGGACGTCTGAATGCCACCCTTGCCGACCTGGGCAATGTGACCCTGGCTGGATTTATCAGCACCCCCGGCTTTGGCGGCATCGAACAAAAAGTGAACGAGCGATCGAAGGAAGAGCTCACCTCATACGACCTGGCCACCAACCTCGAGCTGGGGCGGTTCTTCCCCCAGAATTTCGGGCTGCGCATCCCCATGCACTTCAGCTTCTCGGAAGCCATCAGCAATCCGCAGTACAACCCGCTCAACCCCGACATCCTCTTCAAGGACGACCTGGATTCGTATGAGACCCAGGCCGAGCGCGACTCCATCCGCCACCTGGCGCAGGACTATACGCGCCGCAAGAGCCTCAACTTTACCAACGTGGCTAAAAACCGCACGGGGGGAGGCCCCAGCAGGATCTATGGCATCGAGAACTTTGACTTCACCTATGCCTTCACCGAGATCTATGCAAGAAGTGTTGACTTTGAATACGACCTCCAGAGGCAGTGGCGCGGCGCTCTGGGATACAACTATACGGCTAACCCCGACCCCGTCACCCCCTTCTCGAAAATCAACCTTTTCAGGCATAAGGCATTTACCCTGATCCGTGACTTCAACTTCTACTACATGCCACGGATGCTGTCGTTCCGCACAAATATAGACAGGGGATATGCTGAGTCGTTGATGCGTCCCAAGAGTACGGGGCTTGTGCTGCTTGAGCCAAACTTTGTGAAGACCTTCTCGTGGAACAGGCTTTATGACCTGCGCTGGGATTTGACCCGCGGATTGAAACTGGAGTTCACGGCCACCAACAATGCACGTATCGATGAGCCCGAGGGGCGTATCCAGCGGGGACAGGATGACTACCAGTGGAAACGCGACTCCATCTGGGAAAACATACGCAGTTTCGGGCGCACCACCTTTTACAACCACCGGATGAAGGTCACCTACAACATCCCCATCAACAAACTGCCCTTGCTCGACTGGGTCAATGCCAATGCCGAATATGCGGGCAATTACGACTGGGCCGCTGCAGCCCTGGCAGCCAGGGAACTGGGCAACACCGCCGAAAACTCACAGACCAAGCGACTGAATGTGAACGCCAACCTGGTCAACCTGTACAACAAGGTAGGCTTCCTGCGCGAAATCAACCAGAAGAGCCAGGCCAGCGCAGGCCCCCAGCGACCCGGGGGACGACCGCGGCCGCAGCAACAAGAACAGGCCCAGCAGGACACCCTGCCCCCCGAACGACCCAACTATGGAAAGATTATCTTTAACGGCACTCTGCGTTTCCTGATGGGCTTCCGCAATTTCTCGATCAACTACACCGAAAGCAATGGTACCCGCCTGCCGGGCTTTGAACCTACTCCCGGCCTGCTGGGTCAGAACTGGTCACAAATGGCTCCCGGTACGGGCTTCATCTTTGGAAGCCAGGAAGACATCCGCGAACAGGCGGCACGCGAAGGATGGCTCACTACCAACCCCATGCTCAACAACGCTTTCGCAAAAAACCACACCCAGAACCTCTCGGCACGGAGCCAGTTTGAGCCCTTGCCCAACCTGCGGGTCGAGTTTACAGCCATCAGAAACTACGCCTTGTCGCGCTCCGAATATTTCAAGGCCGACTCTCTGGGCAACTTCGGGTCGTTTAGCCCTATGGAAACGGGTAGTTTCAGCATTTCGTTCTTCTCGTTCAAAACGGCCTTCGAGTCATTCGACAGCAGGTTCAACACCTCCGAAAACTTCCAGAACTTCAAGGAATACCGTGAGCAAATTGCATTCCGCCTTGCGCAACGAAACCCCAACTGGGATCAGACCCTCGATTCAATTACGGGATACCCTTCAGGTTATGGCCCCACCTCACAGGATGTGATGATCCCTGCCTTTATGGCGGCATACGCGGGCTGGGATCCTTCAGGCTCCTCACTCTCGCCCTTCCTGAAGATCCCCATGCCCAGCTGGCGACTTACTTACGACGGCCTTTCGAAGGTTCCTGCCCTGCAGAAATACTTCCAGAATATTACCATTGCCCACGGCTACCGCAGCACCTTCAACATTGGCAGCTTCACCTCCGACATCCGCTACCGCGAATCGTCCGACGGCTTCCAGCAAGCACGCGAAGTAACCTCGGGCAACTTCATCTCGGAACACGAAATCTCACAGGTGTCTATCAGCGAGCAGTTCAACCCACTGATCAATTTCGACATGACCTGGCAGAACAGCCTGATGACGCGTTTCGAATACCGCAAGTCGAGAGACATTGGCCTGAGCTTTGCCAACAACCAGATCACAGACGTGAGCAGCAACGAGATCATTATAGGGACGGGCTACCGCTTCCGCGATCTGGCCTTCAACATTGCCCAGGGCGGAGGCCGTCAGCGCATCGAAAGCGACCTGGTCCTGCGATTTGATTTGTCGATCCGTACCAACCGCACGGTATTGCGCAAACTGGTAGAAGACGTAGACCTGATCTCTGCAGGGCAACGCACATTCTCGATCAACACCTCGGCCGACTACCAAGTTAGCCCGCGGGTAAACTTCCGCCTCTTTTACGACCGCGTCTTCACAAACCCCTTTGTGTCAAACCAGTTTGTGAACGTCAACACCAACGCAGGGTTTAGCCTCAGGTTTATGCTGATGTAAGACTGAAATAACATCCGAAATAACGGAGGCTGCCTCAAATTCAGGAGGCTGCCTCTTTTTTTTCCGGGGGCTTATAATCTTCCGGGCGTACCGTGACCCCAATATCCATTTCACGAAAGGGAAAAAACCATCTCCCATACCCCTTTCAGGATCGCACTTAAAAGGCAGATAAAACGTTAGTAAGACGTATTTAAAACGTACTTTAAACGGATTTCATACGTCTAAGGTACGTCTAAGGTACGTTTAAGGTACGTCTAAGGTACGTCTGAAGTACGAAGAAAATTACGCCCGGAAAAGTTTTCGGAGGGATGATGAAACCAAACCCTTAAGGGTCCTCTTTTAAAAAAACCGGGATTGGAAGCAACTATGGCTTCTTTTCAGAAGGCAGGGGGTTAAAAAGGAAATCAGTTCAATGATTCCCGCTGAAGGATGAGAAGGAGAACTTATCCTTAAGGTTGATGAGTTCTTCTTTCATTGAAACAGGGGGCAGGCTGAGCAGGCTGAGGATGCGGTGGTCAGCTTCCACCTTAATCTCGCGCATGACGAGGTGCTGGTTGACAAAGATCATGTCGAGCCCGGGAAAGATTTCCCTGATCATTTCGGCCACCGATTCAATGGACACATTGTGCTCGCTGAGGTTATAGGTTCCAGATGGCAGGGGGTGATGGAGCAGGTTGGCAAGCACGTTGACCACCTTGTCGACGTGGATAAAAGCCCTTTGCTGTTTTCCGTTGCCTGTGATCTGGATGCGACCGATGAAATTGGCTTCAAACATAAATCGGTTGATCACCGCGTCAAAACGAAGGCTGGGACTGTAGCCGTACACGTTTCCGCAGCGGATGATCCAGGCATCCATTTTGTTGAACAGGCGCTCGATGTGGGCTTCACCCCTGAGCTTACTGCTGCCGTAAAAGGTACGGGGATCGGGAGGGGTGTCGACGGTGATCATCTGGTCGGAGGCGCCATATACCGAGGTCGTACTCAGGTACACGCATCGCTTTACCGGGCTTTCCTCGAGGGCATAGACCAGCTCGGCGGTGCCCCAGTGGTTTATCTGCTCGAACAGGTGTGAGTGCTCAGAAGCCAGGGGGGTTGAGACCTTGGCCGCCAAGTGATACACCACATCGATGTCTTCGAGGACTTTGCGCAGGTTGCGCGAATCGAGCAACTCGCCCATGATGAACCTGACCTTTCGGGGCTCGTAACGGTTGTCAAGAAAGAGGTTGTAGTTTCGCCTGCTGAGGTTATCATACACCACGATCTTTTCCACGCGGGGGTCTTTCAGCAGCTCAAAAACGAGCTCGTTGCCAATGTAACCTGCGCCACCTGTAATCAGAATATTCATCTGTGAATGTTTTGGTTAAGTTTTTCTGCCGCGGGGTTTCAGTTCTTTTTTTGGATGAGTTCGGCATTGAGGCCGCACTCGGTTTTTTTCTGGCCGTACCATCGTCCGCCGCGTTTATCGTCTTTTTCAGCCGGGCGGGTGCAGGGCTCGCATCCGATGCTGGAATAGCCTTTTTCTTCGAGGGGGTGGCGCGGCAGGCCGAAGTGCCCGATGTAGGCCTCCACCATCTGCACGGTCCAGTGCAGCACAGGGTGATAGCGCAGGGTGTTGTGCTCCAGGGGGGCTTCTTCCGGCAACTGCCTGCGATGGGTGTTCTGGTCGGCACGTACCCCACTGATCCATACATCATAAAGTTCCAACAGTCCTTCTACGGGCTGCACCTTGTTGAGGAAGCAGCAATAGTCGGGGTCGGAGGTAAACAACAGGTTTCCCTCACGGTTGCGCTGCATGATCTTGGGCACCCGGGGATGCAGGTCAATGACCCGAAGGCCAAGGGCAGCAGCCACTTCTTCCTTATACATGATGGTCTCGGGAAAATGATAGCCCGTGTTGATAAAATATACAGGGATGTTGCGGTCAATACGGCTCAGGATGTGCAACAGCACCACGCTGTGGGTCTGGAAACTGGAGGTGGTAAACAGGCGCTTGCCGTCTCCCAGGTATTGCTGTATCTTATTTTGAATAGAGGTGATTTCCATCAGAAAAACCACTTGGTGCAGAACAAATGTAACAATAAAAACGAGGCAGGCCGATGGGTGGCTGAGGCTCATTTGGAACTTCAGGGCCTTAAAAAAGGATAAATAGCAGGCACGATTATTGCCGGGACAAGGGAAATCAATACCTTTAAGGGTCAAAGCCCTGTTCATTTCCTTAAGGGGAGAAAGGAAGGGCCTTGATCAATCATTTTTTATGAAGAGATGTAATGTAAATATTGCCAGGCTATTCTTGCTTGTTATGATGGTCACAGGCATCAGCTTTTTTGCCGGGGGCCAGGATGAGCGGCCTTTAAAGAGCCATTATGGCAATATGATAGACCCCCATGGTCAATACCGTTTTCTGAATGTTTTCATCAACATCATTTATGATGAGACGCCCTGGGTCGATCCGATAGAGGACCCCAACGACACCTGGCCCGAGGCTTATGAACAAGGGATAAACACAGCCGTTCCGGTCTACCTCGGGCAATTTATGGATACCGAGTATTATTCCTCAGGAGGTTATGGCATCATGACCCGATTGTATCGTGAGTCCTCGTTCGACCGCCTGGTTTTGCTGGGCGATTTTGTGGTGGTCAACCTCAGGCAATCGCAAATCGCGAAAAGCAACGACCGTCATTTCGGAAAGGAACTGGGGGTGTTCAGCCTTCAAGCTATGGTAAGGGCTGCCATTGAGCTCATCAATAAAAACGGCGGGTTGAAAACCATTTATGGCTACAATGACATCTCGGAATACGACCGTTTTAGCCCCACCTCCATGGGTAAGCCAAAACCTAAGGAGGCCAACGGGAAAATTGACTTCATACAGATTATGACCCGCAACACCACTTATGTGGACACCTCATTTGTACGGGATGGAAAGACTGTGAATCACCGTCTTCAGTACGGGCAACTGCGCTACGGACAAGGCTGGGGCAATTATAAGCCGCCCGTGGACCTCAGGCTGGCAGGCGAGTCGTATGGCTACGACCTGGGGACGATTCAGTGTGTTGGCGATGTGAACATCACTGATAACCCCACCAATATCATCCAGCACGAGTTTTCGCATAACCTGTTTGGGGGCAACAACTTCCATGCTTCGGGCGGGAACCATTACACGGGAGGTGGAACCAACACCTTCATCGGTGCCGAGGGAGGGTATGGCCTGATGGGCAGTTACCATTCCAGCCTGTTGTCGTGTAACGGATATGAGCGTTGGCGCATGCAATGGACCAGCCCTGAATACAACCCCCTGGGTCACCCGATACAGGCGGGGGGTGTGCCTTCGGACCTAAGCAGGGAGGACGGCCCGGGTTCATTTGTCCTGAGGGACTTTGTCAGTACGGGGGATGCCATCCGCATCCTGCTGCCCTATAAGGATGAGGGGGCCTCCAATCAATACCTGTGGCTGGAAAACCACCAGGTGGGCCGCAACAATAAACTGGACTACCACCAGTATGCTCTTGATTTTTATGGAGCGCCCCTGAACCCCTGCCGCCCAGAGGGCACACCCGGCATTTATGCTTACATTCAGGTTGGAAAAGACGTCTTGGAAGGCAGTTCGGCCGAGGTGTTTCCCTGGAACGAAACCGACAATCTGCGGGTGGTCAGCGCCGAGGGAAACTGGGATTTTGAACTGATGGATCCCGAATTCTCCTGCGTGGCCTATAATCCCAGCAGCCGCACCGAACTCAGACTAAAACCCAACCCTTTGGCAGGATACCAGGATCAGACCACGCATTTCTTCCCGCCCGAGGGACAGGATGTGATCAAAAGAGTTGACGGGGCGGGCGTCGCCATCAAGTATTTCTCACGGAGGGCCGGCGACAAGGATGTTTCCTTTTCTTATTATGGCGATACCCTCGATGCCTTTACAGGAAAAGCTTACATGAACCTGGGCACAAACCCCCCTGCAGCCAACGTTACGACCTATTACGTAAACCAGCGCCACGAAGGAGACAACAACCATACGGTGTCCAATCAGAACACCAACACCTCACACATATACCTGAGCGGATTGCGCATAGGGATGGAAGACACAGGGCAGGGCACATTCAGGGTAGAGGTTCGCTGGGACGACTATGAGGTGGATCAGGATGTACGCTGGACCGGGAATATTGTGGTAAAGGAAAAAGTCATCCTGAAGGAAAAAAGAGTCATTGAGCTGAACCAGAGCCGGACTCCTAACCAGATCACGCGTGATTCTGTTTCGGGCTTGTTCGCCAGGCCCACATCACTGAAGCTGGAAGAGGGCGCCGAATTCAGGCTGCTGAAGCGTTCAAGGCTTGACCTGAGCCAGAAGTCTTCGTTTGTAATTGAAGATGGCAGCCTGCTGGAGATAGGGGATGGTGCGGAATTGCGCCTCGGGCAAGGCGACACCCTGAGGATAGCGGCAGGGGCAAGGGTGCACATTCAAGGAAAGGGAAGGCTACGGGTGGACAAAGGGGGGGTGGTCTGCCTGGAACAAGGGGCGGAAGTCGTTTTGGAAAAAGGCCGCAGGAACCTGAAACTACACCGCAGGACAGTCATTCCACAAGGATATGCTAACCCGCGCAAACTCATCCCGGGCAAGTAATCGCAAGCAGAAACAGCCTTCCGTTTTTCCCGGCCTTTTCTTTCTTTCCAAAAGGCAAGAGTAAGGCTTCAATCTTTCTAACAAGGTTCCAGCGAGCTTCCAAATGAAATTATTGCTGAACCATTTATCCGTCTGAATGTTGTAATTTTGCATCAGAAAAAACCATTCCGAACCACAAAGAACCCTGCGCATGTCGGCCAATGAATCGCTAAAGTTTCGTTCTCTGAACACCTGGCTTAAGCCTGTAAGCCTGCCCTTGCTGATCTCGGGGCCCTGCAGCGCTGAGAGCCGCAGGCAGGTGATGGAAACGGCGCTTGGACTGGCATCGACGGGAATGGTAAGCGTGATGCGTGCAGGGGTATGGAAGCCGCGCACGCGGCCCCGTTCTTTTGAGGGCAAGGGAGAAGAGGCGCTCCGGTGGTTGGTGGAGGCCCGCGAAGCCACAGGCTTGCCCCTTGCCGTAGAGGTAGCCTCGCCTGCCCACCTCGAGCTGTGCCTCAAGTACGACATCGACATGGTGTGGATAGGGGCCCGCACGAGTGTTAACCCCTTCTCTGTTCAGGAAATCGCCGATGCCCTTTTTGGCACCGAGCTGCCCGTGCTTGTAAAAAACCCCGTCAACCCCGACCTGAAACTCTGGATCGGCGCCATTGAACGCATTTACCATTCGGGCATCGACCGAATCATCGCCGTGCACCGGGGGTTTAACACCTATGAGGACAGCGTGTTCCGCAATGCACCCCTTTGGGAGATACCTATAGAGCTCAAGCGCATTTTCCCGGGCTTGCCGATGATTTGCGACCCCAGCCACATCAGCGGAAGCCGGCGACTGCTGCTTCAGGTGGCCCAAAATGCCATCGACCTGGATTATGACGGGCTGATGATTGAGTCGCACTGCAATCCGGAACAGGCGCTTACCGACTCGAGCCAGCAGGTGACCCCTGAAGGCCTCTTCGAGCTGGTCAGCAGCCTGGTAGTCAGGCGTTCGGGATGCATTAAGGGAGAAGCCACGCGCGAACTGGAAGCCTACCGCAGGCAGATTGACGACATAGACCGAAACATCCTGTATTTTCTTTCCAAGCGAATGGAAATCGTGGAAAAGATTGGTCACCTGAAAAAAAAGAACGACCTGACCATCTTGCAGATCCGGCGTTGGAACAATATTTTCCGCGACCGCATGAAACGTGGGCAGGACCTGGGGCTTGACCCCGTCTTCCTGCGGACCCTGCTCGAAATGGTGCATCAGCAATCCATCGAGTTGCAAACCCGCATAATGAACGAAAACAGTTAATAATACGGCAATGAGTGAAAAAGAAAAAAAAGCCCTTACCGATATCTCCAGCCTGGGTGAATTCGGGCTTATAGATCATTTGACTAAACACATACAGTTGAAGAACCCCGGAACGCTGAAGGGCATTGGTGATGACGCCGCTGTGCTGGAGGCAGGCAATGAGCTTGTGCTGGTTTCCAAAGACCTCCTGGTGGAAGGGATCCATTTCGATATGGTGTACACCCCGCTGAAGCATTTGGGTTATAAGGCGGTTGCCGTAAACCTGTCGGATATCTATGCCATGAATGGAACCCCAGCCCAGGTAATCATTGGTCTGGCGGTTTCCAGCCGCTACTCACTCGAAGCCCTGGAAGAGCTCTATGAGGGCATGTTGCTTGCCTGCGACAAATACGGGGTGGATATGGCAGGAGGCGACACCACGGCCAGCCCGAGCGGGATGGTACTCTCGATTACGGTCATTGGCCATTCGCCCAAAGAGAAGGTGGTGTATCGTGGAGGCTCGGCAGTAAATGATTTGATTTGTGTGAGTGGCAGCCTGGGTGGGGCCTATTGCGGGCTTCTGGTGTTGAAACGTGAAAAGGCCGCCTTCAAGGGCAACCCGGACATGCAACCCGACCTGGGCAGCTATGAGCACGTTCTGGAACGCCAGTTGAAGCCAGAGCCCCGCAGAGATATTGTTGAGCTGCTGAACAAGGCAGGGGTAGTGCCTACTTCCATGATCGATGTTTCCGATGGTCTGGCTTCGGAGGTGCTTCACCTGTGCAAGAACTCGGGAAACGGCGCAGTGATCTATGAGGAGCACATCCCCATCGATCAGCGAATGGCTGCCGTGGCCCATGAGTTCAACATTGACCCCACCACCTGCGCCCTGAGCGGGGGCGAGGATTATGAACTGTTGTTTACGGTGGGCCAGGAAGATTATGAGAAGGTGAAGGAGATGGAGGGCATCCAAATCATTGGCCACGTAGCCGATGCCACGCAGGGGGCCCACCTGGTGACCACTTCGGGGCAGTGGATCGAGCTTACGGCACAGGGCTGGGACGGCTTGAAAAAAAGGGAGGAATAAGCTTCCACAAAACAATCCCGGTCATGGCGAAGACAAAGTTTTATGTGGTATGGACGGGGCATCAGACAGGGGTGTTCAACACTTGGGATGAATGCCGCAAGGCCGTCCATGGGTTTGAAGGGGCCCGCTACAAGTCGTTCGAAAGCCTGGACCAGGCCAAACAGGCCTTGAGGGAAAACCCCTTTAAGTATATCGGCAAGAATGCCGCTGCGCCCCCGCCCGATCCCGAGAAACTAAAGGCGGCGGGCAAACCCGTTGAAAACAGCATCGCGGTGGATGCCGCCTGCAATATGGTTACGGGCGACATGGAATACCGCGGGGTATATACCTTCACCAAACAAGTGCTCTTTAAGCAGGGCCCTTTCCCCAAGGCCTCAAACAACATCGGGGAGTTCCTTGCCCTGGTACATGCCCTGGCCTGGTGTCAGAAGAAAAAACTTGACCTGCCGATCTACTCCGATTCAAAAACCGCCATTGCCTGGGTCAGGAACAAGCACGCCAAAACAAAGGTGGAGCAGAACCCCCAGAACGAGGCGCTGTTTGATATGATCGACCGGGCCGAGCGATGGCTGAGAAACAACACCTGGAAAAACCGCATCCTGAAATGGGAGACCGAAGTATGGGGAGAGATCCCAGCAGATTACGGAAGGAAATGACTTGGGCAAGGACTTTGCCCCTGGGATAACAATGGCCTACTGAGGCCGGCAGGCATCAGAGAAAGGATTTAGCCCCCCCATTAAAGCAAAAAAAGACGACCCATGAGGCCGTCTTTTTTGTGGTACCACCCGGAATCGAACCAGGGACACACGGATTTTCAGTCCGTTGCTCTACCAGCTGAGCTATGGTACCCTTGTCGTTTTTTTTGACGCTGCAAATTTAAGGAAACATTTTTAATTTCAGCAGGTTTTTTTATTAATGGCAGGGGTAATATTTTTTTTCTTACCTTTGTTGCTCATTTTCAATGAATAATCCCCGGTATTGGCCGGGATTTTACTTTGCGCAGTTTTTTTGATACACCAGCATTACAATCATATGCTATCTCAGTTATTTCCCTTTTTGGGTGATTTATGCTTTTTTAGCTTTTGCCAGCATCATTTTTTTTTGACAAAAACCTAAAAAATAGGATATTTGCAGTCATAATTTTTCATCCCTGAAGGGTAACCAACTTCATAACGATAATGTCATTTTCCCTGATAAGCGGGTTTTCCCGGCGAACCATAAGCTTTGTTAGTTTAATTTTGATCCTGTTGCCTGCGGTTGCCCAGACCCGCATCACCTCACCTTATTCCCGTTTTGGGGTGGGTGAGCTGTTGTATAATCAGAATTTCCGCAACCTGGGCATGGGGGGGCTGGGCATTGGTTACCGTTCCAACCTCTCGGTCAACGACGTGAACCCTGCTTCATATACCGCCATTGATTCCACCTCTTTTGTTTTTGAGGCAACTGCTTTTTCGCATTTCTATCACCAGACCACCCGTACGGAAGAGCAAATAGGGAATTACACCTCGCTGGCCAACTTGTCGTTTTCTTTTCCTGTTACCCGCTGGTGGGGCGTGGGCATTGGCCTGAAGCCGTTCAGCGCAGTGGGCTACAAGGTAATAAGCAGCTCAGTAGACGAAGAGGTTGGGACCGTCAACTACCTGTATGAAGGCAGCGGGGGGATCAACCAGGTATTTATTGGCAATTCGTTCAATGTGTATAAGGGTCTTTCGCTTGGGATGAATGCCTCCTACCTGTTTGGAAGCATGGAACGCCACACCACGGTGAATTCGGATTCAGCAGGTTTTTTTCAAACGAATCACAACAGGGCCAACCAGGTCAATGACCTTTACTTAGGATTCGGGGCTCAGTATTTTCATAAGTTCTCTGACTCACGTAACCTGACCCTTGGCGTCATTTTCGGGCCGGGCACTGACATCAGCACCCGCGAGATGGAGACCGTTCAGCGCCTGCTGCCGGGCTTCACAACTTACGATACCATCAGTCATTATGAGGGGGTCAAAGGAAGCCTTTATCTTCCTTCATACTGGGGGGCAGGTTTTTTTGCCCGCCTCAACAACCAATGGGCAGGGGGAATGGATTTCAAATGGCAGAACTGGGAAAAATTTGAGCTCTATGAAACTCAGCAGAACCTCAATAACACCTATCAGATAGGCCTGGGAGTGCAGCATAACCCCAATGTTCAGACCTACTCAAACTTTTTCAGCCGCCTTGAATACCGTGCAGGATTGCGTTACGGGCAAACCTATCTCAACCTCAACGAACAGGCCATTAATGAGTTTGGCATAAGTTTTGGTGTAAGTATGCCAGTAAGGCGAACCCTCAACGGCCTGAATGTAAGTTTTGAGCTTGGCCAGCGGGGTTCAACCGATAACAACCTGATTAAGGAGAATCTTTACCGTATAAACATCGGCGTCAACATTCAAGAGAGATGGTTCGTAAGGCGGAGATTCTACTAAAAACCAACAAAAACCACAATACAATGAAAACCAACTTCACACTGATCTTCACTGCGGTTTTATTCTTTCTTGGGGTAGCCGGAAGCTGTGCAAGCACCAAGCAAGGCACCCTGACAGCCTCCGGCGTCTCGCAAGAAGCCGCATTTGAAATGGAAGAAGAGTATCTTGATGATTCTTTTTCCGCCCTGTTGCAGGATCTCCCCAAGTATGGCAATGACAGCGTAAAGTGTGTTACCAACTGGTCGCTTTATGCAGAGTATTATAAGCAGCGCAACTATCCCATGGCGGTAGACCCCTGGCGCTGGATGTTTTTCAACTGCCCCCTTGCAACCCAGAACCTATATATTCATGGTGCTAACCTGATAAAATTCCTGTATCAGAATGAAACTGACCCCATTCGCAGGGAAGCCTATGTCGACACCCTGATGATGGTGTACGATCAACGCATTCAGTACTTCAACCGTGAGGGATATGTACTGGGCCGCAAGGTAGCCGACCTTTATGTATTCCGTCCCAACAACGCCCAGGAGCACTACGATATCTCAGAGCGTTCTATTGAGCTGGAGGGCAATTCCTCACAAGCCGACGTTTTGCTGATCAACTTCCAGGCAGTAATCCGCCTGGTCGAAGCCGGCCTGGTCGATGCCGAAAAAATCGTCATCAATTATGACCGTGCAATGGATTATGTTGATTTCAATTTGCTCAATAATCCTGAAGACTCCATTTATTACAATCCGGCCAAAAACAACATTGAGGCCCTGTTTGAGCCCTATGCCAGCTGTGAGAACCTGGTCAAGATCTACACTCCACGATTTGAAGCCACCCCTGAAGATCCTGAGTTGCTTGACAAGATCACCTATATGTTGAACCGTTCGGGATGTACCAGTGAAGAGTTGTTTTACAAGGCTACCCGCAACTACCACCGTCTGCGCCCCACGGCACAAACAGCCTTCCTGATGGGCCGCCTGGAAAACAACCAGGAGAACTATGGTGAAGCCCTGAAGTATTATGAGGAAGCCATTGCCCTGTCCCAGAACGACGGAGATGTGGATAAATTCACCACGTATATGTTGATGGCCGACTTGTCGTACCGCAACCTGAACCGCATGTCACAGGCCCGCAGCTATGCCCTTAAGGCAGCTGAAGAAAAGGCGGACGATGGTCGCCCCTACCTGCTCATTGGCGAAATGTATGCCGCCAGCGCACGTAGTTGCGGAACAGATGAAGTCTCAACAGGTGCTGTTTACTGGACAGCCGTCGATAAATTCATTCGCGCACGCAATGTAGACAGCAACCCGGAAGTTGTTTCAAAGGCCAACCAGTTGATTTCTACTTTCTCGCAGTACTTCCCCAACAATGAGACCTTGTTTTTTCACGGCCTCGACGGAGGGAAACCTTACCGGGTAGAATGCTGGATAGGCGAAACCACTACAGCCCGGCCAAGACCCTAAAACATTGAAATGGAAAGCAATTGCTTGATCCGTTTAAAAAAAATCGCAAACATTGCCATTCTTCTTGGAGTGGCAATGTTTGTTTCATGCAAAAGTGATCTGGAAACCATCCAGGCCCTGACACACAAGGACGATTCGCCCATTGAGAGCGGCTTTGATGTGGAGGTCATTTACAGTCAGAATGCCCGGATCCAGATGATCCTGAAGGCCCCCCGGATGGATCGTTTCCCGGCTGATAAGAACTACATTGAAATGCCTGAAGGGATTTCTGTGATCTTTTATGACTCGTTGATGAACATCACCTCAACCCTCACGGCCAACTACGCCATCAACTACCTTACAGACAACCTCTTTGAAGCCCGAAATGATGTGGTGGTCATCAACGAAGCCAATGAAAAGCTCAACACCGAACAATTGATCTGGGATCAAAAAAAAGGCGTCATATACTCCGAAAAGTTTGTCAAGATCACCACAGCCGATGAAACCTTGTTTGGCGATGGTATGGATGCCGATGAACGCTTTACAACCTGGGAGATCAAAAACCCCCGAGGCACCTTTAGTGTCGAAACAGGGCAGGTGAGTCAGGACCAGCCACAACCCATGCAATAATTATTGTTTTTTTGGTAATTTTGTATGCAGAAAAAAAATTAATCCAATAAATTGAACACCTACACGATCATTGTCATCAGCCTCCTGTTTTCGGCCTTTTTCTCGGGCATGGAGATTGCCTTTATTTCGGCCAATAAACTCAAGGTGGAAGTCGACAAGAAAGGCGGGGGTTTTTCAGCGCGCCTGCTATCACGTTTCATACATTCCGAATCAAGCTTTATATCAGCTATGCTGGTGGGCAACAACATTGCCATAGTTGTATATGGTATCGCCATTGCGGCCCTCCTTGACCCTGTCTTTGCGCGCATCCTCCCCGAACCCCTGAACAATGAAGCCGGCATATTGCTGTTACAAACCATTGTTTCTACGATAATCATCCTGATTTTTGCCGAGTATTTGCCAAAAGCAATCTTCAGCTTTAACCCCAACCGCTTCCTGTCCTTTTTTGCACTGCCTGTTTATCTCATCTACTTCCTATTATATCCCCTGGTGCTCATCACCATCAAATTTTCGGAATTTATCCTGCGTACCCTGTTCAGGATGAAGCTGAGCAACAGCAAGAAAGTATTTGATATAGTGGATATGGATAACTTTCTTAGGGAGTTCAGCCCTGAAAAGGAGGACGAAAATGAGGAAAGCCGTGAGATACAAATCTTCCGGAATGCCATTGAGTTTCCCGACATCAAAGTGCGGGAATGCATGATACCCCGAACAGAAGTGGTGGCTGTGGCTCACGATGAAGCGGCCGAGGAGATCCGCTCTTCCTTTTCGCAGACAGGCCTGTCAAAGATCCTGATCTACCGCGAGTCGATTGACAACATCATTGGGTATGTGCACGCCTTCGACTTTTTCAAAAAACCAAAAGACATCCAGCCCATCATCAGGCCCATTATGCTGGTTCCCGAAACCATGCACGTCAACAAACTGCTGAAGAACTTCATCCAGCAACAAAAAAGTATTGCCGTGGTGGTCGATGAATTTGGCGGCACCTCGGGCATCATCACTATCGAAGACATCATGGAAGAGATCTTCGGAGAAATTGATGATGAATATGATACGGACGACCAGATGGAAAAACAGGTAAAGGAAGGCGAATATCTTTTCTCGGCCCGCCTCGAAATAGATTACCTCAACGAGCGTTACAACCTAAACCTGCCCGAATCGGAAGAGTATGAAACCCTGGGAGGCCTGATCCTGAACCATCTTGAGAGCATTCCCGAAAAGGGGCAGGAATTGCAGATTCCCGGGTTCATCTTGCGCATTACCCAGGTGAGTGAAAAGCGAATTGAGCTGGTTCAGGTGAAAATTTCAAACTCCTGAACGAACTAAATATAAAATTATAAGTGGTTAATTCAATTTCTGTTATACCTTTGCAATCTAATTTTTAAAATGGATTTTGTGCTATGGCTGTAATTAATAAAATAAGGAGTTACTCCGGTTTGCTGATTGCCGTAATTGGTATTGCCCTTGCCGCTTTTGTACTTGGCGATTTTTTTGGATATAGCCCCGCTCGTGGCGGAAACGTTGACGTTGGGAAAATTGACAAAACCAAAATTTCCTACCAGGATTTTGAACAGCGCGTCAGCGAGCAACTGGAAGGCTGGAAAATGCAGACAGGCAACCAGAACCCGGGTTCCCAGGAAATCTTCCAGATCAGGCAGCAGGTATGGAACACCATGCTGCGCGAGACGCTCCTGAACGGCGAAATGGAGAAACTGGGCGTTGAAGTTTCTGCTGAGGAACTGTACCACCTCATCCATGGCCCCAACCCCCACCAGGTCATTGTAAGGAACTTCTCAAACCCCACGGATGGCACCTATGATCCCCAGCAAGTCCTGGGTTTCCTCCAGAACTTCGATCAGCTTGATGCCAATACCCAGAACCAATGGATGATGATCGAACAGTTCATCAAGCGCGAGCGCCAGGAGAACAAATACCACAACCTGGTTCGCCAGGGTTATTACACCCCTTCGCTGCTGCTGAACCGTGAATACCAGGACCGCAACGCCACTGCCGACCTCCGCTATGTGGTGAAGCGTTTCGATGCCATAGCCGACAGCCTGGTGCAGGTATCCGACCGTGAGCTAAGGAAAGTTTACGAGGAGAACCGCCACCTGTATGATCAAGAAGCCTCGCGCAGCCTCCAGTATGTAGCTTTCCCCGTCTTCCCCAGTGAAGAAGACCGCGAAGCTCTTCGCCGCGAAATCCTCGATTTGCAGGAAGAATATGCAAATACCGAAAACGTCCAGACTTTCATCAACTCCTCTTCCGACGAGCGCTTCAACCCCACTTACTTCAGCCAGGGGCAGCTTTCGCCCGAACTGGATTCGGTGATGTTCAATTCAACTGTTGGCACCATTTACGGGCCCATTGTTGAAGGAAACGCTTTCGTTATGGCCAAGCTCACTGATGTTCAGTTCCGCCCCGACAGCATGCGCGCCAGCCACATCCTGGTTTCCTATATGGGCTCAGCCTCGGCAAGCCCTACCACCACCCGCAGCCTCGATGAGGCCCGCAGCCTCGCCGACAGCATTCTGGGCGTGGTACGCAGGAGCCCTGCCAGGTTTAGCGACCTTGCCGTTGAACTCTCAGAAGATCCTTCAGCACAAGCAAACCGCGGTGACCTCGAATGGTTCAGAGACTTTGAAATGGTGCCCGAATTCTCCGATGCCGTCATCGGTGCCCCCGTCAACACCTTCACCACTGCTGAATCGCAGTTTGGCGTGCACGTAATCCATGTTACAGGCAAATCAACCCCCACCAAAAAAGTACAGGTAGCAAGGCTGACCCGTAACATTGAACCCAGCAACCGTACATTCCAGAGCGTATTTGGACAAGCCAGCGAGTTTTCAGCCGCACTGCGCGCAAACAAGAACTTTGAAGAAGCGGCTGAAGAAAAAGGCCTCAGTGTAAGGGAAATGGAAATGGTCCGTGAAATGGACATGAGCCTCCCCGGCATTGATAATCCAAGGGAGATCATCCGCTGGGCCTTCGACGAAAAAACAAAAATCGGCGGCTTTTCACAAATATTCGATGTGGATAACCGCTTCATCGTGGCTACCGTAACCGAAAAACGCGAAAAGGGCATTCCCAGTCTGGATCAGATCCGCGATGAAATCATGGCCCTAGCCATTCGCGAGAAAAAATACGAAGCCATCTCCGCCGAAATGACAGCTGCCCTGGGCTCCGGCAACCTGGATGCCATCGCTGAGAAGCTGCAGCTCACCCCCGAGCAGGCCCTCGAGATTCGTTTCAATATGATGAACCTGCCCAATGTTGGCCCCGAACCCAAAGTGGTTGGTACCGCTTTCGGCCTTCAGCCCAACACCGTATCACAACCCATCAAAGGTAATTCAGGGGTGCTGCTGGTTGAGGTGATGAATCGGGAAGAAGCCGTTGAGCCCGAAGACATGACCGCTACAGACCGCCAGCTCAGGAGTGCCTTCTCCAGCCGCGTCATCAACGATGTGTTCAATGCCATCCGGGAAAAAGCAAACATCGAAGACAACCGCACAATGTTCTATTAACCGGACTGGTTTACTCAATAAAGCAAAACAAGCCGCCCGAAGAATGACTCTTCGGGCTGCTTGTTTTATGCTGCCTAATCCCTTTTTAGTCCATACCACCGTCTAAACCATGAATATGTTCAAAGAAAAGCAACGCTGAAACAATGTTACAGCAGCCCGGAAGTATGCCTGAGAAGCCCTTCTGTATTTGTTTTCAGGCGATTGTGATAGGAAAAACCAAAGAACGAAACCGAAATTCCAAAGGGGATGGCACCTTAAGACCGCTGGTTTGTTCGGAAGAAATAATTTAAAACAAAAACTTTTCAAAAAAGGAGAATTCTTTTTATATTAGCCCTTGGCTAAGAAAAAGGGACCGGACGGACTTTTTTTCCGTGTTTTTGGAGAAAAGGGCAATTTTGTCCGGTTTTTCTAACCTTGTTAATGAAAGGAGGGATTCTTGCTTTTTGCCTTACAACCCCCTTAAGTTCACGGGAGCACCGCTTCCAAAATATTCTTGTGGATTTTTTTATCAGAACACCCTTTTTTACTTACTTAAAACAATTACTATGAAGAGAAAACTACAACTGGCCATACCTTGGTTCATGGCCTTATTGTTGCTGATCAGCTTTAACGGCTGGGGGCAGGGAACAGAAGACTTTGAAGGTTCTTCATTGCCAGGTTCCTATTCAGATGGAACATTTGTTGGCTCCGGTGGAATAACCTGGACTTATGTCCACGCAAGAAACGTAGATACCTATCCAATTGACGGGGAAGGAATAATGCTCAGGAGGTCTGATGAGCCTTCCAGCCTTTCCGCAACAATACCCGGTGGAATAGGTGACTTTTCCGTTGACACTAGAAAAGCTTATACTGGAAACACCCAAAGAAAACTTGAATTAGTTATCAATGGCAATGTTATAGCCCAGCATGAGCCAGTTTTTGCAGACGGAGCAGATGCAACGGTGGTTCCTTTCGTTGTTAATGATATTAACATATCGGGTGACGTATCATTAACCTTACGTATGTACGGGGCAACAGGAAATCAGCAAATCATTCTGGACAACATTTCGTGGACAGCCCCTGCTGAGATAACCCAGGTAGCTACGCCAACAATTTCTCCAAACGGCGGTAGTTTTTACGCCCCTGTTGAGGTGGCAATTTCTACCCTTACCGAAGACGCTTCCATTTATTACACTATAGATGGAACAGATCCTGATGCAACGGCTACGCTGTACACGGCTCCCTTTACCCTTAGTGAAGGCGCCACTGTAAAGGCAATCGGGATTAAGGCAGGCCTGGACAATAGCAGTATTGCTTCTGCTGCCTTCACCTTCCCCGCTGTTACCGACATGGCAACCATTGCTGAGCTGCGGGCAGGCCTTACTGATGGCACTGCATACCGCTTGACCGGTCAGGCCCTGATCACCGCAATGGATAACTTCAACAACCGTAAATTTATCCAGGATGCTTCGGGTGCTATTATGATTTTCGACAGCAATGGTATTATTGATTCCGACTATTCGGTTGGGGATAAGATGCAGAATGTAACCGGCACCCTTACCCTGGCCAATAATATGCTGCGGTTTATTCCCGTTGCTGATCCGGGTGCTGCCGTTTCTACAGGAAACCCTGTGACCCCAACAGTATTTACCATTGATGCACTGACCACCGACGATCAGGCAAAACTGGTAACCCTTAGGAATGTGAGCTTTACTTCAGCAGGAAACTTCAGTACCGGTCAGAACTATACGCTTACCGATGGGACCAACGAACTGGTGCTTCGTACCGATTTTTTCAGTGCGGATTACATTGGTACTGCTATTCCCACCACACCTCAATCCATTACGGGGGTGATTATCCAGTATAACGCAGCCCTGCAGGTTGTTCCGCGTAATCTTGCCGACATGGTTACGGAGCCTTATTCTCCTTATTTCCAATTTTCTACGGCTACCGATAACGTACCCACTTGGTTTGGCGCAAACAGGGGTATTGCTGTTCATGGCAACCATTTGCTGGTGGCCAAGCAATCGCCTGTCACCATCCAGGTTCTTGACCGCTTTTCCGGCCTGGACGCAGGCACGCTGAACGTAACCGGAATTGACGGTGGTTTCTGGGCAGTAAACGACATTGGCGTTACTGAGGACGGAGTAATCCTTGCAGCCAATGGCACGCTTTCGCCCACTGGCGGAAACTTTAAGGTGTACCAGGTTTCAAGCGACCCCGGTGTTGCACCTGTCTTGGCTATTGATTTTGACGTGAGCGGCTTCACAGCAGTACGGCTTGGTGATAAGATCACCGTAGTAGGAAGCGTTGCCGAAGGCACTGCCGCCCTCTATGCTGCCGACGGTTCAGAAAACCGCGTGTTTAAGTGGAGCATTACAGAAGGCGTAGGTGGCAATCTCGTCATCGGTGAGCCTGAAATCATCCCCATTACCAGCAGGGGTGGCAGCAACGTAGTTGCGCCATTGCCCAACGGGAACTTCTACTATACGGGTACAGGGATCGGCATTCTGAAATACAGTGCAGAAGGCGTACTCCTGGGATCTGTTCCAACTACCGTTGCCCCGACAGGTACTACCGGCCTGAAATACTTGGGTACTGAAGGCTCGGATGACATCATTGCGGTTTACAATTATGGCAGCGCGGATGGTTACATCCGGGTAATCAGGGTTCCCAACGGAATGCCAGCCAATGCCAGCCTGATGTTCAAAACCCCTGTCCTGGGACCGAATAACTCTGCAGGCAATGGTGACCTTGCTTTTGCACCCAATGCCGACGGGGTAAACGCTGACCTGTATGTTCTGGACACCAGCGATGGTATCGGGGGCTACAAGACCAATAACCTCAACCTGGTATTCCCCGATTATTCAGAACCCGGTGATGCCGTATTTGCTGTATCTCCCACCAGCCGCGACTTTGGAACCGTATTGCTTGGGGCGACCTCAGCCGAACAAACCTTTACCATCTCCAATACTGGCGCGGGCACCATTACCATTAACCCCACAGATATTGTTTTGAGTGGAGCTGACGCAGCCGAATTCGTGTTTTCCAATATTACTGAAACGGCGGTGCTTGATCTGAATGAGAGCGTCACCTTTACCGTGGCCTTTGCCCCGCAATCAGAGGGTGCAAAATCTGCGTTGATTACAATCAACGACAACCTTGGCGAAAAGGTGCTTCATGAAATTTCATTAAATGGTTTAGGTGTGGATCCCACCCTTTATCCCCCATTTACCCAGGATTTCAACACCACTCCTTTCCCGCCTGAGTTCTGGACCAGGTTTACCGGAATGCTGGCCGAAACCTCCTCCCTGACATCCACCACTTCTGGGTGGGTCCACGGAAAATTTGGTTACATCGGAACCGAAAACAACGCGGCAAGACTGAATATATACGGAAGTAGCAGGAACTACTGGATCGTTACCCCGCCCATTGACTTAGGTGATGGCAGCACAGATTACGAACTGGTGTTCGATCTGTCGCTGAACAAGTGGAACACCGCCAACCCGCCCGACATGAACGGGACGGACGATAAGTTTGCCATTATTATTTCCACCGACGGCGGGCTTACCTGGTCATCAAACAACACGCTCAGATTGTATGACAACGCCGGTTCAGCCTTTGTTATGAATGACATTTCCCATACCGGTGAAACCGTTTTCATTAATCTTTCAGATTATAGCGGAATCGTTAAGGTAGCCTTCTATGGAGAATCGACCGCCTCCAATGCCGATAATGACATTTACGTGGACAATGTAAGCGTTCAGGAAGTACCCGAAAATCCCGTCTTTGCCTTAACGCCCCTTTCTTGGGACTTTGGCGATGCAGAGGTTGGAGTTGCTTCACCTGTCCGTACATTTACCATTTCGAATGCAGGCCCCGGCACGCTGGTAGTGAACGCACCTGTTCTTGACAACAATGAAGGATTCACCCTTACTTTTGCCGCTGAAGATTTCCCCGCAGAGCTTAGCGGTTCAGAAACAGTAACTTTCACTGTTGGGTTTGAACCCGGAGATGTAGGGCCCTTTACCGGTGAAATTTCCATTGGATACAATGATGGAACCACAAATACAGCTACCGTAGCCCTGACTGGCAACGGCATCGTAAGACCTGCAGGTTCAACCTGTGCCAACCCATATGTGATAGCTTCTCTTCCCTTGGTTGACTTTGAAGGCGACACCGAGCCCATGGGAGATGATTATTCAAGTACCTGGATTACACCTACTTCATCTTACCTTAATGGTAATGATATGGTGTTCCAATTCACACTCGATGAGCCAGGCTACCTGAGTGCGAACATGACTTCAGCCAATTCATGGATTGGCATGTTTATCCTTGAAGATTGCCCTGATGCTGAAACACCTGCAGAGGTCATTCGTTCAGCTACTTCTTCAGGAAGCACCGTTTCTTTCACCGACCAGTACATGGAAGCAGGCACTTATTTTGCCATCGTTTCCTCTTACCCCTCACCCCAGTTTATTACCTTTACTCTTAACATGACCTTTAACGCAGGGTATACGGCAACTTTTGTTATTGAAGATGAGGAAGAAGTTCCTGTTCTTGACGCAGTTGTTACCCTGGCTGAGGTGACCAATCCCGCCGGCGATTATGTTTTCACAGCCTTGATGCCTGGCACCTATGCCTATACCGTAGTTAAGGAAGGCTACTTCATCGTAAGCGGAGAAGCTGTTGTGGTTGATGCCGATATTACAATCCCGGTTGTATTGGTTGAAACGCCTGACATTCCAGTTATTATTGCGATTACCCCTGTTGATGACGTCAATGTTGAGTATGGTACACTGGAAGCCGACGCTATTGCAGGCCTGGCACCCACCACCACCATTACCGACAGCAACAACGATACCCATGTTGTTACCCTTAGTTGGACCATCGCCGATTATGACGGTGAGGTTGCAGGCCCATACACTGCCACAGGAACCTTTACCCTTCCTGAAGGCATTGAACAGCCTGACCCCGCCATTCCGCTGGTGGTTAGTGCAACTGTAACGGTTCTTGAACCCCCTGTCGTAATCGATACCTTCCCCTGGTCGGAAGACTTTGAACAGGATGACTTCCCACCCAACGGATGGGCCAGTCATAACTTGGATGGCGGAGGACCACAGTGGGCATTAAGCACTTCACAGAACCACACCACTGGTGGAACAAGGTCTGCTTACCACAACTATTCAACTGCATCAGCAGGTAACCAGGATGGCTGGATGGTAACCCCATTGTTGCAACTGCCCAATGAGGATATGCGCCTGATATTCTGGTCATACAACAGCTTCCCAACCTATTATGGGAACAACAGCGTGTTGATTTCTACCGGAAGCGCCGATCCCACCAGCGATGATTTCACTGAGGTATGGACAACAACCGCCGTCACCTCGGCATGGGTTGAGACCATTGTTGATCTGAACGCTTATGCAGGTCAGGAGATCTATATTGCCTTCCGTTATCAGGGTACTGATGCCCACGCCTGGTATTTTGACGATGTTCTTGTTGAAGCACAACCCGAATACTACACGGTAAGCTTCACCGTAGCAGAAGACGTCACCGCTGGTGCTGCCATTGAAGGTGCACAAATCTCTATGACTGGTTATCCCGTTCTTACAACGGATGCCCAGGGTATGGCAACGGTTGACCTGATCGATGGCTCATACACCGCCACCATCACCAAATCAGGCTACCAAACCGAAACCGTAGATTTTATTGTTGACGGACAAGACCTGAGCATTGACGTCCTGATGCTGGATGCCATTATCAATCCGTTTAACCTCACGGTAACCACAGAAGGCCTTGAAGCCGGTGAGGCTCACCTGAGCTGGAATGAGACCTCAGTATTGCTTGAAGATGATTTCGAAGGTTACCCAAGCTTTGCCCTCGATCTGAGCCCATGGACCGTTTATGAGGAAACTGGCCACCTAACCTATACGATTGAAAACACTACCTTCCCCAATCAGGGACTGGCCTTTGGTTACATTATTTTCGATCCTTCGGGAACCACTCCTCCGCTCACAAGCACGGGTTACGAAGCATACTCAGGAACCAAGTATGCTGCCCACTTTGCACAAACCACGGGTCCTGATAATAGCTGGCTCGTTACCCCGCAACTGAGCATTGGCGAAAACATGGTCTTCAAGTTTATGGGTAAATCCATTACTGCCAACTACGGCCTCGAGCGATTCAATGTTTATGTCTCGACTACTGGCAACGCCATCTCTGATTTCGTGAAAATTTCAGAAGGAACCTATCTGGAAGCCCCTGTGGCCTGGACCGAGTATTCATACGACCTCAGCGATTATGCCGGTGAAGATGTGTACCTCGCCATCCAGTGTGTTTCCAATGATGCGTTCATGCTTATGGTGGATGATGTATTTATTGGCACGCCTGAAGCCCCGCTGACAAAGACCTTCACAGGCTTCAACATTTACCTCGACGACATGAACACCCCCGTGGCAACAGTTACCGACACCGAGTACTTGTTTACAGAACTTGAGGGAGGTACCTATACCGCCGGCGTTCAGTCTGTTTACACCACAGGCGTTTCCGAGATTGTTACAATTGATTTCGAAGTGGAAGGTATGATTATCCCAACCTACACTGTCACCTTCGAAGTAACCGATGAAGATGAAAATCCAATCACCGATGCTGTAATTACCCTTGAAAGTAATGCAAACGATGCTGGCGATTACGTCTTCGCAAACCTTGAAACCGGTACTTATTCATACCTGGTTGAGAAAGAAGGTTATTTTGATGCAACAGGCGAAGTTGTGGTTACCGATGAAGATGTTCTGGTTACTGTAACGCTGATCATCGACGACACAGGCATGCCCGGACAAGGATCAGATCAACTCAAAATCTATCCTGTACCTGCCCAAACTACCCTGTACATTACTTCACCTGAGGTGATCCGCAACCTGCGCATCATCGATATGCTGGGTCAGGTAGCCTATGCTACCAGCACCGTTGGTTTGTCGCACGAAGTGAATGTAAGCGAATTTAAGTCAGGCATCTACTTTGTCCAGATCCTTACCGATAAAGGAATGGAGACCCGCAGAATCCAGGTACAGAAATAACCTGGATTGCTGATTCTTATAAAG
>LSQX01004672.1_pt1 | contig 29834 bp, 21 predicted proteins | sample 654561 | NCBI WGS metagenome assembly LSQX01 (sample SAMN04489861, study PRJNA283612) | anaerobic digester metagenome | isolation source: 4 biogas reactors fed with cattle manure at either 37C or 55C with and... | place: Denmark: Kongens Lyngby | collected 2014 | reverse complement strand
TACGCGCGTGCGATGACGGTTTCTGGATGAAGGTTTTAACCGGTGCCGCAGGAGCATAAGGACGATGTCAACATAACCGTGAAGAACGAAAAATGCCGTGAACGGCAAACAAAATGAACCGCCGTTTTCAGTTGCCCCTGAGGTGCCTTCTCATGGAAGTCATTAGAAAGGCATTCGGAGGGCGTCGGGAAGGTTGCGAGATGACGTCCGGCCTCATCTCATCGTTATCAGCGTACGTTTTTATGAGGGTTCAGGGGTGCCCTGGGGGCAGGTCCTCGCAAAAGAGTTGCTCTTCGAAAGCGATGGTCGAAAAGAAAACCTCGGAAGTCTTCACGTCGATGAGCGACAGCATCACCGGGCGCCGCCGGCCATCGGTGCACTTGCCCGCAGTGCGCAGAATTTGTGCCGTGGCGTCCCAGGCGGTGTGCAGTGCATTGCCCGGCTTTGCGGCCACCGCCGCGAGCACCTCGACGCTGCCCACGGTGGGCACCCTCTCTTGCCCGCGTTCCAAGCGCCACTGGGCATCGACATTCCCCTGTGACACAGCTTGCAAAAACGCGCTGAGTTGTTCCCGCGCGCGTTCGATATCGCTATCGCGGAGACGCCGGTGCGCCGGGGCACAAAAGGCGTTCATTTCCCGTTGGGCCTGCGTCAACATCTGCAAGCGATAAAAGGCCTCTGCCCACGCGACGGGAATCTCGGAGAGCCTCGCCGTCACCACGTCCTGCCCCATCTGCAACACGGCACCGCGGTAGTCGGCAATCTCCACTCCCTTGCAAGCTGCGGGCACCATCGCGCCAAAAGACAACTCCATGCCCAACACACCAGATGGGGCAAAAATATGCGGCGCCATCGGGCAATGGGCATCGGAGCAATCGTCGAACTTGCGCAAGAACTCGTCGTTGGCGCGGAGGCAGCGTCGCTGGTCGCCGGTGGTTTTTCCGCTGGCAAGTCCACGGGCGACATCGGCTTTCCAGGCGTCGCGCACAGCATTTAGACGCCGCACAAAATCATTGCGCAGCGCGCCGTTCAGGGCGTCGAGCAGTGAATCGAAGTAGGCACTATTTTGTGAAAGCGCGGTATCGAACTGGGCGTGTAACGCTTCGCAACCGCCGCGGTGCTCCTTGCGCAGTTGGGCCAAACGCGGTGCATCGACACGGACCAAATCCACCGTCATGAGGACTTCGGCGCCTTTGAGAACCTGCTGTTTATCGAGCCAATCGGTGCGCAGTGGGTGATCTTTGGGGAGCATCCAGGGACGCCCGAATACGTCGGCCCCGCCCACCTCCCAAGTGCGGCGATAGGGGATGTCGCCATGCTCGATCAACAACGGATCTAGAGCGGCGCGCCCCCGTGCGACAATGCGGGTTTGCGGTGCTGCGGCTGCGACCAATTGAAACAGTTTGTCTTCCCAAAGCGGCTCGGCCATACCCTCACCGCGCAATATCATGACGGTTTGGCGCTCGCTCAACGCTTCGGACAAAGTGGCGACACCATTGCCGCCGATGGTCATCGGCAGCCAAGGGACCTCGGCAAAAGACAATAACAACGGAACATCGGGGGGCGGTATATGGGCTGTCTCGGCACTGGAGGACGTTGGCGGTGGCGGTGAGGTCGTCACGCCGACAGGCACAGGGGCACCACAGCCCCACACCAACAAAGCGGAGATGAAGACTCCCATTATGCACGCGGTATGGCCCACTTTCATGACGCACCTCCTAATGAAGACAAACGCAATCATACATGCCTCAGGATATACGATGCCGCCCCGACAAGTCGAGCCATGGCTGCATCGCAGCGATGTCTATTCGAGTTTTTCAAGCACCGCGATGATTTCGGGCCCCGCATCAGCCGCCAGGTCTCGCAGCGGGATGGGATCGAAGAAGACCAGCAAGCTGTCCGCGGCAGTGACGAATTCTCCGTCCAGGGGCAGTTGATGAATCGTGTCGCGCAATCCAGCGAATTGATCAGCGCCATATATACGCTCCGCGCCTTGCCTCGGGCGAAACGAGATGTTGCCGTGCACAATCAAATGAACACCTCGGGGCACACTCCCTGCAGGGCTGAGCACCGTGTCTTTGGGCACATGGCGGATGCCGGTGATGCAACCGAGCAATTGGTCGCGAATGGAAGCATTGAGCGAGGCCGTGCTCTCGTTCATCGAAATAAAAGAGTCGAGTTGGTGCAGGGTTCTGACCGATTCAATGCGCTGCAAAATTTCGGGATGTTTGCTTGCCAAGGCGCGCAATCGGTGTCCGTCAAATTGCCACAGTTGGGCCTCGGTTTCGCCTTGTACCGTGGCCGTGCAAGTGGCGCCATACTCTCCCAAGACACTGTTTTCTCCGATGAAGTCGCCGGGAAAGCAACTGCGGACAATGCGGATGCCGCCATCGGGGGACTCCAGCCGAATGGAGAGCACACCGGCTTTTAAAATAAAGGCCATGTTGGCCAAGTCGCCTTCGCGCAACAACACTTCGCCCGGCGCAATGGTGACGGCGTTGGCCTCTTCATCTAAAGCGGAGAGTTCGGCATCGCCCAACCCCACGAAGAACAGCGCATCAGCCATCTGCTGCAGGGGGCGCAGGCGCAGGCGCACTTGATCGTACAGGGCGCGCACCGGGCTGCGCAGATACCGCTCTTCGCCCACCACCTGCATCGTGATGGCCGCCACTTGCTCCAACCCTTCGAAATTGGCCAGGTCGGCGTAATCGCGGGCTGCGGCCTCCAGGTGTTGCACCCCCATCTCCAATTCGCCGAGCAGGAGCTCGAGTTCGCCCATCTGCTGCAGCACAAAACCGCGACGCTCTTGATAAGCCAGCAGTTGCGGCAACAATTCGCGTGCCTTCAGCAACTGTTCGCGATCGCCATTCAGCAGGCAATCAGCGACGGCCGCCTGTATGGCATCGGGGTCGGTGACCCGCAGCGCTGCGTCCAAGGTTCCGTCATCGCTGGCAGGAGCAGCATCGCTTAAATCAGAGAAATTCATTTCATCATTAAAGTCGGCAAAAGGATCAGCCTCATCACCAAACAAGGCTTCGCGCACATCGGTATCGCTATTGCTGCTTCGCACCGCCACCAGGACGTTGATGAGTTGATCGACATCAATGCCCTGCAACACCTGCCCCTCGTCTGAAATCACCATTTGTCCAATGTGAATATCGCCCTCTTGGCTCGTGCAATATAGTTGTCCCGCCCATACCCGCCCGGTAGCCCGGCGCACCACAGCGATCTCTCGGACATTTAGAAATTTGCCAAAATGTTCGCGCGTCCATTCCGCAATAATCGTTCTCGCCTGTTCTTGATCCATACCGCTCCCAATCCGCCTGTGGCATTGCTTTTGCTGCTAAATATACGTAGATCTTCGGAGAATGTCAGTGGCTACTTCTCATGCACAACGCCCTGATACCACTGAAGGAGACGCGCCCAATGAAGAAAGATGCCCCACCGCTCAACCCGCCCCGCATCGGTTTGTTCGTTTCCTCCGCGGTCTACGAAAGCACCGAAAAAGCATTGCAAGAGATGTCCCACCCGCCCCCCGAAGGCGTTGAAAACGGCTTTCACATCTGCTTAAAAAACGGCGCCAAACTCATCTGCCGCCTCCTCACCGACACCCCGGAATCCTTGGCCCAGGCCAGCGCCCATCCGCTCGATGCGGTACTCATCGACAACCGCCACGCCCCTCCCGGAAGCGGCTTTGCCGGCTCATTGGCCGGACGTCTGCTGCCCGAAATACTGAGCAGCGACGAAACCCGCCGTTCACCGTTGCGCGGCACCATCCTCATCGTCCTGCCGGAAGACGCCAACACCCCCTACCACGCCTATGCCATCGGCAGTTTTCAAATCGGCGGCATCCTCATCAACCCGCCCTCTCTCGACGACTTGCTAACCCGCGCCTACCGCGTCAGTCGTCCCAAAAACCCCGGCAAGGTCGCCCTGTGCTTGGCGGGCGGGGGCATCGAAGGCATGTTTTATGAAATCGGCGTTCTGCGCGCGCTCGACGCCTTGCTCGAGGGCTCTTCCATCATCGATTTCGACATGTTCTCCGGCATTTCAGCGGGCGCTTCCATCGGCGCTTTTTTGGCCAACGGCGTCAAGCCCTACGAAATCGCCAACGCCCTTCACGGACGCCCCAGCCGGGTGGCCCCCGTCAACCGCACCATGCTCTTCGATCCCAACTTGGGCGAAATTTCCCGGCGCGTACTGGTCTCGGTGGGCGATCTCATGCGCGGCCGCTGGCTGACCAGCCCCATTGACACGGCCCTAAAAGTCACCCCCACCGCCCTCTTCTCCGGCGACCGACTCAAGGCCTATCTGCGCAAAGAGATGACCAAACCCGGCATGACCGACAGCTTCCACCAGCTCCGCCGACCGCTCTTCATCGGCTGCACCGACCAAGACAGCGGCACCCACGTGACGTTTGGCGAAAACGATCGCATGGACGTTCCTGTCTCCCAAGCCGTGCGCGCCTCCATGGCCATGACGCCCTACTACAATCCCGAAAAAATCGGCGACCGCTTTTACGTCGACGGCATCTTTACGCGCACCATTAACATCGATGTGGCCATCGCTCACGGCGCCAAACTCATCATTTGCGTCGATCCACTGCGACCCGTCGAAAAACAAGAGGCGGGCTTTGTCCACGAACGCGGCGGCATCTTCAACACCGTGCAATCCGTCAAGTCCATGATCCGCACGCGGTTCGCCGAAATGGTAGACCGCACCGGCGAGGCGCATCCCGATGTCTCCATTATTTTGTTCTCGCCTTCGGGGCGCGACATGGAACAAATGTCCGGCACGATGATGCGTTTTTTTTACCGCACCGAAACCGAAAACATGGCCTACGACTCCACCAAGGAGCGCATCTTATCCGAGTACAAATGGTTTGCTGCGGTGTTCTCGAGACACGGATATCGGCTAAAACCGCCCGGCACTTTACACGGCAATGCCCAACAGTGACGACGCCTATGGCGCTGGGGGCGGTTCCTGTTATGATTCGCCATGTTTTTTCTCATCCCCATCGGGCACAACCGCTTCGTCGTTCGCCAGCTCCCCTTTGTCACCATCGGCTTCCTACTCGCCTGCATCGCGCTGTTCATCCCCACCCAGCGGCAAATGTCGGCCGACGCCCTGGCCATACACCACGGACAGCAAGCCCTCTTCGCGCACTACAATCGCCACCCGCACCTCGAAATCCCCGACGCCCTCTACGACCACCTCTCTCCTGAGCTCCGCGACGTCGTGTCGCAGCGCCTGCACTGGCGCGACTGGTACGACAGCGACCCCGACGAGGCCAGCGACTGGGCCGAAGCCTTTCTGGCGCAACACGCCAAGCAAAGCCAACAGCGCGGCAGCACCGCATCCACGCTGGTAGACGCCCTCAACCCCTTCCCATCCTCGGGCGGCTGCCGGGGACGCGCCGGTTGCCTCCCCGACACCAGCGCCCTCACCACCGACATCTACAAAGCGCGCGCCATCCAGCAACTCGCCACGCAAACCGCCCCCGAACATCACGCGCAACAAAGCCAACTCGACCAGCTCGCCGACGCCCTCATCGAAACCAGCCAGGGCACCCTGCTGCGTCGCTTCGCCTTTTGGCCCAACGCGCCCCAGCTCCCCGGCATCCTCACCTACGCCCTGCTCCACGGCGGGGTGCTGCACCTGGTCTTCAACCTGCTCTTCCTGTGGCTGGCCGCCGTCAAGCTCGAAGACATCTGGGGGCGCTGGCTCTTTGCGGGGCTCTTCATCCTCTTTGCGGTGGGCGCGGCCCTCGCTCACATGGCGCGCTTCCCCACCAGCGACATCCCCGTCATCGGAGCCTCTGGGGCCGTGGCCGGGCTCATGGGCGCCTTCCTCATCCGCTTGTCGCGCACCCGCATCCGCTTCTTCTATTTCTTGTGGTTCTTTCGCATCAAGCCCTACACCGGCGTCTTTCACGCCAAGGCCTACGCCGTGCTGCCCCTCTGGTTTGGCCTCGAGGTCTTCCACGCCCTCTTCACCGGCGGCGACAGCGTGGCCTACTGGACCCACGTGGGCGGGTTTGTCCTAGGCGCCCTCACCGCCCTCATCTTTCGCGTCACCGACTTCGAAACCCGCGTCCTCAAGCGGCACCCCGACGACGACCCCGACATCGACGACGAAGTGGCGCGCCAAACCGCTCCCCTGGTGGCCTTTCAACACGCCGGCAACGCCAGCGCCAACGCCACTGCGCCGCCTACCCTCTCCCCTGTATCGCAGGATGCCGTCCCCGACGCCCCGGCCAAGACCCACGCGGTCTCCATCCGCGCCCGACGCGAACTGCTGCTGCAAAGCCTCACCCCCACCGAGCTGCGCGGCACCACGCCCCTGGGACGCCCCATCACCCTCAGCGCCACCGACATCAGCGCCGTGGCCCTGGGGCGCATCGAGCGCGTGCAAGGCGACCCCCTCAGTTCGCTCTTCTCCGCGGGCATCCCCCACGACCCCGCCCACATCATCGCCCTGGTCGAAGTGCGGCACGCTGCGGCACCGCCACCCGATGACGAAGCCAAATCCGATGCCGGAGCCCCCGACCCACAATCCGAGCGCGGTCTCTGGCTCATCGACACCCAAAAGTGCCCCTGGTCCGCCCTCTTTCCCGACGCACAGATGAACAGCCGCACCGCGGTCAAGGCCCTGACCCGCGCCCTGCTGCAAGTTTTTTCCCACGCGACCTACATCAAGGGCGGCGCCGAAAGCCCCGACAAAATCCCCATCTACCAAGCCCTCGAAGACTTCATCCGCACCGCCGAAAAGAAGACCACCCCACCCGCCAAATCACTCTGAACCCCAAATCATGGTGCCCCGCCAAATCACTCTGAACCCCAAATCATGGTGAACAATTCCCATGTCGATGTACCCCCAAACAAAATTGCGACAAATTTGCTCAAACCCATGGCCATGAACGCAACCGGCCCGCTTTGTTCTTGACGAATAAACCGGGGGCGTGCTGCGATTTTGGTATGCACAAAACAACATTCAGAAAAGCCACCTCAGTGCGGCGCCACGCTTGGCAACTCTTCCTATTCAGCTCCCTACTGTCGCTGTTGCTATTGGCCTGCAGTGACGACAGCGAACTGCCCATGAACAACGCCAACACCCCCGCATTTGCAGACACCGATCACAATCCCAACGCCCCCTGGCAAAGCAGCGATCCCCAACACCCATCGTCTGGCGACACCGGAAACCACGGCACCGATACCCACAACCCCTGGAACCCCACCCCGCCCTCAACAGACACCACCACCACCAACAACAACAACAACAGTCCCGACCCCAATGCCCCCCAAACCGCCATGGGCCAGTTCAACCTGCAGTGCGACAACTCAAAACTCCTCAATGGCACAGGTGAACAAAACTGCCATAACTCCCCTTCTCCCTGCATTCCCTACGATTACCGCATTACGTGCACGCTGCAGGTGAGAGACGGCAACAACAACCTCCAGTACGACGGGCCTGTCTCCATTCGACGCCGCGGGCAATCCAGCCGCAATTACAACAAGCCCAGCTACAACTTCGAAATGCAAACCGATAGCGGCGAAAACAACCCCCATCCCCTGCTCGGCATGGGCAAAGAGCAAGACTGGGTCTTCGACGCTTCCTGGGCAGACCGCTCCTTTTTGCGCAACGCCATCGCTTACGACATCTTCCGCGAACTCGGCCCTCAGCGCTGGGCCCCCCGGAGCCGCTTCGGCCAAATGACCTTCAACGGCCAGCGCCAGGGCATCTACCGCCTGAGCGAAACAATTAAGCGCGACCGACACCGCCTCAACATCGACAAAGACGATGGAAGCGGCACGAGCTTTGTCATCAAAGAGCGAGACCGACAGCAAGAGAACAAAAAACCCTCCGACAGTCCCGTCCTGACGGCCGATCTCGGATTTTTTAATGATCACGATTTATGGAAGCTGCTCTACCCCAACAAAAGGGACGTCACTGACGCACAGATCCGAGGCGTCCAAAGCTGGCTCACCGGACTGGCCGCCGCCCTCCCCCAGGGCCGGGCCTTCGACTACCTCGACATGGGCACCACTGTCGATTGGCTCTTAATGCAGGAGTTCACCAAAAACATCGACGGCTACATCCGCAGCGTTTACTTCTACAAAGATAGCGGCGACAGCAGCGGCAAGGGCCACTTCGTCCCCTGGGACTTCGACCTCGCCATGGGACAACCCACCGTTACAGAATTTAATTTTGGCTGGCCCCCCCAAACCCCCGACCCAAACCAAACCAACAACGACGCCCCCGCCGGGTTTGCCCGCATGTCGTGGTCGGACATCATCCCCCATCTCACCCAAGTGCCCGCGCTGGTCCCCGCCATGACCCAGCGCTGGCAAGAGCTCCGCCAGGGCATTTTGTCCAAGGCCAACATCGACCGCCGTATCGACGACTACCTGGTGCTTCTGCAGGGCCAGGCCATCGCAGACAATTTCTCTGTGTGGCCCATCTCCGCAGTCTCGACAGCGTTGCCGCAGGTTTTCGGCGGCATGTATCAATTCTACTCCGTTACCTCCTACGACGACGAAATCGCCAAGTGGCGACAATGGATTTACCAGCGCCTCGAATGGCTCGACGCCAACATCCACACGTTCCCCGGCTAACCCGAGTCCCCCCGGGCCATCTCAGTTCGTCTCGCCCTATGCCCATTGCTGTTGCGCGCGCCACGTCTTGGCAAAACCGCTCAAAAGCATTGTCCTTGTACGCGCACCCACAAATTGCTTTTGACGCCGCGAAAGTAGCTGTGCTGTAGTTGGGTTATGGACAACATCGAAAATCCCATTATTTCTTCCACACGACGCACCACATGGCTCCCCATACTGCTCGGCACACTTCTCCCACTCCTCACCGTGGCCTGCGATGCCGACAGCGAACTCTCCTTGGGCGGTCCAGGCGATCCCAATGCGCCGCAGCCCTACGACAGCGACAACCCCAATGCCCCCTGGGACAGCACCATGTCCAGCGATCCCTGGGACACCAACCGTCCCCCGTCTAGCGACGGCAACGATACGCACACGCCCAACGACTCCAGTACTTCCAGCAACCCGGGCAACGATACGCAATCCCCCGACACCGACCCTGTCTGGACACTCCCGCAGCCCAAGCAAGCCGCCCTCGCTCGCTTCGACCTGCAATGCGATCCCCAAGACCTCATCACGGGCACAAGGCCCAACGCCGAAAACTACTGCCATGCCTCCAAAGTCGACCCCTGCGTCCCCTACGACTACCGCATCGACTGCACCCTAAAAATCACCGATGGCAACGGTGACGTTCACTACAACGACTTCGTGTCCATCCGACGCCGCGGCCGCTCCAGCCGCAACTACCACAAGCCCAGCTACAACTTCGAAATGCAAACCAGTGGCGGCGACAACAACCCCGCCCCCCTGCTCGGCATGGGCAAAGAACAAGACTGGATTCTCGACGGCTCCTGGATGGATCGCTCCTTCATGCGCAACAACATTGTCTCCGACATCTTTCGCAAGCTCGGCCCACGCCGCTGGGCCCCGAAGAGCCGCTTTGGCCAAATGACCTTCAACGGCCAAGCCCAGGGCATCTACCGCCTGGTCGAAAAAATCAAACGCGACGACGACCGCATCGATATCACCGAAGACGACGGCACCGGCGAGAGCTTTGTGCTCAAGCAAGACGACGACGGCGATATGCGCGCCTACCTCGGCCTCGAAAGAACCCAGGGCAACTTCATGAACCCCACCTCCGGCAACAACACCTGGAAGTTGGTCTACCCGCACCGCGATCGCGCCAGCACAGCGCAGCGCCAAAACATCCAAAACTGGCTCAATGCAATGGCCAACGCCATCCCGCAGGGCCAAGCCTTCAACTACCTCGACATCGACACCACCGTCGACTGGATCCTGCTGCAGGAGTTCGCCAAAAACATCGACGGCTACATGCTCAGCATGTTCTTCTACAAAGACCGCAACGATGCCAACGGCAAGGCCCACATCGTGCCCTGGGACTTCGACCTCTCCATGGGACAGCCCGGCTCCACGCAATTTTCCAACAACCCATCCGCCGAAGGTTTTTCCCGCCAAACGAACAACACCAACCAAAACGATTCATTCATTCTCGGCCTCGCCAAAGATCCGGCGTTGGCCCCTGCCCTGGCCCAGCGCTGGCAAGAGCTCCGCCAAGGCCCCTTCTCCAAAGAGTACATCGACGCGCACATCGACAATTACTTGCTGGTGCTGCGGGGTCAGGCCATCACCGACAACTTTTCGCTGTGGCCCATCAGCCAGGTCACCTTCCAACACATCTGGACGGCCTACACCTTGTATTCCGTCTCCTCCTTCGAGGACGAAGTTGCCAAGTGGCGCCAATGGATTTACCAGCGCCTCGAATGGCTCGACGCCAACATCCACACATTTCCAGGCTAATCACCGCCCAGGGCGTAGCGTAAGGGGCGGCGCGATTCGCGTCTTTGGGTGACAGCGCGGTGCGCTCAATCCGCCGAGCGAATGAAGATGTGATCGCGATAAAAGCGCAGCTCGGCAATCGACTCGACAATGTCGGAGAGCGCGGTGTGGGCCTTGGTCTTTTGAAACGGCGCCAATCCGGGGTACCACCGACGGGCCAACTCTTTAATGGTGCTCACGTCGATGTTGCGATAGTGCAGCCAGCCATCCAACTGGGGCATGTACTTGGCGATGAAGCGGCGGTCCTGCCAGATGGAGTTGCCGCACAACGGGGCGGCGCGCCGATCGGTATGCGCCTGCACAAATGCGAGCAGTTGCGCTTCAGCGGCGGCCTCATCCAAGGTGCTGCTGCGCACGCGCTCTATCAAACCCGACGCGCCGTGGTGACTTTGGTTCCACTCGTCCATGCCGTCCAGCACCGCGTCAGACTGGTGCACGACAAGGGTCGGTCCTTGCTCCAGCACATTGAGGGCGCCGTCGGTAATCAACACCGCCATCTCCAGGATGCGATCCGTCTCGGGCTCAAGCCCCGTCATCTCCAAATCCATCCACACCAGGACATCGTTCTTGGGCATCTGTTGACCTCATTTCTCAGCATCGGGCTCGGCGCAAAGCAGGGCGCGAACCCGGCATCACGGGCGGATGATACGCCCCTTGGGTTGTTGGGGAGCCTGGAAACTCCGGGCCGTCGTCGGAACGTTAAAGGTCATGCGGGTGAAGGTCATGCGGATGGCAGTCCCCGTATAGTCCAGCACGACAATGCGCCGTAGGGACGGACACGCAGGTTCGAGCAACAGCAGTATTTCACTCACCCCCGCAGCGCGCATCCGCGGCACCAGCGACACGACCGTGAGGGCGTTGGGCATCTCGGAGACCTCGGGCGCAATGCTTGTATCGGCCGCATCGGGCGTTGTTGGGACGACGCGCACGTCGAAATGCGTACGCAGGGCCTCGGCGTTGAAATTGAGTATGGCCAGCACCGCAGCGGCCAGGGGTTCGCGCGCCAAAGATACGTGCACCCGCGCAGGCCCTCCCGGACGCACCAACTGCACGCCCTGCTTGTTGACGTACAGCGCCTGCCCCGCGGGATGCTGCCAGCGAATGCGCAACAAACCCGAGGGAGTGCCCAAGAGCTCGCCTTGGTTGCGGCGGATTAGCGTCCCGGATGGGTCGATGGTCTCCTGGATGAAGTCGGCCGAGACCGAACGCTTGGTGGCGAGACAATCCGCCAGTCGCTCCCACCACACATCGCCGCAGTGCCCGGTGCGTGGCACCAAGCTTCCTGCGCTCAACAGGACGCAACACCCCCAGGCCAACACGTGCCACCGCGTTTTGTCGGCGCAGCGGACCACGCGCTAATCGTTTTCTTCTTCGAGGAAACGCGCGGCTTCCAAGGCGGCCATGCAGCCGGTTCCCGCCGCGGTAATCGCCTGGCGGAACACGTTGTCTTGCACATCGCCCGCCGCGAAGAGTCCCGGTACATTGGTGCGCGTCGAATCGGGATCGGTGCGGATGTACCCCTGTTCGTTCACCGCCACTTGGTCGGCCAAAAAGTCGGTGACCGGGGTGTGACCGATGGCCATAAAGATGCCGTCGATGGCCAGTTCAGAAGTGCTGTTGTCCCGCGGATCGCGTAGCCGCACCCCTGTCACCCCATCCTTGTCGCCCAAAATTTCGTCGACAGTGGCAAACCAGCGCGGTTCGATTTTGGGATTGCTCAGGGCGCGCTTGGCCATGATACTCGACGCCCGCAGCTCATCGCGACGGTGCACCAGGTAGACTTTTTCAGCGTGGTGCGTCAGGTAAATCGCCTCCTCGCAGGCGGTATCGCCACCGCCCACCACCGCCACGGTTTTGCCGCGGTAAAAGAATGCGTCACAGGTCGCGCAGGCCGAAACACCACGCCCCATAAACTGCTGCTCGGATTCGAGGCCCAACCAACGCGCCGTTGCGCCCGTGGCCACGATCACCGTCTTGGCCAAAATTTCGCCCTGGGTCATGCGCACGCGGAAGGGGCGTTGCGACAAATCGATGTGCGTCACCATGTCGCCGATCATTTCGGCGCCCACGCGCTCGGCCTGGGTGCGCATCTGCGCCATGAGCTCTTGTCCGCTCAGGGGTTCGGCAAAGCCGGGAAAGTTCTCGATGTCTGTGGTCAGCATGAGCTGCCCTCCGGGAGAGAACCCCTCGATCAACACCGGCGATAGGGACGCCCTGGCGGCATAAATGGCGGCGGTGTATCCCGCTGGTCCTGCACCCACGATGGCCACATTTACGGTTTTGATTTCTGACATCGCACTTCCTCCTTACCAAACGAGTTGTGTCCGATATGTCCCACATCGGCAAAATAGTCGGCAACAGTGTAAGTCCGGCGGCGCAAAAGGCCAGTATCTTGCCGCGCGTTTGCAATGCACCATTTACAGCCTTAGTGCAATTTCATGTTTTTCGCACAGTGCAGTTGAAATTCCGAATGTTCTATCCTACAAATAAAGTATCGGCCTCGCGCCTCCCCCCTTTTTGCTTGACGGAGCTTTCACATGACAAAAACTTTATTATCCCCAAAACACTCACTTTTGATTGTCGCGATTTTGGCCCTCGTTCTGGGAGCCTGCACTGCCTCGCGATTGCGTTCCAACGAAGACGACACCGATACATTTGACGTTCACAACAGCAATGATCCCAACACGCCGGGGAACAACCATAACGACGTCAACAATCCGGGAAATAACGACAACAACAATCCCAGCAATCCGGAAAATAACGACAACAACACCCCGGAAAACAACAACAATAACAACGCAGATACCGACACGAACAAACCGACGTCATCAGATACCGGCAACAAAAAAGACTCCGATCCCGGCATCGTTGCCTGCGACAACAGCGGCGACTGCTGGGACTCGTGCTGGGGCTGCGCCATGGACCACATGTGTTCTTACGACCTGCAGGCCTGCGACGCCAATGCCGACTGCAAAAGAATGCGCGAATGCGTCGAAGCGTGCCCCGATAACGACAACCTTTGGTGGGACTGCTACGTAGAATGCGGCGGCGACACCAACTCCCATGCCGAGCAACTCCTGCAGGAGTTCTGGGACTGCATCTACTGTGGCGCTTGCAAAAACGACTGCCGCAACTCCGGGCACAAATGCGATCACCTCATCGACATCCCCGGCACTGACACCGACACCGGCACCCCCGTCGATCCCGGCAATCTCACCTGGCGCAAGGCCAACCTCACCTGGTTCGAGTCCTATCCCGATCCCGGCAGCCCCGAGTGCATTCAGTACAATGGCTGCCACTGGAGCGGCTACTTCGCCTACTTCCCCACCGAACAAAAATCAGAGGCCTGGGTGGCGGCCAATAACATCATCGCCGTGCACCAAAAAGACTTTGAAGCCTATAAAGGCAAAACCCTGCGCCTCCGCCAGGGCACCAACACCATCGACGCCAGGGTTTACGACCTGTGCTCTGACAGTGACTGCGGCGGCTGCTGCACCCGCAACGCCAACAACAACGGGCATAACTTTCTCATCGACGTCGAAATCTACACCTACAACCGCATGGGTGCGATTCACGGCGAAGTCGAATGGGCCTGCCTCGACTGCAACTAACCCTCACCGCCGCACACCTGCTGTCCACACACATACTGTCCACACACATGCTGTCCACACACCTCCCTTGGGCGCGGCATTTTTTCACCATCTTTTGCTTTCATCGCCTTTCAAAATCTCATTCTGCGGTATAAAACCGAAGCGGCTTTCGCACCCCTTGCTTCCGGAGCGCTTTCGTGAATTGTGACAGCTTAACAACACTGCACCGCATCTCAGAATTGGCCGTCGAAAACGAGCCGCTCTACACCTTGTTGACGCGGGCGCTGCAAATTCTCGCCGAAGCACCAAATTTCATGCGCCAACCCGAGGCCAGCATATTCACTGTCGATCGCACCACCCGCACCCTGCGCCTCGAAGCGCAAATTGGCGCCGAAACGCACGTGCTGCCGCCCGGTACTTCATTTCCCTTCGATGCAAGTCCCATGGGCCAAGTCGCCCGCACCGCTGAAACCCTGCTCATTTGCCGCAACAGCTTTCCGCCGCCCATGCGTTTTCACGCCCCCTGCCAACACGCCATTGCCCTGCGCGCCGATGCCAGCCCCATCGCCGTACTCAACCTCTCTCTCTCTGAGGGCACAAACACCCCCTTGTCCACGTTCCAAAGCGAATTGCTGGGCGCCCTAGCCCCCATGCTCGGACGCATTGTCCGACACCACCTCAACCACAGACAGCAGGTGCGCCTGGCCGCCATCGTGCACGAAAACCCGCACCCCATCCTCGAGTGCGACACCGAGGGCAACATCCTGTACACCAATCCCGCCACGCGAAAAATCATGTGGCAGCACGCCATCGATGCCACCGAACTCATCCCCGAAAACCACATCGAATACGTGCAAACCTGCCTCGCCAACCACGCTCCCTTGCAAGTCCAAAACACGGTAAAAAACAGCACCTATTCCTGGTCCTATATCCACGCCAACGAAACCGATGCCGTGCATCTCTACGGACTCGACATCACCGAACACCGCTTGATCGAACGCCAACTCACCCACGACGCCATGCACGATCGCCTGACAGGCCTGCCCAACCGCAACTATCTGCTCAGCCTCGTAAAAAACTCCCTCACCCTGATTCGCCGACGCCCCGACTACCTCTTTGCGCTACTGCTCATCGACATCCACAACTTCAAAAGCATCATCGAGAGCCTGGGCTATCCCGCTGCCGAAGCCGTACTCAAAGAGACCGCCCGCCGCCTGAGTTCCTGGACAGCGCGCGGCAACACGTTGGCCCGCCTCGGTGGCGACGAATTCGCCCTGCTCATCGAAGACATCGGCAACGCCTCCGCGGCCATCGAAGCGGCCCACATCATCAACGGCCAAATCAACGAGCCCATCCAAATCGACCAACACCCCACAGGCATCCACATCAGCATCAACATCGGCATCGCCATCGGTGACGCTGATATCGAAAACGCCGAAGCGCTACTGCAAAACGCCAGCACCGCTGTTTACCGGTGCAAGCGCGAGGATTCCACCGGCATTGAGGTGTTCAACAAGCAGATGCACTTGGCCGCCATCAACCGCCTACAAGTCCAGGCCGAGCTTAAAAAAGCCCTGCAGCGAAACGAGTTGCGCCTCTATTACCAACCGGTTTTTTCGCTGGTCGACCTGCGCCTGCGAGGCTTTGAAGCCCTGGTGCGATGGCAGCACCCCAGCCGCGGTCTCATCGGACCCGCGCACTTCATCGGCATCGCCGAAGAGAGTGGGCTCATCCACGAACTCGGGCGCTATGTGCTCGAAACGGCCTGCCGACAGCTCGCCCATTGGCAACACGCTCACCCTTCCCTCATTTGGATATCGGTCAACGTCGCCACCCAGCAGTTTTTGGTCGACACACTGGTGCAAGATATGCGCTCCATCATCGAGACCACCCAGGCAGACCCGCGACGGCTCTTCATCGAAATTACCGAAGGCACTGCGGCCAAAAATCCCGAGCGCGCCTTTCGCATGCTGAGCGACCTGCGCGATTGCGGCATCCGCATCGCCCTAGACGACTTTGGCACGGGGTACAGCTCCATGGCTTATCTCAAGCGCTTCCCCATCGACGCGTTGAAACTCGACCGCTCATTTATTTCCGGGCTACCCGAAAACACCGACGACGCGGCCATCGCCACCTCGGTCATCACCATGGCCAAATCTCTGGGCATGAAAATCGTCGCCGAGGGTGTTGAACACGAGCGCCAGGCCATGTTTTTGCGCTCCATGGGCTGCGACGAAGTCCAGGGGTTTCTCTACGGACATCCCATGCCCAAGGAGCAAGCCACCCAAGTGCTCGTCCACGGCAGGCCTGCAAACTAACTTCGCTACTTTTTTCGCTACTTCATGAATTCAATATCTTTAAAGCGAAATGCAACACGCGTTCGATTGACAGCATTTTTGAACCCCTATAGGTTTCGAAGCCATGAATCGACAAGAACTCCTAAAAACGACCCAAATCGCCCTGCTCGACGCCGCTGACGCCGAACATTTGGCCGAATACTTCTTCGCGCACCTGGCCCTGTTCGACACCCTCGCGGACGCCGATTTTGACGACGCCTCCGCCCCTGAAAAACTGCCCCCTCCGCGCAACGTCTTGCGCCCCGACGAACCCGAAAAATCCGCACAGCCGCACGGCGAAGCCCGCGACCTCTACTTCGACCAAGCCCCCGAAGTTCAAGAGCGCTTTTTCAAAATCCCCAACGTCTTGTGACCCTCAAGGGTCAAAGGATTTTCGCATGGAACCCCTAACCCTCTGGCAGAACTTGCTGCGCGACACCGAACGAAAAACAACCTGGGCCCAAGCCCTCGCCAAACGAGATGCCGTCATCCGGAGCCTGCTCGAATTTCATCCCGACGGCGCCTGCGCCCCCCCCCACAGCGAAGGCGCTTTCCAAGGCATTCCCTTTGTCGTGGACAGCCGCATCGCCGCCGAGGGCTTTCGCCTCACCTGTTCGTCCCGCATGCTCGCCGACTTTGTCTCGCCCTACAGCGCCACGGCTGTTTTGCGCCTGCAAAATGCGGGAGCCCAAGTCGTGGCCACCGGCAATGCCGACGCCTTTGGCATGGGCGCGTCCACCGAAAACGCCGCCACGTCGGTCACGCGCAACCCCTGGAACAACGACTGTGTCGCCGGTGGTGCCAGTGGCGGTGCCGCTGCTGCCGTGGCCAGCGGGCTGGTACCCTTCGCCCTGGCGGCCGATACCGGAGGTGCGCTGCGACAACCCGCATCGCTTTGCGGTTGCTTGGGCCTGCGCCCCACCTACGGCGCCGTGTCGCGCCACGGTCTTGCGGCCCACGCCTCCAGCATGGACACCATCGGCGTGCTGGCCCGGGACATCGCCACCCTGCGCCGCGTCTACGAATGCATCGCCGGCCCAGATGAGCGCGACCCCACCACCGCGTCCCCCACGCCCCTCGCAAGCAGCGCACAGCGCGTCGGCGTCCTCGACGACCTCTCCGATCTCAGCGCGCCCGTCGCACAAAACTATCGCGACACCGTCGCAGCCCTGCGCGACCTCGGCATCGAAACGCGCCCCATCGCGCTACCCCTGCTGCCCCACGCCGTAGCCACCTACTACGTCATCGCCGCAGCCGAAGCCAGCACCAGCCTGGCGCGCTACACCGGCGTCAGCTACGGCTTTCGCCAACCCGACACCGCGACGCCCGAAGAGATGATCCGACAAACCCGCAGCCTCGGATTCAACGACGAAAACAAACTCCGCATCCTGTTGGGCACCCACGCGCTGCGCGCCGAAAATTACCCGCGCTACATTGCGCGCGCCACCCAAGCCCGCGCCGCCATTCGCCAAGGCATGGCCGCCCTATTCGACAACGTCGACGTCGACCTCATCCTCACCCCCACCTATCCCACCCAGGCCTTCCCCCTGGGCACCGACGCACCCCACAGCATCGAACGCAAACACGCCGACCGCTACACCATTCTCCCCAGCTTGGCCGGTCTGCCCGCTGCGTCCTTCCCCACGGGCACCGCCAACGACCTGCCCCTGGGCCTGCAGCTCATCGCCCCGCCCTTTGGCGAAGCGCGCCTCTTCGACGCCCTCGGGCGCATCCTGGGCGACGCCCCCTGTCCCCTGCCGCCCACCATGACCGCGCTGGGAGGCCAACCGTGAAATACCAAAGCTTCATCGGACTCGAGATTCACATCCACTTGCTCACCCAAACCAAGGCCTTCTGCGCCTGCCCCAATCAATACGGCGCGCCGCCCAACACCCACGTGTGTCCCATCTGCCTGGGCTATCCCGGCACCCTGCCCGCCGCCAACGCAGAGGCCATGCGCATGTCGTACTTGCTGGCCCGCGCGCTCAACTGCGAGCTCGCCGCCACCTGCACCTTCGACCGCAAAAACTATTTCTATCCCGACATGGCCAAAAGCTACCAGCTCACGCAATTCTTTGCCCCGGTGGGCCGCAACGGCTGGTTCGACATCTCGCTGGGCAGCGAAACCAAGCGCATCCGCATCCACGACGTTCACTACGAAGAAGACGCGGGCAAAATGATTCACGCGGGCAAGCACTCCTTGGTCGACTACAACCGCGCCGGGGCGTCCCTGCTCGAAATCGTCACCGAGCCCGACCTGTCCAGCGGCGAAGAAGCTGAGGCCTACGTCCGCGAGTTTCGCCGCCTGGTGCGCCACCTGGGCGTGTGCGACGGCAACATGGAAGAGGGCTCGCTGCGCTGCGACGCCAACATCTCCATCAACTTGCCCGGCAAGGGGCTCGGCACCAAGACCGAAGTGAAAAACATCAACTCCGCGCGCTTTGTGCGCCGGGCGATCGCCTACGAGATCAACCGACAGGCCGCGGCCAAAGACAATGGCGAAACCATCGTGCAAGAGACCCGCCTGTGGGACGCCGACAAGGGCATCACCTTGCCCATGCGCACCAAGGAAGACGCCCACGACTACCGCTACTTCCCCGACCCCGACCTGCCGCCCTTCTCGCCGGACGACGCCTTCTTGGCCGACTTAGAGACGCGCCTCTGCGAACTCCCCTTGCAGCGCAAACAGCGCTACGAGCGCGACTTCTCCATTCCGGCGGACACCGCTGACTTCCTCGCCGAAGACCAACAGCTCGCCCAGCTCTTCGACGATTGCGTGGCCCTAGGTGCGCCGCCCAAGGTCGCGGCCAACTGGTTGGCGGGCACGGTGCAGGCGCAGCTCAAGCGCACCGAGCGCCGCGTCGCCGACAGCCACATCAGCCCCCAACGACTGGCCCAGGCCATTGCCCTGGTCGAGAAAGGCCGCCTCTCCGCGTCGCGCGCCAAAGAGGTCGTTGAGCTCATCATCCTCGAAGACCGCGACCCCGAAGAAATCATGACGGCCCACGGTTGGGAGCAAACCTCCAACGCCGGCGAAATCGACGCCTGGATAGCCCAGGTTTTGGCGGACAACGAAAAAGTGGTGTCCGATATCCGCGGCGGCAACCCCAAGGGCATCGCCTTCTTAATGGGACAAGTCATGAAGCGCGCACAAGGACGCGCCGACGCACGACTGGTCAAAGAAAAACTCGAACAAGCGCTGACCGGGCAGTAATCCCGCAGCCGGTCCGACCTCAGCATAGGAGCGAAACCCCATGAACCAGTATCGAACCCACACGTGCGGCGCCCTGCGCAGCAGCGACATCGGCAAAGACGTCACCCTCTCCGGCTGGCTCCACAATCGCCGCGACCACGGCGGTGTGTTCTTCATCGATCTGCGCGACCACTACGGCATCACGCAGCTCGTCGTGCAATCCGACGCGCCGTTTTTCGACGCGCTCACCCACCTCCAAAAAGAAAATGTCATCCGCATTAAGGGCAAGGTAGAGAAGCGCGACCCCGAAACCTACAACCCCCGCATCGACACCGGCGAAGTCGAGGTGCGCATCGCCGAATACGACATCCTCGGCCCGGCGGAGCCCCTGCCCTTTGCCGTGTACCCCGAAGACGAGGTCGCCGAAGAGCTGCGGTTGACGTACCGCTTCTTGGATCTGCGGCGCCAACAACTCCACCGCACCATCATGCTGCGCTCCGCCGTCACAGCACGCATCCGCGAACGCCTCACCGCACAGGGGTTCACCGAGTTCCAAACCCCCATCCTCACCGCGTCCAGCCCCGAAGGCGCCCGCGATTTCCTGGTGCCCTCGCGCCTGCATCCCGGTTCGTTTTACGCGCTGCCCCAAGCGCCCCAACAGTTCAAGCAACTCCTGATGGTGGCGGGTTTCGACCGCTACTTTCAAATCGCGCCGTGCTTTCGCGACGAAGACGCCCGGGCCAACCGCTCCCCCGGCGAGTTTTACCAAGTCGACCTCGAGATGGCCTTTGTCGAACAAAACGATGTCTTCGCCGTCATCGAAGACCTCTTCACCGATCTCTTCGCCACATTCTCCACCAAGCGCGTCGACGCGGCCCCCTTTCGGCGCATCCCCTACCGCGAAGCCATGCTCAAGTACGGCACCGACAAGCCCGACCTGCGCAACCCCATCGTCATCCGCGATCTCACCGACGTATTTCGCGGCAGCGAGTTTTCCATCTTCGCCAAGCAAATCGACACCGGCGCCATCGTCCGGGCGCTGCCGGTACGGAAGGCCTGCGACCAGCCCAAGAGCTTCTTCAACGGCATGATCGATTGGGCCACCTCCAGCGAAGTGGGGGCCGACGGCTTGGCCTACCTCATCTGGAACAATGGCGAAGTGAAAGGCCCCATCGCCAAAGTGCTCTCCGACGAACGCATGGCGCAAATCCGCGAGGCCTGCGAAATCACCGATGGCGACGTGGTGTTCTTTGTCTGCGACAAGCCCCAAAAGGCCGTGGACATCGCCGCAAAAGTCCGCACCCGCCTGGGCGAGCTGCTCAACCTCATCGAGCCAGACTGCTTTCGCTTTTGCTGGATCGTCGACTACCCCATGTTTGAAGCCGACGAAGTGAGCGGCGCCATCTCCTTTTCACACAACCCCTTTTCCATGCCCCAAGGCGGTATGGACGCCCTGCAAAACACGCCGCCCCTCGACATCCTCGCCTACCAATACGACATTGTGTGCAACGGCGAAGAGCTCTCCAGCGGCGCCATCCGCAACCACCGCCCCGACATCATGTACAAGGCCTTTCAAATCGCGGGCTACACCCCCGAAGAGGTCGACGCCAAATTCGGCGGCATGATCAAAGCCTTCAAACTCGGCGCCCCGCCTCACGGCGGCATTGCCCCGGGGCTCGACCGCCTGGTCATGTTGCTGGCCGACTGTCAAAACCTCCGCGAAGTCATCGCCTTCCCCATGAACCAACGGGCACAAGATTTGCTCATGGACGCCCCGCGCCCCGTGGCCCCGCAGCAGCTCCAGGAACTCCACATCCGCACGGTCGTACCGGAAGGAAACAACAACCGCTAATGCGCTTCGCCGCCGCCTCTTGCGCTTCCATTTCTCCGTAACACGTCTCCACACGAGCACTTTCACGTCCTGCAACCCACTAAAAACATTACGCTTTTCACTGTTCAGAGTGATTATTGAGGATTATTGAGGCGTTTTCCTCCTGCCTACAATTGCTTTCGACAGGGCCAACAACGGGTGTTACATTGCCTCCACACATCACCACCGCGAAAGGAACCCCCATGTTTGCGCACTTCAACGCCAACGAAATTTTGGAAATCGCCTGCCAAATCGAACGCAACGGCGCCGCCTTCTACCGCGCGGCCGCCGAACTGGCCTCGCTCTCCGACGTGGCCGACATCCTGCTAGACCTGGCCCACATGGAAGACGGTCACGAACAAACCTTCCTCCGCATGAAATCGCAATCCTCGCAGAGCTCCGCCAACGTGCCCGACCCCGACGAGACCGCCATCGCCTATCTATCCGCCATCGCGGGCAATCACGTCTTCACCGCTGGCACCCATGCCGTCGACCAATTTCGCCCCGACACCACCGCCCAAGAGGTGCTGAAGCTGGCGCTGCAAGCCGAGTTCGCCGCCATCGCCTTCTTTCAAGGGCTGCTCGAATTCATGCCCACTCACCTGGGTCCCGAACGCCTCAAGGCCATCATCCGCGAAGAGCAGGAGCACGTGGTCTTGCTCAGCCGCCAACTGCGGGCCTTGCAAACCCCTGCCGATTAACGCGGCGCACCCTCCGCACCTGTTTCACGCATCTATTTGGGACACCGGCACCACGATATCGCGAAGAGTCGTGCCCAATGTTTCTCGCAAGCTGGTTGCCAATACGCGATCGGCGAACAAATGCCGGGCATCGGTATTTTCAGCACTCTGCGGAACGGCAAAAAGGCATTGCAAACGATCGTTGGGTGCGTAGGGGATCACCGTTGTTTTCGCGCGGGACAAGTTGTGATGCACGCGATGAAAGAAATGGGCTTCATCGCGCAACAAGGCGTGAAATTCGTGGGCTGCGGCAGGAGAAGAGAGCGCGCCCAAGGCACCGCGTTCCGCCGTCAGCATCTGCCCCTCGGGAAACCGCTCGCGAAACTCCGCCGCCAATGACACCAATCCCTCGGGCACCTGTTGCCACAGTTGCGACAACCGGGGATGTGCCTGCGATATCTCACCCAGCGCTGCAGACAACAGAGGCTCCGGTGCGGCTGTGCACACGTGTCGACGCACGCGCGCCAAAGTACCAGCGCTGTGAACGGCGAGGTTTGCGACCTCAACAGGCGCTGCGGCAGCGGGCTGATACCACAGCAACGTGCGGCGATTGAGCGGGCAAAAGACCCGTTCTGAATTGGCCTGATGCAGGGCAAGAGCAATACGGCGCAACGAGAAAATATCGATGCAAAACTCGGCGCAGAACAAATCTAACGGCTGTGCGACTGACTTGAGCGCGCTGACAAATGCCACGGGATGTTGAAAGGTTGCGCGTGTCATGGGTGCCGCGCGCGCCACGTCGCGATGGGCGTACAACCACACCGACGCCAGCGACATCGCCAACAGCAAGCCCAAAAACAGCCAATCGGCATCGCGCACCACGTTGGGTAGAACCACCGCCACTGCGATGACAAAGAAACCGCTGATCAACAAATGCTTGTGCGCATGTAGGGCAAAGGACCGCATCTGCAAGATACCCAAAAACGATCGCATGATGGCCAAAGCGCCCAAAATCAGCGGGAATCGAAGCTCCGTGCCACCCAACAGCCACCACGAAAGCAGCGCGCACAACAAAGCCACCGCTGTCGAAAACCAAAACGCCGTGCGGCGCAACAAAGCGTCGTAGCGATGCAAAAACAGCGCATCAAAGCGACGTCTGAGCAAACTGTAATCGAAGTAAAACAAGCGAGACCACGCGTGCCCCGCGTTGAACACCGGGCGAACGATATAAAACACAATGGCGATCAACTCGTCGCCACCGCTGTAGTACACCGCTGCCGCCAACCCCATGGTCACCAAGGCATCGAGTTGCAGCACCACATTGGCCATTGTGTGCCGCAACCATCCCCACGCACCACGCCGCGAAAACAACTGCGCCATGGCGGACGCGGCCCGCCCCCAACGAACGCACGGCACCAAGGACTGCGCAAGCCCGCGGTTCACAAAGAACACCAACAACATCAGGCGCGCGATGCCCGCGACCAACAGCGCAATGCCAAAGCCCCAGGGACCGAACCAGGGCCACAGGGCCAAGGCCAATCCCACGTCAAGCACATCTCCCACCAGCAACGACCAAAGCGGGCGATAGACACGCCGCAGGGCAAAGAGACCGCTGTGCCAGGTGCGTCCGATGATGTCGAAAGCGGTGCGTAGCAGACAGGCGAGAATGTAAGCATCGAAGACATCGAAATGATGGTCCGCAGAAGAGCGCAACCCCAACAGCAATCCGGTGCCGACTGCGAGCCCCGCCGCCGACAGGACAAAAGCCAGCCCCATCCAGGCATCGATGGTTTGGCGCACCCGGGACCATTGGCGCTGGGCCGCATGATGCCGTACATCGTCGCGCATTTGCTCCAGGCCTCCCCACCAAGAACCAGCGGCAAATGCCATCCAACTGCGAATGAACAACACCGGCGCCAGCAGCTCGGGCAAAAACAGCCGCACCAGAATCAACATCTCTGCCAAGTGCAGCACAAAGCGCAGCAGGGCGCGAATGGAGAGAAAGCGCAACCGATACCAAACATACCCACGAGACCGAATGCCCAAGAGCGCATCGCGCAGATTGGGGCGTTTCGCGGCGCGCGTCGCTGTCTTGTCTAGCCAAGCGTTGAGGCGCTTCACGGTTTCTCCTGTTGGCGGCGGACATCCAGGCGGTTGCGCGTCATCACCAATGAACGCAGCCCACCGGTGCGTCGCAACCACTTGTAGGGCACCCGGCGAAAGGCCTTGACCGAAGACGTGCCCACCATCTCGCAGGCAATGGTGCGGGCAATGAGATAATCAAGATGTCGCAGACAGGCCCGGTCGTTGACAACGCGCCACACCTCCAACGCGCGGGCGTTGCCTAGGGCATCTGACGTGTGCAGGGTTTGGTTGACAATGTGGCAAAGGCGCTGCGCGATTTCGCTTCTGTCCAGACCGCGCATCAAGGGCATCGAGCGACGCACCCGCCGTTGAATGTCGCGCAACAACTCATGGGTTTTGTACGGACGCAGGCGAATGGTCCCGTTAAACTGCACACGACAACCCAGAAGCGTCACGTGGCTCTGGTGCCGCATCTGGGGAGCGCACAGTGATGGCCGTCCGGGACCGGTGATGTAAATGTCTTGTCGCTTTTGAGGCGTCACCTGCAGCGAAAGCCGTTCCAACAATGCATCGACCTGCTGCGAGACTCGCTGGGTCACATCGCAGTTCGGATGGGCGAACAAAAAGTCGTCACCATAGCGCAAATAAACTCCGTCGGTTGTCTTTCCCAATAGTTCGTCGAGGTCGTGCAAATAGAGGTTGCACAATGCGGGCTGGATGGCAGAGCCCGTGGGAACGCCTTGCGTCAACACCGACACCGAACCATCCGCTGCGCGCACCTCGCGCAAAATCATGGCGCGCAACAAGCGGCCAAAAGGGTGACCGAGGGGCACGTGAGGCGCCAGCGCCACATCGAGCAGGGACCATAGCCGCGATGCGGTATCGGTGGCAATGGACTCGCCGTAGGCGTGCAGGTCGCGTTTGAGCACGTACAGCCCGCGCTGCAACACCGGTAGCCGACAGTGCTGCCGGAGATAGTGCGCAAAATTCTCCACCGCCATCAGTGACGAACGCCCCTTCTGGTAGGAGTACACATGTGGGCTGAGATGGGGCGCCACCATCTGCGTCAGTAGCGCCCCCGCCGCCGAGATCACCACGGTGTCCACCAGGCTCGACCGATACAGAACGCGCAACTTGCCTTCGATGATTTGCTCGGTTCGCTCTGCTGGCGACAGGTGAAACGCGTCGTCGCGAATGGTTTTGGCGAGCACCCGGCAGAAGGCGAAACGGCGGTGGTGCAACTCGCGCAACGACACCCGATCATCCCGGCGCCACATACCCGGACGCCGCCGACCATGCGCCAAGTACAGGCGTAGCAGCGCCGCCTCAAGGAATGGCGCAGAAAAAATCTGATCGGCAAGGGGTCGCGTTGGCATGGGTGCTTTCGGCGCAGGCTTTCGTGAAGACAATGTAACGGCTCATCGGCGCCCCAGGGCTGTTGCTGTGTGTCTTTTATGGTAGTCCCTGCTTTGCAACGAGCTGAATCCGCAGATTCCATCCTCGTTGTGTTCATTGAAACCACAGGTTTCAAGGGCTAGGACGCCGATGAACCGCTCAGACTATTGCACAATGTGTCATGGAAAGAAAAGATGGTGATCCGGCAAATAGAGCATGGGGTGGAGGTTTGAACTGCCTCCTGCACACGCTTCCGCACAAGAGATGTCTGGATCCCAACATTTGCGTGAAAACAAGCTATAGCCGTCGGGATAACAAGCGCTGCCGGCATCGGGTGCCCGCATCAAGCGGCGCCACATGAAATAGTCGATGTCTGGCTTGGCGCCAAGATATTCAGAGATACCAAACGGAAAAGGATTTCTGGGCGCGCGCCCCCTGGGCTGTGACAATTGTGGTATTCCTTGTGAATCGACCACCAAACAAACTGCAGCACCTTGCGAATTCAACACCACGGCCTCACAAGCGGTCAATTTATACCGATTGCGGACATACCCCGATTCTCCGGCGGCATGGGTTACGTTTACTTTATGATTTTGAATGACAAAGCATCCATTGGTGCGGCGCCCCTTATGCGTTCGGGTCACCAGCAAAAACTGCCCATCGTCGCTCAAGTGAAAGCGCTTGCGCAGCGAAAGCACCTCAAACGCCACTGGGCTTTCAAGAACCTGAAAATGGCCAGATTTGATGGGAGCAAATGGCAGTTGAATAAAGGGGTTGGCCGTGGCCAGCGTTTCGGGAAAAGGACCTGTTGCTGGCAAACCAATGCTTTCGGCAGCATCGAAATAGGCTTGATCTGTGGCCCGCTGTGGGCACTCGACGGCCCCATTGAGACTGTTGTGCACGTAAAAGGTAGGCGTTGCTGTACTCTCGCTGGGTTGGCCATCCACAACGTAGCGCACTTCCGCCTGCATCAAGCCATCGCTCGCAATGGCGGATGGGGTGTAAACAAAAGCAGTGCCCGTCGCGTTGCCACACTCCTGCCATGCGGCTTCATCTACCGTTAATACATGGCCAATTCGGCATTGAAACTTGGTGAATTCTGGCTCTGGTGCCGCCTGAACGGCAACCAGGATGGCATCGCCAGCCACCGCTAATCCCCGCTGCGGTTTTACCACATCTACAGTTGGACAATCCGTTAACCCATTGCCGTCGTTGTCGAAGCCGTCGTCGCATATGGTTTCGCCAAAGGGTTCACAAATAAAACCGCCTGCTCCCAGCTTCCCGTCGCAATCCGGATCGGCGCAATCGATCAAGCCATCACCGTCGTTATCGATGCCATCATCGCAAATTTCGTCGGTTAACTCCGGTGTTGTATCGCTGTCCGTGTCATCGCCATCTGTTTCACTATCGTTGACAACATCATCTGATTCGCTGTCCGTGTCATCGCCATCTTTTTCGCTATCGTTCACAACATCTTCTGTTTCACTGTCATCCACAACGCTATCCGTTGCGCCATCGTCCGCGGTGTCACTCGTTTCGCTGTCGTCCACGGCGCTGTCTGCATTGCCATCCGCAACGCTGTCCGTACCATCACCGTTGGCATCAGGAGGCAAATCAGTGTCCACTGGATCCAATTGCAATTTTTCGCCACAGGCGACCCCAAACAACAAAAACAGCACCAGCACACCCCAAGTCGATACCTTCATCATCACAACCATTCCTTTCCGCAAAACATCAAAAAGATACCCGCACACCATTGGATAAAAACGATACCCGCGCCGCGGCGGGACGTACCCGCTGCGCATTGCGCTGTTTCATTGCCACGGCCACCAACACAACGCCGGTCGCGGTGAGCGCCGTTCCCACCGACAGGGCCACGACCGCGCCAGTACGGGTCGACAACCACTTGTCTTCAAGGTCGCGCACTTCATCATAACGCGCCGCCGTGCGTTCCATATTGTACGCCTCACCGGCTTTCAGATAATCGTCGTGAAATCCCCCGCTTTTGGCAGCCAGCACGGCGCCGACCACCAATCCTGCCACGCCGATGCCCCCCGACACCGCCCCGCTGATCAGGAGAGGTTGGTGTGAAGAAGAAGACGGCGCATCTACCACCGAGGCATCGGCATCCGGCGTGTCGCCCGACACAACCGGACCAGCGATGGCATTATCGTTCGCTTCTTGCACTTCGAGACGCACCACAGCGCCGCTGGACATGCGCAGTTGCACCTCGCGCAGCAGCACACCATTTTTTTTCACCGCAATGCGACGCTCTCCGACCTCGACCCGGACAGGGCCATCAAAGGGTGTGCGGCCTCGAAACCCCTCGTCGATCCACAGCTCACTGCCATCTGGCGCGACGAGCTCGAGCACTCCCACCAACTGACGCAACCGCTGAATTTCATTGAGTGCCACTTCTTTTTTGTCTTCGGGCACCTGGTCACCGCCCTGCACCATGTAAGCTTCAAAAGCCTCCAGGGCCATCCCCAGGCGATTGGCGGCCGCTTCAGCCTGGCCGATATTGAAAAAGAGCTTCCAGGAGGGGTTGGCTTCGTAGGCATCGCGAAAACGCGCCGCTGCATCGCTGTAGTCGCCGTTGTCAAATAGGCGGATGGCTTCCTGGTAATTTTGCTTGGCAACGTCTTCGCTTGACTGTGCCAACACCACCGAACCGAAAAACGATGCGATGACAAACGAAGAAAAGAACCCGACAAGCCGACGATTGTTTTCTAGTGGAAATATCATTTTGTCTCTGATGCGTATTTTCAAGTTTCCATAGAATCATATTACGAAATCACATGCACCCATCATCTTGCTCAAACCAATAAATGTTGTACGCCGTTGCTGTGCCTGGCGTGACGGGATTTACGCTGATGTAAATTCGCATTTCATTTGGATTGTCACAATTATTGAGCGCCAAATACTCATTTTGGGAAGGAACATCCACAGAATCAATTTCCCCCCCTCCTGAATTCAATAAAGATGCTTTTAAAACAGATGGACCCGATATTCTATTAACTTCGATATAAACATATGTATATCTTGGAACAACAAAAGTAAAAAAATCTCGATCAAGGGCATACGGCGTACCGTAATCTGAAAAATCGTTTAATAACGACCCTTCTTCATAATTGGTTCGCGTGTCTAAATCAAAAGAAGCAGCGATATGATTGTTTCCGATGCAGCCTTCAAAGCCATCATCCAGGATAAGCAATTTGGAAATAGATGCTTTGTTGTCACATGCGTCAACAAACTCAGCCGTCAGGTAATTGACTCCCACAGTGAAACCCGACAACGCAACAGACGACATCCAAGGCATCCAGGCGGTCCAATTGTGTGCATCGCTCTCGGAAGCTCGAATGCTATAACGCATTTTCTCGACATCAGTTAACGCGTCAGTTGCATCATTGTAAATGGCCACACTAGAACCGAACATATAAGAGCAATACAAACTTCCTCTGCCTAATTTTGTTACCTGCGGTGGTTCGGTATCAATATAAACGACCGCCGTGCCCGATGCCGACCAATTCCCTGCATCGTCTCGCTCTTGCACATAAAGCGTATGCAAGCCATTGCCCAACGCGACACTGGGAGAAAATTGCATTTCCGTCAATTCAATGGCGCCCAAATTCAAATTTTCATTGTCTATTTTGACGCGAAAGACACCGTTGCCACCTTCTTGCACCGTCCACTCCCAAAGGGGGTGCGCATTGCTCGTGGGGGTTTCGTCCACCAAAGTTACCAATGGTGCATCCGGTGGAACGCGATCCAACTGGATTCGCGCATTGGCAGTGGCCAGCGAAGGGAAATCATTTCGAAATTCAGCAAAAACCACATGCTCGCCATCCATGTCGGGCAGAACCCAAGACTGCATGGCGACCACCTGCTTCCAAGGCGTCCATTCCCCATCGGCGTTTTTCACGCGCATCTCGGCCGCATTTTCGACGTCGATATAAAGCCGGACTTGTGGCGTCGTGGTCCAAAACGTATTTTGGTTAATTTGAAAACTGTTTAGCTGGATTGGTGCCAGCGGTGTAGTGACGGTCTCTGTATCGGGATGATCCTCGCTGTCTGAAACATCCGCGGTGTCCGTGTCGGCGCTGGTGTCGCGAACTGCATCGCTGTCGCCGTCTCCGTAACTATCGCTGCCATTCACCGCGTCATCCACATCCGAATTGCTGTCGGAATCCGCGCGCTGAGAATCAGGCATTGAATCACTTCCATGAGAAGGCACCTC
>LSQX01245170.1_pt1 | contig 29850 bp, 33 predicted proteins | sample 654561 | NCBI WGS metagenome assembly LSQX01 (sample SAMN04489861, study PRJNA283612) | anaerobic digester metagenome | isolation source: 4 biogas reactors fed with cattle manure at either 37C or 55C with and... | place: Denmark: Kongens Lyngby | collected 2014 | reverse complement strand
AAATGGTTCTGCCAGGCGATAACGTTTCCATGGACGTTGAGCTGATTGCACCTATCGCGATGGAAGAAGGTCTGCGTTTCGCGATCCGTGAAGGCGGCCGTACTGTTGGCGCCGGTGTTGTTGCTAAAATCGCTGCTTAATGCATTACTTGCGTGTGGTATTAAGTAATTAATGCTACAATGCTCAATTGCCTTGTCCTGTGGGCAAGGCAATTTGTTCTTTATATTGTTCTTTGGGAAATACAATGAAAAACCAAAAAATCCGTATCCGTTTGAAAGCCTTTGACTACAAACTGATCGATCAATCAGCAGCTGAAATTGTTGATACAGCCAAGCGCACAGGCGCGGTTGTACGTGGCCCAGTTCCACTGCCAACACGTATCAAACGTTATGACGTATTGCGTTCTCCACACGTGAACAAAACTTCTCGTGACCAGTTTGAGATTCGCACTCATCAACGTTTGATGGATATTGTAGATCCAACAGACAAAACAGTTGATGCATTAATGCGACTGGACCTGCCTGCAGGTGTTGACGTAGAAATCGCATTGCAATAAAATACTTGCTTTCGTAGCGAACAAAGTTTACTAGATGGGTGCTTAGCTCAGTTGGTAGAGCGGCGCCCTTACAAGGCGTAGGTCACAGGTTCGACCCCTGTAGCACCCACCATCAGTAAGATATCAAAAAATACCGTGCCAGTGGCGCGGTATTTTTTTTGCCTGCCGGGCTTGAAATACTCCCGTGGTTGGCGGTGAAATGATTAACATGATGTCTGAAAACCGTTATATTATCGGATCCGGTGGCGAGTAATGCCTGAGATTAACTTATCGTGTTGATGGGGTATTTTTATAACCATAAAAAATAAGCAAATAAAAACAAATGCGCAATGGTCATATAAAATGGTACCCACAAGAACGTACATTATTGAGAAATGCGTTGATCCGCTTAGAGAATATTCATAAAACCTACATAACGAAAGATAAAACCCTTCATGCTTTGGCGGGCATAGACCTGCAAATTGAAAAGGGCAGGATTTTTGGTATTATTGGTCGCTCAGGCGCCGGTAAAAGCACGCTTATTCGAATGCTGAACCTGCTTGAAAAGCCGACGCAGGGCAGGGTGTTTATCAATGAGAAGGATATTACAGCGATTTCAGAAGCTGAACTGAGAAAAGTGCGCCAGAAAATCGGCATGGTGTTCCAGCACTTTAACCTGCTCACTTCCCGAACGGTGCTTGATAATGTCTGCTTTCCCCTGCGGCTTGCCGGCCAGCCAAAAAAAGAACGTCATGAACGGGCGATTGAATTGCTGAACCTGGTGGGTCTGACCGACCATATTCACAAATATCCCCGGCAACTGTCGGGTGGACAACAGCAAAGGGTGGGCATTGCCCGGGCGCTGGCCAACAAGCCCGAACTGTTGCTGTGTGATGAAGCGACCAGTGCCCTGGATCCTGAAACCACGCAATCCATTCTTGCCTTGCTGGCCGATATCAATAAACGTCTCGGTATTACGATTGTCCTGATTACCCATGGCATGGATGTGATCCGTTCCATTTGTGATCAGGTGGCTATTATTGATGGTGGAAAAATTGCTGAAATGGGAGATGTGCTGGATGTTTTCCTGCATCCCAAACATCCAACAACCATGTCTTTGTTGTCGGAAAGCGGCGTGGATGCCAATAGCTGGCAGGAATTGGTTGAAGGGGTGCAGGGACGTATTATCCGCCTGACCTATAGGGGCATGGCAACGGCCCAGCCTTTGTTAAGCCAGGCAAGCCGGGAGCTTGATGTAAACCTGAGTATTTTGCAGGGTGCGGTTGGCAAAATCAAGGATACGCCATATGGTCAGCTGGTGTTGGCGGTGGACAGTGAAGAAAAACAATATGCGCCTTTGGAGGCCTTTTTCAAGGGCCAGAATGTTGAATATGAGGTACTGAAGCCATGAACTGGGACAGAATTGATTGGCCATTGATTGGTGAAGCCACGGTTGATACCCTGCTGATGACGGGGTGGTCCTTGTTGTGGACGGTTGTGATTGGTTTGCCGCTGGGCGTTTACCTGTATCTGAGCAGTGAACGCCAGCTGCTTGAGAACAAGGTGGTGTATCAGGTGCTGTCGCTGGTGGTGAACGTGTTGCGTTCAGTGCCATTTCTAATCCTGCTGATTGTGCTGATCCCGTTTACCCGTTTTATCATGGGCAGTGCGCTGGGGGTAAGCGGTGCGATTCCGCCCCTGGTGGTGGGCGCGGCACCATTTTTTGCACGGCTGGTTGAGAATGTCTTGCGTGAAATAGATCCAGGCATTAATGAGGCCTGCAATGCCATGGGGGCCAATTCACGGCAAACCGTCATGTGGGCCTTATTGCCCGAGGCCACAACAGGCATTATCAGTGCAATTGTAGTCACTGCGATCACACTCATTGGTTATTCCGCCATGTCTGGTGTGATTGGCGGTGGCGGGCTGGGTGATGTGGCGATTCGTTTCGGCTACCAGCGTTACCAGTCCGAGGTCATGATTATAACGGTGGTTATTTTGATAGTGATGGTTCAGCTGGTTCAGATGCTGGGCGATCGATTGGTAGTTAAATTTAACAGAAAATAGTATTGGAGCATCTTATGCAACTTAAAAAAATCCTGGCAGGTCTGGTATTGGTATCAAGTGTGGTGGGGCTGAATGCCGCTGCCAATGAAAAATTAAGTATTGCGGCAACCCCGGTTCCGCATGCCGAGATTCTGGAACATATCAAACCGGCATTGGCCAAGGAAGGTATTGATCTTGAAATCAAGGTTTTTACCGATTACGTACAGCCCAACCAGCAGGTAGCCGATAAACAGCTGGATGCCAATTTCTTCCAGCACAAACCCTATCTGGACACCTTCAATAAAGAAAAAGGCACCAATCTGGTATCGGTGGGTCTGGTTCACGTAGAGCCTTTTGGTGCTTACTCCAAAAAAATCAAGGCAACGGGTGAACTTAAAGACGGTGCCCTGGTGGCTATTCCCAATGACCCTTCCAATGGCGCACGTGCTTTGTTGCTGCTGCAGCAGCAGGATCTGATCAAGTTGAAAGATCCCGGCAACTTGCTGGCCACTTCACGTGATATCGTTGAGAACCCTAAAAACCTGAAATTCAAGGAATTGGAAGCAGCGACTTTGCCCCGTGTGCTGGATGATGTGGATATTGCCCTGATCAATACCAACTATGCGCTGGAAGCCGGCCTGAATCCTACACAGGATGCCCTGTTCATTGAGGATGCGGAATCACCCTATGCCAACCTGGTTGCCACGATTGTCGAAAAAGAAAAATCGGAGGATATTGCCAAGTTGATCAAGGCGCTGCAAAGTGAAGACGTGAAAGCTTTTATTGCAGAAAAATATAAAGGTTCAATTGTTCCCGCGTTTTAATTGAAATGATTGGGAAAATGGCCGGCATGTTGATGATATGCCGGCCATTTTTTATGTAGTACCCGGTTATTACCGAACCCGGGCAATTAAACGCCATAATTGAACCGTCTGATTATGTTAAGAGGTTTATGAAGATGGCAAAAATTATTCACGTTATGATCCGTTGCAAGGATCTTGAAGCATCCAAGGCATTTTACAAGACCGCTTTTGGACTGGTGCCTTCCCACGAGCTGGATTTTCCCACTTTTACCCTTTGCTACTTGCGGGGTACGGAAAATGACATGGAAATCGAGCTGACTTATAACAAGGATCGTGAAGAACCCTACACCCATGGTGATGGCTATGGCCATGTCGCTGTTTGTGTAGACGATCTTGAGGCGGAGCATGCCCGATTTACCGCAGCGGGATTGAATCCTCTTGAGATCAAAACCTTCAAGGATGGCGATACGATTTTGGCCCAGTTCTTTTTCGTTCAGGATCCTGATGGTTACAAAATTGAAGTACTGAAAAAATTGGGACACTACCAATAAGTCCTGGTGTGGATATAATAAAAAGGCCGGTTGCGACCGGCCAAAAGCCTGTCATCAGATTTATGATTTTGTAAAAGAGGGCAAAATGCAGCGTCAGGCCGCCCGGGTCGTTTGTGTGGCGGGTAATTCGATTGAAACACCCCGTTTGTTGCTGATGTCGGCCTCCTCCAGGTTCAAGGATGGGCTTGCCAACAGTTCCGGACAGGTGGGGCGTAATTATATGCGTCATACCACCGGGTCAGTGTATGCGGTGTTTGATGAACCGGTGCATATGTACCGCGGTACCACCATGGCGGGTATTGTGCAGGATGAAGCCGGACATGATGAAAAAAGGGGGTTTGTGGGGGGGTATGAACTGGAAACCCTGGCATTGGGCCTGCCGTTTTATGCTGCCTTCTTTGATCCGGGCAGTTGGGGCACCGATTTTGCCTCGTATATGGATGCTTATGATTACACGGCCGGCTTGTGGATTGTCGGTGAGGATATGCCACGCACCAGCAATCGTATTACCCTGAATACCGATGCAAAAGATGCCAATGGCCTGCCTGTTCCCAATGTGCATTTCGATGATCATCCCAATGACGTAGCCATGAGGGATCATGCGTACAAACAAGGTATTGCGATGTATGAGGCTGTAGGTGCGAAAAAGGCGTTTCGCACGCCACCTTATCCTTCAACCCATAATTTGGGTACCTGCCGCATGAGCGAAAAGGCCGAAGACGGCGTGTGCAACAAGTATGGCCAAACGCATGATATTGTCAATCTGTTCATTTCCGATGGCAGCCAGTTCACGACCGGCGGTGCTGAAAATCCGACCCTGACGATTGTGTCGCTGGCTATCCGGCAAGCGGACTATATCGCTGATCAGATGATGAAAAAACAGCTGTAAGAGGTGATATTTAAAAGGCCTGGCTCTGTCCCAACCTGGCAGGGCCGGGCCTTTTGTCTTATTGAGTGGACATTTGGTATAAGATTGTGTTTTGCCGACAGAATCTTAAAGCATGAACGAATTTATCCAGACCCTGGGTCCTTCTTCCCAGATAGGGCTTGCCGCGCTGGCAGGTGGTATTTTTGGCATTTTGCTGTGTGCCCTTTTCATGTATTCCCGGCAGGCTGGCAGTCGTGCCCGTATTGCCGTGCTTGAGCAGGCGCTGAATGACCGTATGGCATCGCTGGAGCTGCAGGCACAGCAGTATGATGAGTTGCAGGATGATTATCGTATTCTGGATGGTCGCAAAGAGGCCATGGGCAATGAGCTGGCTGCCGCCCTGGCGGAAAAAAACCATTTGCAGGCATTGGCCGGTGACTTGCGCCAACAGTTGCAAATACGGGAGTCACAACAGCAAACCTTGCAGGCCACATTGGCTGGGCTGGAAAAAAAACTGGCCACGCAGCAATCGGAAATGCAGCACAAGCAGCAAAGCCTGGATGAGTTGCGCCAGCAGTTTGCCCAGTCCAAGGCACAATTGGCGATTGAATTCCAGAACCTGGCCGATCGTATATTCACGGAAAAGGAACAGGCTTTTTCGCGTCATAGCCAGGTTTCCATGGAAAGCCTGCTAAAGCCGTTTCGTGAGCAGATAGACCGCTTTCAAAGCCGGATCAACGAGGTACATGACCAGTCGGTGCAGGGGCAATCGCTGTTGCAGTCGCAAATCAGGCAGATGTTTGAGGTGGGCATGAAAATGACCCAGGATGCCGATGCCCTGGCCCGTGCCCTGAAAGGGGATAAAAAAACCCTGGGTAACTGGGGTGAGATGCAGCTTGAGCGGGCGCTTGAAATGGCGGGCCTGGTCAAGGGCGATCATTTTCAGACCCAGGCCCATTTCCGCAATGAAGCGGGCCAAAGCCAGTTACCCGATTTTGTACTGTACCTGCCCGATGGCAAGCATCTGGTTATTGACAGCAAGGTCTCCCTGAACGACTATCAGAAGGCGGTGAACGCAACGCAGGATGGGGTCATGCAGTCCTCCCTGGATGCGCATGCCAAGGCGGTCAGGAATCATATTGATCAGTTGTCCGACAAGAATTACAGCAATTTGCAAGGTATGCACAGCCCCGGTTTTGTGTTGATGTTCATGCCGGTCGAAGCTGCTTACATAGAGGCGCTCAGGCATCCGTCCAATCTGTTTCAGTATGGTTATGAAAAAGGGGTGGTGCTGGTTTCGCACACGACCCTGATGCCTGTTTTACGAACGGTTTCCTACCTGTGGATGATGGCGCGCAGCAATGAGCAGGCCGCCCAGATCGGTGACCGTGCCGTGGATATTTACAATCAGGTGACCCGGGTGGCCGAGCATCTGTCCCGCTTGGGTGGAACATTGAATACGGTGGGTACGCATTACAATGCCGTGGTGGGTTCGCTGGCAGGCCGGCAGGGCTTGATTGGCAAGGTGGAGCGGTTCAACGAGTTGTCAGCCAAGGCCAGCCGGAAAATGATCGAACCCGAGCCGATTCATCCGGATTTTGATGTCAGCCGGCTGGATACCCTGGTGAGCAATGGCAAGCCTTAATAACGGTCCAGCGCTTTTCTGAGTCGGGTCACGCCTTCGATGATTTGCGCTTCATTGCTCATGGCAAATGACAGGCGTAATGCGCTTTCATCGGGTTGGTCGGCATAAAAACCGCTGCCGGGCACAAACATGACTTTTTCATCAATGGCCAGCGGCAAGAGGCGGGTGGCGTTGATGTCAGCAGGCAGGTAAGCCCAGATAAACATGCCGCCTTGGGGCCGTACCAGTTTAAGCTGACCGTTAAAGTCGGCTGAAAAAGCGTTCAGCATGCATTGCGCCCGCTGCCGGTAGGTGTCGATAATATAAGGCAAATGCTGCTCATAGCGTCCCGAGTTCAGGTAATGGGCGGCGACCGCCTGCATGAACGGTGCCGAGCACATATCTCCCACCTGTTTGGCCAGCACGCAGCGGCGTAAAATATCGGGGTGGGCGATCATCCAGCCGATTCGCAGGCCCGGTGCCACGGTTTTGGACAGGCTGGACAGGTAAATGACCTGGTCCTGTGCCGGTGTTGAACGGGCCAGCTCTGCCAGAGTGGGTAACGATTCCCCGCCAAAGCGCAACTGGCCATAAGGGTCATCTTCAATCAGCAGACAATTGGTGGTGGCCAGCAGCGCCAGCAGTTTCTTGCGTTTTTCCAGAGACAGGGTAATGCCGCTGGGGTTGGCAAAGGTGGGTACACAGTAAAAAAACTTGGGCTGATGCTGTTGCAGCAGTCGTGCCAGTTCCTCAAGATCGGTGCCGTCTTCTTCAACCCCGACGGTGATGATATTGGCACCGGCCAGCCGCAGGCCCTGAATGGCGGCCGGGTAGGCGGGACGCTCTACCAGTGCGGTATCACCCGGTTCGATCAGGGCCCGCACCAGCAGTTCATAGGCCTGCTGTGAGCCACTGGTTACCAGGATGTCATCTTTGCCGGCCTGGATGCCGCGTTGGGTGCAAAGGGCGGCCAATGCTTCGCGCAAGACCGGCAGCCCTTCGCTGGAACCGTAAGACATGGACTCTTGCAGGGAGGATGTCTGGGCGGCGATGGAGGCCTGCAAACCGGGAATATCGAATAATTCAGGGGCGGGATAGCCACCGGCAAAAGAGATCATGCCGGGCGTGGACAGGTATTTGAACAATTCCCTGATGGGTGAACCCTTGATTTCTTTGAACGGTGCGGCGAAAGGAAAACCGGAAGACATAGTCAGACCTCTTCATCAATGGAATGGGGGTGCCCATCGTTGGATGGGAATGTTCAGGATGGCATTAATCGTCACCAAATTTCACGCCCTGGGCCAATGGCAGTTCACGTGAGTAGTTGATGGTATTGGTGGCCCGGCGCATATAACCTTTCCATGCATCGGAGCCGGACTCACGGCCGCCACCGGTTTCTTTCTCACCACCGAAGGCGCCACCGATTTCGGCACCCGAGGTGCCGATGTTGACGTTGGCAATGCCGCAGTCGGAGCCGGCGGCGGACATGAAATACTCGGCCTCAAGCAGATTGGTGGTGAAGATGGCCGAAGACAGGCCTTGAGGAACGTCGTTTTGCAGGGCCAGTGCATCTTCGAAGCGTTCATAACTCATGATGTAAAGGATGGGCGCAAACGTTTCCTGGCGTACCACGTCGGTTTGTGCCGGCATTTCGACCAGTGCGGGCTCAACATAATAGGCATCGGGGAACTTGTCGTGCAAGACGCGCTGGCCGCCAGTGACAATCCCGTTTTGTTCAGTCGCTGTTTGCAATGCGGATTGCATGGCATCAAACGCAGCCTTATCAATGAGCGGGCCGACCAGCGTACCCGCCTCAAGAGGGTTGCCAATCGGTAAGCTGCGGTAGGCTTTTTTCAGTCGTTCGGCAAGTTCCTGGACGATGCTGCTGTGGACGATCAGGCGGCGCGTGCTGGTGCAGCGTTGTCCGGCGGTGCCGACCGCACCAAAAACAATACCTCGCACGGCCATGTCCAGGTCTGCGGTTTCGCTGACGATAATGGCATTGTTGCCGCCCAGTTCAAGAATGCAACGACCAAACCTGGCTGCCACTTTGGGGCTAACTTCGCGACCCATGCGGGTGGAGCCGGTGGCTGAAACCAGGGCAACCTTTGGATTGTTAACCAGAATTTCACCGGTTTCCCGCTGGCCAATCACCAATTGCGACAGGTGTTCAGGCGCATCACCAAATTTTTTCAGGGCGCGTTCCAGCAGGGCTTGGGTAGCCAGGGCGGTTAGCGGGGTTTTTTCAGAAGGTTTCCAGATGACGGCATTGCCACATACCAGGGCCAGGGCGGTATTCCATGACCAGACCGCAACCGGGAAGTTGAAAGCGGTGATCACGCCCACCACACCCAGTGGATGCCAGGTTTCCATCATACGGTGTCCCGGGCGCTCCGAGGCGATTGTCAGGCCGTATAGCTGACGTGACAGGCCAACCGCAAAGTCGCAGATATCAATCATTTCCTGGACTTCACCCAGACCCTCGGAAACAATTTTGCCCGCTTCAATTGAAACCAGACGTCCAAGGGCTTCTTTGTTGGCGCGCAATTCCTCGCCCAGCAGGCGAATCAGCTCCCCGCGTCGTGGGGCCGGCACCTGGCGCCACTGTGTATAGGCGGCATGGGCCCGGTCGATGGCGGCAGTAGTTTCTGCCGCGGACGTTTCAACAACCTTGGCGATTTGGGCGCCGTCAATGGGCGAAAAAACGCCAAGACTGCCTTCCTGAAAGGAGGCGGGGGTGACACCTAAAGAGACAAGTAATTCCTGGACTGAACTCATGGCTGGTTTCCTTTGTGAATCATCAGGGTAAGAACAGCGTGTTAAATGAACCTGCCGAGGCAGGGGAAGTGAAGCATGATCGGATGGATTGAAGGTATCCACGATTAATAGATTAACAATTGATTTTCTTAAAGTCAAAAAATTTCTTATAAGAAAACAAAATAAACCGAAAGGGTTTTCCCTTACATGTCTTTTTATGGAATTAAATATATGTTGTTTTATATCAATGGATTATATCCTTTATTTTATGGCATTAAATTTTTAAATTTGAATTTTTCCTTTTATTTTTCATGATAGGAAATGAAAAAAAACAGTGACGGAAGCAAGAATTCTTTGCTTCTTAAAAATTAAAATCATTTATTTTTATTTATAACCAATTGATTTTTAATCATAATTTTTTGTTTTTGCAATTTGTTAAAAAATTTAGGTGTAAATAATGATTGACGTCAGATTTTTCTTATGAGAATTTATCAGTTATTCAGAACTTGTAATGAGACGTTGCATGAAGAACTGTTTTGATGTGGTGATCGCTGGCGGTGCGGCAACAGGAAGCGCTTTGGCCTATTTTTTAAGCGCCTCCCATTCGTTTAAAGGTTCCATTCTGGTCATTGAAAAAGACGCGTCTTACCAGAAATGTGCAACCGCCTTGTCGGCCGCTTCCATACGCCATCAATTTTCCACCGTTGAAAATATCCAGATGTCGCAGTTTGGCAGCGAGTTTTTGTACGGTATTGGTGAAACCCTTGAGGTGGATGGCGAGCGGCCTGATGTGAATTTTCAGGAAGCGGGTTATCTGTTCCTGTCCACGCCGGAAGGCTATGCGACCTTACAGGAAAACAATGCCTTGCAACGCGCTTTGGGGGCGCAAATCGTCCTGTTGTCAGACCGGCAGTTGCAAGAGAAATATTCGTGGCTGAATGTGTCTGATTTGGCGGGCGGTTCGTTGGGCCTCAAGGGGGAAGGCTGGCTGGATGCCTATGGCATGATGCGGGCTTTTCGTCGCAAGGCAATTGCCCAAGGGGTCAGTTACATTGAAAATGAGGTGCTGCAGGTGCACCGGGAAGGTGGACGTGTAACCGGTGTGACCCTCAATAACGGTGAAACCGTTTCCTGTGGTGTCTTTGTGAATGCGGCGGGTACCGGGGCCATGAAACTGGCGAGTCAGGCGGGTATCGAGTTGCCTATCGAATCGCGCAAGCGCAGTGTCTTTTACGTAACTTGCCCCGAGACGGTCAATGACTGTCCCATGTTGATTGATCCAAGCGGTGCTTATATTCATCCTGAAGGGGAAGGGTTTATTTGTGGTATTCAGCCACCGGCAGACCAGGACCCCGAGTGTTTTGATTTTGACGTTCAATACCAGCTGTTTGATGATCTTCTGTGGCCCATCCTGGCCCATCGGGTACCGGTTTTCGAAGCCTTGCGCTGTGAACATAGCTGGGCCGGTCATTATGATTACTGCACCTTCGACCAGAACGTCATACTCGGTTATCACCCCGATATCAATAATATGGTTTTTGCTAATGGTTTCAGTGGTCACGGCATGCAACAATCACCTGCAGTGGGTCGTGCTCTTGCCGAGTTGATTGAGTTTGGCGAATACAGAAGTTTGAATTTGAAGCGCTTGGGCTGGGAGCGGGTGTTAAACGGTCAGCCCATTATCGAGAAGAACGTCTGGTAGTTCACATACGTATTAAGCAGTCTGGTTGTATATCGTTTTTTTTTAATTATGTTCTTTGTGTTTACAAGGATCCATGCTGGTCAATTTCAGGAGAAAAGCATGAATAAAGGATTTAAAAAGCTTTTTATTACAGCAGCACTTGCAACCGCTTTCTCTGCTCCCGCCATGGCAGAAGAGTTTATCAAGATTGGCCTGGGTGCCCCTATTACGGGTGGTAGCGCCGCGTTTGGCAAACAGTTGCTCCTGGGAGCTGAGGCTGCCGCCGAAGCCATTAACGCGAAGGGTGGCGTCCACGGCAAAAAAATCAAGATCATTCAGGGTGATGATGCTTGCGAGCCCAAACAGGCGGTCGCCGTGGCCAACCGTTTTGTTGACCAGGAAAAAGTGGATGCCGTGGTGGGGCATTTCTGCTCTTCCAGTACCATCCCCGCTTCTGAAATTTATGACGAAGCCAATATCCTGAATGTGACCCCTGCTTCGACCAACCCCAGGGTGACCGAACGGGACCTGACAACGCTGATTCGTGTTTGCGGTCGTGATGACCAGCAGGGTGAAGTTGACGCGCAGTTCATCCAGGAAAATCTTAAAGCCAAAAAAATTGCGGTGATCAATGACAAGGATACCTATGGTGTTGGCGTGGCCAATGCCACACGGGATGCGGCCAAAAAACTGGGTGTTGACGTGGTGCTCGAGGATGGCGTAACCCGCGGTGAGCGCGATTACAACGCCCTGGTCACCAAAATCAAGGGAGCTGATGTCGACGCTGTTTTCTTTGGCGGCTTATATGCCGAAGGTGGATTGCTGGTCAAGCAGCTTCGCCAGCAGGGTCTGACCATTCCTTTTGTCTCGGTTGATGGTATTGCCGATCCGGCTTTCGTGACGGCTGCGGGTGGACCGCAGTTTGCTGAGGGCACTTACATGAGCTTCCTGCGCGATCCGCGGACGGATCCCGCCAGTAAGGAGGTTGTGGAAAAACTGAAAGAAAAAGGTAGTGATTCTGCCGGTTTCACCCTTTATTCTTATGCAGCGGTTGAGGCCATTGCCGCGGCCCTGGAGGCCAACAAGGATGAGAAGGATGGCACGAAACTGGCCGAATGGATCAAGAACAATGAAATAGACACCGTTCTGGGTAGAAAAGGATGGGATGAAAAAGGTGATCCTAAAACCAATGACTTTGTTGTTTACATCTGGGATAAAGAAGGCAATTACGTTCCCATTCAGTAATGCTTAATTGTGCTGCATTGCCCTTACCATGGGCAATGCGGCGACTGAATCAAATTCATAGATAAGAAGAGTGCTTTTACGGAAGGCATGGGAGCTTTTTGTCTTTACCGAAAAGGTAGGTGTTTAATGGAATGGCATATTTTAGGTCAGCAGCTCGTAAATGGTATTTCGCTGGGCTCCATCTATGGTCTGATTGCGATTGGCTATACCATGGTTTATGGCATCATCGGAATGATTAACTTTGCACATGGTGATATTTATATGGTCAGCGCCTATATCACCGCCATTGCTTTTGCGGTGATTACGTTTTTAGGGGTTGATGCTGTCGCCCTGTCCCTGGTTCTTACCCTGGTTGTCACCATGTCCATTACCGGACTTTACGGCTGGTACATAGAAAGAACCGTTTATCGTCCCCTCAGGACAAGCAACCGCCTCGCCCCGCTTATTACGGCCATCGGCGTGTCATTGTTATTGCAAAATTATGTCCAGATCAGTCAGGGACCCAATGTGCAGGGGGTGCCTTCTTTATTTAGTGGTGGTTTTACCATTGGTACGGCTGATGCATTTTTCCGTATTCGCTACATGGATCTGATTATCGTGATTGTCAGTTTGTCGGCGATGCTGCTGTTGACTTTCATTATTCAAAAAACCAGTCTGGGCAGGCAGTGTCGGGCAGTGGAACAAGACCGCAAAATGGCCACGATTCTGGGCATTAATACCGGTCGTATCATTTCAACCGTGTTTGTTATTGGTTCCATGATGGCGGCCGTTGCCGGTGAGCTGGTCACGTTCAATTACGGCTCGTTTGATTTCTATATCGGTTTCGTGCTGGGTATCAAGGCGTTTAGTGCTGCGGTGTTGGGGGGCATAGGTTCTTTGCCGGGCGCCATGCTCGGAGGTATGTTGCTGGGTGTGCTCGAGTCATTTTTCTCCGGTTTTGTCAGCAGTGATTATAAAGACGTGTTTTCTTTTAGCATTCTGGTGCTTGTCCTGGTTTTCAAGCCTAGTGGCTTGCTGGGTAAGCCTGCAGTGGAGAAAGTGTAATGAATATAACGCCTAATTCAAACGGGAAAACCGCGTCACTGACATCGTCCGGACAGGCAAATTCTGCAGCCTTGGTTGTGGACGGTACACCCGTGTCACGGGCAGTGGATGTGCCTGATTCACGCATTGATTTCAAGCATTCCCTGAAAGACGCCGTAATAGCCGGGATACTGACCATGCTGGTGTTCAGCCCGATTACCAATTTCATACTGCAACAATATACGTTCAAGGTCGACTGGTTGCGCACACCGTTTTTTCTCAATGGTCTTTCAATTGGTCTGATCGTTGCCTTTGTCCGTTTCTTTGTCTCTGTGGGTATCCAGACAGAAGCAGGTCAGCGTTTTACCCATAAGTATCTGACTGTTCAGCAGCATGTGCATGTCGAGGATGAGCATGCCGATGGCATGCAAAAACTAAGGAAATTGCTCGTCTCTGGCGGTGCGGTTGCAGCCGTTGCCATGGCGTTGGGCCTTTCGGGCGTCATTTATATTGGTACCTCGGCCGCGTTGGTTCTGATTGTGCTGTTCGTGGTGATTGCCATGGGGGTACGTATCCCCAAACGGCGTGGCATGAAGCATCCCTGGAAAGGCGCATTGCCAGTCTTGTTTTTGTTGGGACTGATTATGCCTTTGCTGTTTTTCCACTTTGGTATTTTTGGTAAAAGCTGGGCAACCAACCTGACCATGGCCATGGTGTATGTGCTGTTGGGATTGGGCTTGAATATTGTGGTGGGGCTGGCAGGACTGCTTGATCTTGGTTTTGTCGCTTTTTACGCGGTGGGTGCTTATTTTCTCGCCCTGGGCTCCCAGTATCTGGGTATCGGCTTTTGGACGGCCCTTATCCTGGCACCTTTGTTAGCCGCCCTGTGTGGCGGCTTGCTGGGTTTTCCGGTCCTGAAAATGCATGGTGATTATCTGGCGATTGTTACCCTTGGGTTTGGTGAAATTATCAGGCTGGTGCTGGTGAACTGGATTGATTTTACCGGTGGGCCTAATGGTGCTTCCGCGCCGTCACCCACTATTTTCAATCTCGAATTCATTCGTCGTGCCAAAGGAGATGCGATTCCATTCCATGAGTTTTTTGGTTTGCCATATAGTCCGGATTATAAATTTATCTTTATTTATTTGATGATCTTTATCATCACAATGGCCGTGCTGCGGGTCTTTACGCAATTAAGGGTAATGCCAATCGGTCGTTCCTGGGAGGCTTTGCGCGAAGACGAAATTGCCTGTCGGTCCCTGGGTATCAACCACGTCACCGTCAAATTGTCCGCCTTTATGCTGGGTGCGTTAACCGGGGGTATTGCCGGTGTGTTCTTTGCGACAGCCCAAGGGTTTGTCAGTCCGATGTCATTCAATTTTTTCGAATCGGTCCTGATTCTTTCCATCGTGGTGCTGGGTGGTATGGGGAACTCGCTTGGCGTCATTCTTGCCGCGTTTACATTAACCCTCATGCCGGAATTCCTGAGAAGTTTTTCTGAATATCGGGTATTGATGTTCGGCCTGCTGATGATTTTGATGATGATCTGGCGACCTAATGGTTTATTGCGCGCCAAGCGTCCGGTATTTGAACGGGAAGAGGTCATGTCATGAGCGGTCAACTGTTACTTGAAGTTAAAAATTTATGTCGCCGGTTTGGTGGGATTATCGCCAATAACAATGTCTGTTTTGAGGTCAGGGAGGACTCTATTACGTCCCTGATCGGTCCCAATGGTGCCGGTAAAACAACCGTGTTCAATTGCGTGACCGGTTTTTATGCGGCCACTTCAGGTGAGATTTTTCTGCACGGACCCAACGGGTCGGTGGAGGTGGGTAATTTGCTGAATCGACCTTTTACCGGTGGTTCTTACCTGGTTTCCCGGGCAGGTATTGCCCGTACCTTCCAGAATATCCGCCTGTTCAAGGATATGACCGTGCTTGAAAACCTGCTGGTTGCCCAGCATCGTTCACAGAACAGAAATCTTTTGTCTGGCATTTTTGTCACGCATGATTTCTCCAACAAGGAGGAAGAAAGCGTCAATCGGGCGTATGAATGGCTGGATATGGTTGATTTGGCTGTTGATGCCAACCGGCTGGCCGGTGAGTTGTCTTACGGTCGTCAGCGGCGTCTGGAAATTGCCCGTGCCATGTGTACCAATCCACGCCTGATTTGCCTGGATGAGCCGGCGGCCGGTCTCAATCCAAGGGAAACGGTAGACCTGTCCAATCTGATCCGTAAATTGCGTGATGAATGCAAGGTGACGGTTTTGCTGATCGAGCATGATATGGGACTGGTCATGGATATTTCCGATCATATTGTTGTCATGGATCAGGGTTCCGTCATTGATAGTGGCAGCCCGGAACACATTCGTAATTCAGACGTGGTTATTGCCGCCTATCTAGGCACGGATGTAGAGGATGAAGCATGAGTGAAATTATTCTGGACATCAAGAATGTCAATACTTTTTACGGACCTATTCAGGCACTCAGGGATGTTTCATTGCATATTAATACCGGAGAAATTATTTCCCTGATTGGTGCCAATGGGGCCGGGAAAAGCACCCTGCTCATGACCATCTTTGGTGCCCCAAAGGCCAAATCGGGTCAGATCCTGTATAAAGGGCAGGATTTGACCCGGTTGCAGGCGCATCAGATTGCCGGCAAGGGCATTGCCCAGGTGCCCGAGGGACGACGGATATTTGCAAAAATGACGGTCGAGGAAAACATCATGATTGGGGCCCTGCCGATTGGGGACAAACACATGGATGAAGACCGTGCCACCATGTTTGAACTGTTTCCGAGACTGAAAGAGCGGCGCAATCAGCGGGCGGGCACGCTGTCTGGTGGTGAACAGCAAATGCTGGCGATTGCCCGGGCCCTGATGGGGCGTCCGGACATGATTTTGCTGGACGAGCCCAGTCTGGGGCTGGCGCCATTAATTGTGAGGCAAATCTTTTCAGTGCTGAAAGAACTGGGAAAAAATGGTAAAACCATCTTTTTGGTCGAGCAAAATGCCAATCATGCCTTGAAGCTGGCAGATCGTGCATATGTAATGGTGAATGGTGAAATCAGAATGACAGGAACTGGGGCTGAATTATTGGCAAATCCGGAAATCAGGGATGCTTATTTGGGAAGTCATTAAATGAGTACGCGTGAAGAAACGCCTTTAATGCAGCGTTTGCGTGCCGTTCGACAGCAAAACAATTGGACGCTGGAGCAGGCCGGCAAAGAGTGCGGGATTGCCGCCTCTACGCTGTCCAAAATCGAAAACGGTCTGATGTCGCCTACTTATGACGTTCTGCAAAAACTGGCAACCGGCCTGAATCTGGATGTTTCCGAGTTGTTTACGTCAGCCCGTGATGCCATGGGGGCCGGACGGTGCGTAGTGGATCGTGCCGGACAGGGAAAACCGCATAAAACGCCCCATTACGACCATCAGTTGTTGTGCGCGCAGCTGTCAAATAAAAAAATAATGCCTTTTCATACCTGCATTACGGCACGGAAATTTTCCGATTTTCGTGACTGGAGCCGTCATGACGGAGAAGAGTTTGTTTATGTATTAAGTGGTGAAATAGAGCTGCATACCGAATATTATGCGCCAGCCCGGCTTGGCCCGGGAGATTGTTTTTACATAGATAGCCGGATGGGGCATCGCTGTATCAGTGTCAGCGAAGAAAACGCCACGGTTATATGGGTTGCAACACAACGAAATTCACAAAAACACGAATCAGGAGACACGTAATGAGCCAGCCTGCGATTCAGGTATTTGATGCACAACAAACAGCCGGTTTGATCGGTTTTGCGGAACTGGTCCGTGCCATTCGTGAAATGGCGGTGGAATATACGGCTGGCAGGGTTAAGTGCCCGGATCGTCAGGTGTTGCCTGTGCCAGGCAATGAAGAGGGGGGTGTTTTGCTCTCCATGCCGGCCGCCGCTGAAGATATATTGACGCATAAGCTCATTTCCCTGTTGCCGGGCAATCCCGCAAATGGTTTGCCCACCATTCAGGGAACGGTGACCGTTCTGGACAGTAAAACCGGGGTGCCTCTGTTTGTGCTGGATGCGCCTACCGTTACGGCCTGGAGAACGGCGGCCCTTTCCATGGTGGGTCTTGAGTGCTTTACGCCCGAAACACCCGGAAAAATCGTCCTGATGGGGGCGGGTACCCAGGCGGTTGCCCATGTGCGGGCCATTAATGCGCTTTATCCAAACGCAACCATTTATGTTGCCGGTAGGGTGTCATCAGCAGGCAAGGTACAACGTTTTTGCGAGCAGTTTGCCGGATTGTCCAATGCCCTCATCCCGGTGGAGCAAAGCAATCTGCCGGATGATTTTGATGCCGTTATCACGCTGACCACTGCCACCGAGCCCATTTATCATGCACCGGCACAAGTGGGGCGATTGATTATCGCAGTGGGTGCTTTTCAACCGCATATGTGTGAAATTGCCCCTCAAACCGTTATGGGCAGTACCTGCTATGTCGATGACCCGGTAGGTGCCCTGCATGAAGCCGGGGATTACATCCGTGCCAAAAAAGACTGGTCGGAAGTGATCCCGTTAGAGCAGGCCTTGCGTACGGATATTGATTTCTCACGTCCCATCATGTTTAAAACCGTAGGTATGGGCGCCTGGGACCTGGCGGCTGCCAGGGTGGCCTGCCAATCGCTGGGCGCCCGTGTCTGAATGGCCGCCAGAAAGGGTTGCCGATGAGCCATTTCAGTCATTGGCAACTAAACCCTTGAAAAAAAGACATTTTTTACAACAACCGCAAAAAATAATCTTGTCAGGGGACTTGAATAATGTTATATTGACAGGCTAACCGAAATGCAATAACGGTTAGGGATAAATTAACCCACAACACCAGTTCACTGCTGGTGTCAATTTATATTAGGCCCAGCCAATCGTAGCTGGGGATTGGAGAAAATGATGTCGAATACGACACCTACACCTGCCGCTCATCGGCTGGGACTGTTGGGTCGCAAGGTTGGCATGATGCGTATTTTTACCGAGGAAGGCGAGTCCATTCCGGTAACAGTACTTGACGTATCAAACAACCGTGTTGCTCAAGTCAAGTCTCTTGAAACAGATGGTTATGCAGCGGTACAGGTTGCTTACGGCAACCGTCGTGCAACCCGCGTGACAAAAGCGCAAGCGGGTCACTATGCCAAAGCCGGCGTTGAAGCTGGTTCCATTCTTAAAGAGTTCCGTCTAGATCCTGCAAAAGCTGCTGAATTTTCAGCTGGCGCTGCATTGCCTGTCGAAAGTATTTTCGAAGCAGGCCAGAAAGTGGACGTGCAAGGTACAACGATCGGTAAAGGTTTTGCCGGTACCATCAAACGTCACAATTTCGGTGCACAACGCGCTTCTCACGGTAACTCACGTTCACACCGTGTTCCCGGTTCTATCGGTATGGCGCAAGACCCAGGTCGCGTTTTCCCTGGTAAGCGCATGTCCGGTCACATGGGTGATGTGACTCGCACCGTACAAAATCTTGATATCGTTCGCGTTGATGCAGAACGTGGTCTTCTTCTGGTCAAGGGCGCTGTTCCTGGCCACAAAAATTCCGACGTTGTTGTGCTTCCAGCTATCAAAATGACTGTTAAAGGAGCAAAATAATGGATCTTAAGCTCCTGAATGAACAAGGTCAGGCTGCTGCTACCGTTAGCGCGCCCGACACCGTTTTTGGCCGTGATTTCAACGAAGCCCTGATTCACCAGATCGTAGTTGCCTACCAGGCAAACGCACGTATGGGTAACCGTGCCCAGAAAGATCGTGCGGAAGTCAAACACAGCACCAAAAAACCATGGCGCCAGAAAGGTACCGGTCGTGCACGTGCTGGTATGACATCTTCTCCCGTATGGCGTGGAGGCGGTCGTGCATTCCCTAATTCACCTGATGAAAATTTCAGCCAGAAAGTGAATAAGAAAATGTACCGTGCCGGTATCCGTTCCATCCTGTCACAATTGGCACGTGAAGATCGCATCGCTGTTGTCGAGTCTTTCTCTTTTGATACGCCTAAAACAAAACTGGCTGCCAGCAAATTGAAAGCAATGGGTCTGGATTCCGTTTTGGTTATCACCGATGTTGTTGACGAGAACACCTACCTGGCAACCCGCAACCTGCCACACGTAGCCGTTGTAGAACCGCGTTACGCTGATCCTCTTTCTTTGGTCCACTACAAAAAAGTGTTGATCACGAAAGCGGCTATCGCTCAATTTGAGGAGATGCTGGGATGAAAGCAGAACGTTTATTGCAAGTAATTTTGGCGCCGGTCATCACAGAAAAAGCAACCTTTATTGCTGAATCTGGCGAGAAACCGCAATTTGCATTGCGCGTTGCTCCTGATGCAACCAAACCAGAAGTCAAGGCAGCTGTTGAGTTGCTTTTCAAAGTAGAAGTTGAGTCTGTCTCTGTTCTGAACCGTAAAGGTAAAGTAAAACGTGCAGGTCGTTTCGTCGGTCGTCGCCGTGCAAACCGAATCGCTTACGTTTCACTCAAAAAAGGTCAAGAACTTGACTTTTCGGAGGTGAACTAAGATGGCATTAGTTAAAACTAAACCAACATCAGCCGGTCGCCGCGGCATGGTAAAAGTGGTTACTCCAGGCTTGCACAAAGGACTTCCTTTTGCCGGTTTGGTAGAATCCAAAAAACGTGGTTCCGGTCGTAATAACAACGGTCATATTACTGTCCGCCATCGTGGCGGTGGTCATAAGTCCCACTATCGTATTGTCGATTTCCGTCGCAACAAAGATGGCATTCCAGCCAAAGTAGAGCGTCTGGAATACGATCCTAACCGTACTGCACATATTGCACTGTTGTGCTATGCAGATGGTGAGCGTCGTTACATCATTGCTCCTCGTGGCCTTGAAGTCGGTGCAACGGTCGTGTCTGGCCTGGAAACACCCGTACGTACAGGTAATGCAGCGGCTATCCGCAATATTCCAGTTGGTACAACCATTCACTGTATCGAAATGCTGCCCGGCAAAGGTGCCCAAATGGCACGTTCAGCAGGTGCATCTGCAGTCCTGATGGCCCGTGAAGGTACTTACGCCCAGATCCGTCTGCGTTCTGGCGAGGTTCGTCGCGTTCACATCGATTGCCGTGCAACGATTGGTGAAGTGGGTAACGAAGAACACAGCTTGCGTCAAATCGGTAAAGCCGGTGCAGTTCGCTGGCGCGGTATTCGTCCTACCGTTCGTGGTGTTGCCATGAACCCGGTCGATCACCCACATGGTGGTGGTGAAGGACGTACTGGCGAGGCTCGTGAGCCAGTCAGCCCATGGGGTACTCCAGCGAAAGGCTTCAAAACCCGCCGCAACAAGCGTACAGACAACATGATTGTCTCACGTCGCAAGCGTAAATAAGGGGCGATACTAATATGTCACGTTCTATTAAAAAAGGCCCATTCGTAGATGCCCACTTGGTTAAAAAAGTGGAAGCAGCTGTCGATGGCAAAGAGAAAAAGCCGATCAAAACCTGGTCGCGTCGTTCAACCATCCTTCCTGATTTTATCGGATTGACTATCGCTGTTCATAACGGTCGTCAACATGTTCCGGTTTATGTTAACGAAAATATGGTTGGTCATAAGCTTGGCGAATTCGCGCATACGCGTACCTACAAAGGTCACGCTGCGGATAAAAAGTCAAAGAGGTAAGTGATGGAAACTACAGCCGTAATTCGTGGTGTACATATTTCTGCGCAAAAAACGCGTCTTGTTGCGGACATGGTCCGTGGCAAACCCGTTGCCCAAGCGCTGAATATTCTTACATTCACACCTAAAAAAGCCGCCGGTATCGTTAAGAAAGCCCTTGAATCAGCAATTGCTAACGCAGAGCATAACGATGGTGCCGATATTGATGAGCTCAAAGTAACTACAATCTATGTAGACAAAGCCCAGTCAATGAAGCGATTCTCCGCTCGTGCCAAAGGCCGCGGTAACCGTATCGAGAAGCAGACTTGCCACATTGTGGTCAAAGTCGGCGTTTAAGGAGTCACAATGGGTCAGAAAATTCACCCTATAGGGTTCCGTCTCGCAGTGAATCGTAACTGGAGTTCACGCTGGTACGCTGACAACAAAGACTTTGGCACAATGCTTGCCGAAGACGTCCGTGTGCGTGAGTATCTGAAACGTAAACTGAAAAGCGCATCTGTTGGTCGTGTGCTTATCGAGCGCCCTGCCAAGAATGCACGTATCACCGTTTTCTCAGCACGTCCTGGTGTTGTAATCGGTAAGCGTGGTGAAGATATTGAAAGCTTGAAAACAGATTTGCAACGCCTGATGGGTGTGCCTGTTCACGTCAATATTGAAGAAATTCGCAAGCCTGAAACCGATGCACAGCTGATCGCCGATTCCATCGCCCAGCAGCTTGAAAAACGTATCATGTTCCGTCGTGCCATGAAGCGCGCAATGCAAAATGCAATGCGCCTGGGTGCACAAGGTATCAAGATCATGTCTTCAGGCCGTTTGAATGGTATCGAGATTGCCCGTACAGAATGGTATCGTGAAGGTCGTGTACCTTTGCATACACTGCGTGCAATCATTGATTATGGTACATCTGAAGCACAAACCACCTACGGTATCATTGGTATCAAGGTTTGGGTTTACAAAGGCGACTTGCTGCCTAATGGTGAAATGCCTGCAGAACCTGCAGCCGCACCCCGTGATGATGAGCGTCGTGCACGTCGTCCACGCGGTGATCGTCCTGATGGTCAGCGTCGTCCAGGCGGTCGTGGCCGTGGTGGTCGCAAGGCAGCTGAAGCAGCCCCTGCGCCAGAAGGAGAATAAACATGTTATCACCAGCACGTAGAAAATACCGTAAAGAGCAGAAAGGTCGTAATACCGGTCTGGCTACTCGCGGTACAAACGTCAACTTTGGCGATTTTGGTCTGAAAGCAACCGGTCGTGGCCGTCTGACAGCCCGTCAGATCGAGGCAGCCCGTCGTGCAATGACTCGCCATATTAAACGTGGCGGCCGTATCTGGATCCGTATCTTCCCCGATAAGCCAATTTCACAGAAACCTGCTGAAGTTCGTATGGGTAAAGGTAAAGGTAATCCCGAGTTTTGGGTCGCTGAAATTCAACCAGGCAAAGTTCTGTACGAGATGGACGGTGTAAGTGAAGAGCTTGCCCGTGAAGCTTTCCGTCTGGCAGCCGCCAAGTTGCCTATTTCGACGACATTTGTAAATCGTCATTTGGGCTCTTAAGGGGATCTTTATGAAAGCTAGTGAACTACGTTCAAAAGACGCAACCGAGCTGAATAAAGAGCTCGAGAGCTTGTTGCGTGCACAATTCAACCTGCGTATGCAGCGTGCTACCCAGCAACTTTCTAACACCAGCCAGTTAGGCAAAGTACGTCGTGACATTGCTCGCGTTCGCACAGTATTAACTGAGAAAGCAGGAAAGTAACATGAGCGAAACTCAAACACCCGCCAAGCGTCAGCGTACTCTGATCGGTAAAGTGGTTAGCAATAAAATGGATAAAACAGTGGTCGTTCAAGTTGAGCGCCGTGTTAAACATCCTTTGTATGGCAAAATCATTGTCCGCTCAAACAAATACAAAGCGCACGACGAAGCAAACCAGTATAACGAAGGCGATACAGTGGAAATCGCTGAAGGCCGTCCCATTTCACGCAGCAAATCGTGGAGTGTTGTACGTCTGATCGAAGCCTCTCGTCTTATTTAATAACAGGGCAGGTCCAGGCCTGCCTTGCCAACGATAGAAGTGGCCTTCCTTATACCGGATGTCAGTAAAAAACCTCGCCTTGTGCGAGGTTTTTTCTTGTTTGTTTGGTGTCATTGCCTGCTATCTTGGGGCGGAAAAGAAAAATCATTTTTTTCCCTGCTTGTGAAATGATCAATAAGTGGCCACACAAGAAGTTATCATTGAGTGTTAAAGCGATTTGCAGTTAGAAGGATATAATGAAAAACAATTCTCCATCATTTAATGCTTTGCTGGCCAGTGTGCCACATATTGACAGCCCGGATCAAATGCAGCGTCACATGAGTGACATGAGCGGTTATGAAGGTGCCATGCCGGCGGTGGTATTTCGGCCGGTGTCCACTGAACAGGTATCGGCAATTGTCAAAACCTGTGCGCAAGAAGGCAGGAAAATCACCATACAGGGTGGGCTGACTGGCCTGGCCGGTGGCGCATGTGCCGATGCCGACGATGTGGTCATTTCCCTGGAAAGCATGAGCCGTGTGGAAGAAATTGACACCATTGGTGGTGTCGCGATTGTGCAGGCGGGCGTCATACTTGAAAACCTGTGCCAGGCCGTCGAGCAGGAAGACTGGTATTTTCCGCTGGATTTCGGTTCGCGTGGCTCCTGTCTGATTGGGGGCAATGTGTCCACCAATGCCGGTGGTAACAAGGTGCTGCGTTATGGCACGACCCGTGACCTGGTGCTGGGCATGGAAGTGGTGCTTCCCGATGGCACCATCCTGAATATGCTGAACCGCCTGATCAAGAACAATACCGGTCTGGATCTTAAACACCTGTTTATTGGTACCGAAGGCCGTTTGGGTATTATTACCCGTTTGTCCCTGCGCCTTTTTCCCAATCCGCAAACCCGGGCCACCGCCCTGGTTGCCCTGGATTCTTTTGACCACGTTACCCGCATGCTCAAAGAGGCGCGTTCTGCCTTGCCCGATTTATCGAGTTTTGAGGTCATGTGGCAAAGCTATCTGGTACAGGCTGCCTTGCATGCAAATAAAGAGCTGCCCTTTGAAGGGAATTATCCCATTTATGTGCTGCTTGAAATTGAGGGCGCTGATAAACCCGTGTTCCATGAGGGCTTTCATGCCTTCCTGGAATTCCTCATTGAACATGAAATCGGCCGTGACGTGATTGTGCCGCAAACCCTGGAGCAGAGCGACTCACTCTGGCAGATCCGCGATGCCATTGGTGAAATTTTACGCAGTATCAAACCTTATGTGGCATTTGATATTGGCATACCGCTTAAACATATGCCGGCTTTTATTGAGCAGGTAACCGCTGCCCTTGAAAAAGAATATCCACATGCGATGAATTTGTTGTTTGGCCATCTGGGTGATGGCAACCTGCATTTAACCACCGGTAAACTGCAGGAAGCGCAAATTCTGGCGGTTGAAGAGTTGGTGTACAGCATTGCCTCCAGGTTCAGGGGAAGTATTTCCGCTGAGCATGGCATTGGCCGTATCAAGAAACCGTTTTTGAAATACAGTCGCAGCCAGGAAGAACGGGATTTGATGAGCGCCATTAAAAACCTGATCAATCCCCAGGATCTTTTCAATGCCGGCCGTATTGTGGATTAATGGCTTGGCAAGCTAATTTACAGGATAGAAAAACAATGAGTTATAACTCCCCCATGAAAGAAGTGCGCCAACTGTCTGATGAAGCCCGTGCCGCTTTCAAGGCCGCTTTTGGTGATCGTTTCATTACCACACAAGCCGTGCGTGAGCATCACGGTAGTGATGAATCTCCTTATCCGGCCTGCCCGCCCGAAGCGGTCATTTTTCCGCATAATGCCGATGAGGTGGTTACGGTTGTCAATTTGTGCAACCAGTACGATGTACCCCTGATTCCTTTTGGCATCGGTTCTTCCATTGAAGGTCATGTGCTGGCGATTGAAGGGGGTATTTCCCTTGATTTCACGGAAATGAACAAGGTGCTGGCTGTCAGCCCTGGCGATTTCACCGTGACGGTGGAACCGGGCGTAATCCGTACCCAGCTGAATGAGGAAATCAGGCATACCGGTTTGTTTTTCCCGATCGATCCGGGTGCCCATGCCTCGATTGGCGGCATGACGGCCACCCGTGCTTCGGGTACCAATGCCGTGCGTTATGGCACCATGCGTGAAAATGTGGTTTCCCTGAAAGTAGTTACGGCAGATGGCAAAATCATCCGTACAGGCAGCCATGCGCGCAAATCATCGGCCGGTTACGACTTGACCCGTCTGTTTGTGGGCAGCGAAGGCACGCTGGGTATCATTGTTGAAATTACACTGCGTGTGTATCCTATCCCCGAAGCTATCTCGGCCGCCATTTGCAACTTCGAAACCCTGGAGTCTGCGGTGGAATGCGTGAACCAGATCATGCAAACAGGAATTGAAATTGGCCGGGTTGAATTCATTGATGAACAGGGCGTGAAAGCTGCCAATCAATACAGCAAGTTAAGTTTGAAAGAAAGTCCGATGCTGTTGTTTGAATTTACCGGTTCCGCTTCCAGCGTTAAAGAGCAGATTGAAATTGTGCAGGAAATCGCCAAAGATAATGGTGGTATGGATTTTGAGTGGGCCGAGCACCAGGAAGACCGCAACCGTTTGTGGACGGCACGGCATAACCTGTATTTTGCCTGCCTGCAATTGCGCCCCGGCGCGCGTTCCATTACCACCGATGTCTGCGTGCCTATTTCCCGGTTGGCCGAGTGCGTGACCGCCACGGCCAAAGACCTGCAGGACAAACCGTTCCCCTGGTCCATCCTGGGGCATGTGGGCGATGGCAATTTCCACGTTCTCATGATGATTGATCCGGAAAACCCGCAAGAATGGGCTATGGCGGAAGAAATCAATAAGCGGGTGGTGCAGCGGGCCATCGATATGGACGGTACCTGCACCGGTGAGCATGGTATAGGCATTCACAAAATGAATTTCCTGAAAATGGAACACGGTGAAGATGCGATCCACTTGATGCGTTTGCTCAAGCACGCCTATGATCCGAAAAATATCCTGAATCCGGGCAAGATGATTGCCTGGGAAGCCTGATGGTTTGATCACAAGTGAATAGTCATGCTCAAGTTTGCAGCCAATCTTTCCATGATGTACACCGAGGTTCCCTTTCTGGAGCGTTTTGCCCTGGCGGCAAACGATCAGTTCAAAGGCGTGGAATTTTTGTTTCCCTATGAGTACAGTGCGGCAGACATCGCCCGTCAACTGTCTCTAAACGGGCTTGAGCAGGTCTTGTTCAATGCCGTTCCGGGTAACTGGGACGCCGGGGAGCGGGGACTGGCCTGTTTGCCTGGCCGTCAGGCGCAGTGTCTGGCTGGTGTGGAAAAAGCCCTGGAATATGCCACCGTGTTGGGTAATCGCCGTATTCACTTCATGGCTGGCATTGTTCCGGATGACTTGAGTCCAGCTGTTGCGCATGAATGTTACTGCCAGAACCTGTCGCGGGCAGCCGCTCTGGCTGCCCAGGCCGGGGTAATGTTATTGATTGAACCGATCAATCCGTTTGATATGCCCGGGTATTTTTTAACCACCCAGCAACAGGCCCACCAGCTCATTGAACTGCTTAACCAGCCCAATATCAAGGTTCAAATGGACATATACCATTGTCAGATTGTAGAAGGTGACTTAAGCAGAAAGCTGACTACCTATATACCCACCGGCAGGGTCGGCCATTTGCAGATTGCCGGTGTGCCTCACCGGCATGAGCCTGATAACGGCGAGCTCAATATGGGCTATTTGTTTGATGTGCTCAGGCAACTGGATTATCAGCACTGGATAGGATGTGAATACCGTCCAGCGGGCCGCACCCGAGAAGGATTGGCCTGGCTTGAACGGGAAAGACATAAAGATAAAGGTGAAAAACGTGCAGCAATGCCTTGAACTGAAAGCGGGTAATGCCCGTCTGGTAGTGGCCCCTCATATTGGTGGGGCCATTGTGGCTTATAAACATGTGCTGACGGATCGGGAATATCATTGGCTGCGTCCGGTCGACCCGGTTCATGTGCAAAACCGGAATGTATCCGGGATGGCCAGTTTTCCGCTGGTGCCATGGGCCGGTCGTCTGCGTGACGGCCGTTTTGTTTATGAAGGTCGTCATATTCATTACCTCTCACGGAAAAAAGAGTCACCGCATAGCATTCATGGGTTTTTACGAAACAGGGAATGGCAGGTGATGACGCATACAGATACCCGGCTGGTGATTGAGTATGTGCATGCGCCTGATGACTGGCCTTTCGCCTTCAGGGCGCAACAGGTGTTCGCACTTGATGAAAACAATCTGACCATCTACCTGGACATCAGTAATACCGGGCAACACAGCATGCCACTTGGGATGGGGCATCACCCTTATTTTCCCAAAAACGAACATACACGCTTGACGGCGCGGGTTGGGAAGGCCTGGTACGCAGACCAGGAGGTAATGCCGGTCAGACTGGATGAACACCCGCTTGCCCCGGAAATGGCACGGGGGATTGATGTTGCCCGGCATGCGCTGGATACCCCTTTCATGGATTGGGAGCATGAGGCGCAAATCAGCTGGCCCGACGAACAACGCAAACTGGTGATGACGGCTGATGCACCGTTTGATTTTCTGATCGTGTACAGCCCGGAAGGTGCGCCCTGGTTTTGTGCCGAACCTTTTAGCAATGTGACCGATTGTTTTAACATGCGACATACTCATTCAGCACGGGAAGTGGGCGGACTGGATGTGTTGCCGGGACAGACTGTGAATACCCGCTTCAGCCTGACTCCGGTTTTGTATAAGGATAATTAATTCATGGCACTTGGTGCAACAATCTATAAAGCGGAAATAAACATTGCCGATAATGACCGCGCCTATTATGGCAGTCATGCCGTTACTGTTGCCCGGCATCCATCAGAAACCGAAGAGCGGCTCATGATTCGGATCCTGGCCTATGCACTGTACGAAAATGGTGATGAAAGGCTGGCCTTTACACGTGGTCTGAGTGAGGTGGATGAGCCTGATTTATGGCGTAAGGACCTGACAGGCACTATTTTGCAATGGATAGAAACGGGCTTGCCCGATGACCGCCGCCTGTTGAAGGCCTGCGGGCGTGCCGGGCAGGTGGTTGTGCTGGCTTATGGGCGCAATGCCGCTATCTGGTGGGCAAATGTGGCGAGCAAGCTTGAGCGGGCCCGTAATCTGAAAGTATATGTGCTTCCGGTGGAGTCAACCCAAAAACTGGCGGCCTTGGCAGACCGGAACATGATCTTGCATTTTAATAGGCAGGATGGAACGGTTTGGGTTTCTTCAGACAAAGGAGAGGCGGAGATAGAAATCCAGGCCTTGAATTGATGCTCTTTTTTCCGCATCCCGGAAGCCAAAAGAGTAATGAAAAGCACCCCAGGCGTGTCATGAAAAACGTCCTGGGGTGCTTTTGAAGGTTTATGCCAAAGATTTATTGGCCAGGCTTGTGACGCTTGCCTGGATCACTTGCTCCTTTAGTGTAGCCGGTTAACGATTAATTAACGTTCATACCTTCGGCTTGCAGGATGGGACCCCATTTCTTGATTTCAGAGTCCACCCATTTTTTCAGGGATTCTGAGGACTGTCTTTCTTCACTGACAATTTCAGCGCCAAGATCTGCCATTTTGGTTTTGAAAGCATCTGATTTGAGCGCTTCTTTAAGGGCACCATTGAACTTGGCAATGACGGGTTCTGGTGTGCCTTTGGGCGCATAAATACCATGCCAGACTTTAAAGTCGAAGTCTTTCAGGCCCTGTTCGTCAAGCGTAGGGGCATCAGGCAGTTTGCTGATGCGGTCTTTGGTGGTGACACCATAGAATTTGACGGTTTTTGCATCGATGTGTGGAATGGTTTGTGTGGTTTGGTCACACAGGATATCAACCTGCTTGCCCAGCAAGGCAGTCATGGCAGGACCGGTTCCCTGGAAGGGAATGGTGGTGAATTTGGTATCAATGGCCTGTTGCAGCAATGATCCGCACAGTTGTGAAACGGCACCCGGGCCGGCATTGGCCAGGTTGATGGTATCTGCATTTTGCTTGGCGTATTCAATGAATTCCTGCAAGTTGTTGGGCGGGAAGTCGGCACGTGCCAACAAGGTCATGGGGACGTCAACCACTTCACCTACATATTCAAAGCTGTTAAGCGGATCGAACTTCAGGTTTTTGTACAGGGCAGGTGCCGTTGCCATGCCATTGTGGTGAAGGAAAAATGTATACCCATCGGGTTTTGAATTGGCGATATGGGCGGCAGCAACGGTGCCACCCGCACCGGTTTTGTTTTCTACAACAATGGGTTGTTTCAGGATTTTACCCAGTTCGGCACCCAGGGAGCGTGCCACGACATCAGTGGGACCACCGGCGGCAAAAGGAACAACCAGTGTGATCGGATGTTCGGGATATTCGGCATGTGCCGCACCCGTGCTCATTGCAAACAGAGCAATACCAAGGCTTGTCAGTTTCAGGAATTTGGATGTCATGGTGTGATCTCCGGAAATGTGGAAGAGCAGGCATAAAGCCTTTTCTTTAAAAAATAGATACAAGTAGTGTAACTATTTTGAAGACAATTGCCGTTTTGATTTTATTAAGCAAGCGTTATGTAAACCGAAAGCTGGATGCTGGATGTTTGGGTTAACCAAATAATAAAGGTTTTAACAAGATAAAAAAAAGGCAGGTTAATCATAAACCTGCCTTTTTATTTAAGGATTAATCCTCTTCCACAAACGTTTCTTCACGTTTCTTGCGGATGGAGGGTGAGGCCACCAGAATGACCAGGCCAAGCGCCATTAACAGCAGGGTCAGTGACAGCGGACGCTCAACGAAGGTCAGGAAGTCGCCCCGGGACAGCAACAGTGCCCGGCGGAAGTTCTCTTCCATCATTGGGCCCAGTACCAGACCCAGCAATAGCGGCGCACCTTCACACTTCAGTTTGGTCCAGATATAACCGATGATGCCAAAGATACCCATGACGTAAATATCAAACGCGTTGTAGTTCAGCGAGTACACCCCGATCGTGCAGAACAGCAAAATGG
>LSQX01346559.1_pt2 | contig 29851 bp, 25 predicted proteins | sample 654561 | NCBI WGS metagenome assembly LSQX01 (sample SAMN04489861, study PRJNA283612) | anaerobic digester metagenome | isolation source: 4 biogas reactors fed with cattle manure at either 37C or 55C with and... | place: Denmark: Kongens Lyngby | collected 2014 | reverse complement strand
CCTGCGTACTGAGGCACTGCCTCCCAGCCCCGATCTTCGAGCCAGCAGGCAATCCTATAAACTGCCTTGGGCAGAAAGTGCGTATTCAGCCCTCCATATCCATAGCGGGCATAGCTGTTCCAATGGGTCCCCTCTTCGATCCCGCGATACACTCCTCTAGGGATGCGTTTAGCAATCATAATAATGGACTTAGCCTGAGGAAAGATCAGCCTGGGATCCATCTGTGGAGGTGCCCCTTCAAAACGCTCGGGAGAGGCCACTCCCACCAGATCTGCCCCAAACTGCCGGGCAGCTTCCTTCAATTCCTCTTTGCTTACAGCCCTCACCATGATCAATCACCACCTTGTGCTGTACTGCCGGGGTCAGCGCAACCTTTCCACGTGGCAATTTCCTTTTCCTCGATCTCGCCTGCTTCACCCCAGATGTTCACTGCCCACAGAGAACGCTTCCGGAAAGGATTGGCAAAGACGTTCTCAAGCTTACCAGCACGCTCCAAAGCCACTATACATGTCCGGGCACAGAGGGCAGCTCTCCTCTCTGTGTTTCCCCGCTCGTGGTAGCGATTGGCAAAGGCTCCATTTTGACACTTGCGGCAAATGTCTTCCCGCCGCTTGCCCACAATCATTTTCTTGTTTTCACATACAAGTTCCTCTGTCTCTTCCTCAGAGATGGCGCCGAGAGGACATACAATGGCACATTGCCTGCAGTCACCGCAGAGATTCTCCTGATAAAGTTCGTCTCCCTCCAGGGGAGCGTCAGTGATAATCAGCCCTAATCTCTGCCTCGGACCAAACTGGGGAGTGAGGAAAAAACCGCCGTAGCCTATTTCACCCAATCCTGCTGCCACAGCTGCAAAATCGAAATTCGGGATAACGTTAGGAGCTGGCCTGTCAGGAGCCACTGCTATCCCCTGCGGCCAAACCTCATGAGGATGAGGGAAAATAGGCACACCTTCCCAGCCGTTGTCTTCCAAGAACATACACACATTGTAACAAGTCTCCGTAACCCAGGCATCATCCAAATTGTTGTAGCCAAAAAGAGTAAAAGAATGCCAGTTAGTGCCCTCTTCAATACCCCGCAGTGCTCCTCGTGGGATGCGCTTGCCGATGACAATCACAGCCTTGCCAGCAGGAAAAATAGCTGACGGATGATTGTGCTCAGGCTGATCCTTAAAACGTTCTATAGGCGCGATTCCCACAAGATCAGCACCTGCTGCCCGTGCAACCTCTTTCACCTTTTTAGTAAAATCCACCCTCTGTCACCTCGCAAATTATGGTTATCCTAATCATAGAACAAAACTGCGAGGGACAAAACACATTTTTTTACCTATCCTTAACATTTTTTGCCTTATTTTGGAAAAACTATTCTTTAACCGTGATTGAAATCAATCGCTCCCCTTCCCTGGGCAGCGCCCTGCTCGAGCGCCGTCTGCCCACAATCCAAAGGATTCCTTCCTGGTCTAAAAGAATGGGTATCCTCTCCCTGAGCTGTGGAGGAATTTTAGCGTCCACAAACCAGTCTTTAAGCTTCTTCGTTCCCCCTACCCCCCGGGGCCTGAACCTGTCACCAGGCCTGCGAGTCCGCACATAGAGGGGCTGTTTTATTTCCCTGGCAAGGAAATACTCCCTGCCCGGGCCGGGATTGTAATTGGTAGTATACTGAAGTTCTAGCTTAAGATCCCACTCCGGAATCCAGACAGTACCTGGGCAAGGCAGGATATATTCGTGCAAAACCTGCCGTTGCGTTCTAGGATACTGGATAATAACAGCTTTCTCCCCACGACAGGCCTGCCTGCTTCCCGGGAGGCTCACTGTCTGTCCTACTTCCCGATTGCCCAAGGAGATAATCTGCTGAATGTGTTCAAAACTCCAGACCTCGCCATACCACCGGCTCACTGCCAGCTTCAGCGCCCTGCGCACAAGGGCGATGTGTTCGTTTAGAGCCACGATGGGAATTTCTCCCTCAGCCCACCCGTCCACAAGCTTTTGGGCAAGCTGCTCTAAAAACTCATCTTCACTGCGCAGAATCTGGGCTGTCTGGGCCAGTTCACGGCGCAGAGCAGGGTTTTCCTCTTCCAAGAGGGGCAGATAACGATGGCGAATCCGATTGCGGAAATAAAGGAGCTCTTTGTTTGTCACATCTATCCTCGGGCTGAGCCCTGCCCAGCGGCAGTAGCTTTCGATTTCCTCTCTTGTGCACTCCAAAATCGGCCGCACAATGCAAAGGCCGTCTCTAGTGGCCAGTGGGGCGATTCCCCCCAGCCCCCTGCTGCCTGCACCGCGCAGCAGATTCATCAGCACAGTTTCAGCTTGATCGTCTGCATTATGGCCCACAGCAAGTTTGTTAATTTTCAGCTCTCTAGCAATACGGCCGAAAAAGCTGTAGCGGGCAAGTCTCCCTGCTTCTTCAACAGTGAGGTTATGTTTTTTCGCCAAAGATGCAACATCTACCTTCTCAGTGAAAAAAGGCAGCTTAAGCTCTGCTGCAAGCTTTCTCACATACTCCTGATCTGCATCTGCCTGCTTCCCTCTGAGGTCGTGGTGAAGATGCACCACAGCAAGCTCAAGCTTCATCTTTCTCGCCAGCCGCCAAAGCAAATGGAGCAGCGCTACAGAATCCGGTCCGCCTGAAACAGCTACAAGCAGCCCCTCGCAAGAGGAAAGCATCTGCCAGGAGGCAATAGTCTTCTGTACCTGGGGCAGCAGATCCACTTTATTCACCCCTTTAAGAAAGCAAAACCAAGCATTGAGCTTGGTTTCGTCTGAATCAATTACATTATAACTAATTTGCAGGGTTTTGTATAGTTAACCCACTGCAACTTGCTCCTCGCTGTCAGCTGCGAAAGAATCCTGCCAGCTGTATTCCCTTTGACAGGCCACAACTTTCAGGACCAGCACAGTCATATCGTCTTCCACCTGATTGAAGTTGATCTCCCGGGCCCTGCAGAGCAGCTCGTAGGCGATCTCTTCTGGATCTGTAGTCTGCAGCCGCTGCAGCATCCTAGCGATCCAATCCCCTCTGATGGCAGGTCCGCCGGAGCGCCGCAGCTGAGTTAGCCCGTCGGTGACCATCACCACTATGTCTCCATCCGCAAGTTTCCTGCTGGTGCTTTCGATTTCGATGGAACTCAGGATGCCGATAGGGAGACAGGCAGAATCTATCCGCACCACTTCCCTGCCACGCTTGATGTAAGTGGGAGCCGCACCAACTTTAATCAGCTCCAGCTGCCCTTTGTGCAGGTCGAAGACTGCCAGGTCAATGGTAGCGAAAGACTCCTCTACAGATCGTGCCAACAATACCGAATTTACAGTGCGCACTGCGCTTTCCCGATCGAAGCCGCTTTCCAACAGCCGTTTGAGAATGGAAATGGTGGCTTCACTCTGCAGGGCTGCTTCTGCTCCGCTGCCCATGCCGTCGCTCAGCGCCACAGCCAATTTCCCATCCTGGAGCTCCAAAAGGGCGTGGCTGTCTCCTGAAATTATTCCATCTGCCTTATTGAAGCGCTGGACAGAGCTTTCCACCTGGAAAGGCCGCTTAGGCACCAGATTGATTATACAGCGGCCGCGGCAATTCTGCCTGCCGCAGCGCACATTCCAAATCGTAAAATCTCGGCTTAAAATCTGCCCTACCAAAGGCGAAATGGCTTTTCTGCACTCTTCGGAGCCATCGCAAATGGTTTTGTCGATCTCTACTGCCACCTTGTTGTCTTCCAGTTCCATAACTTCAACTCTGCCGATCACAAACCCCAGCTTCGAAAGCTCCTTCTGTACCAATTCCTCCAAATCCTCTTTGAAAGTAACCTCAGTATTCAGCTCCATGGCCAAATTATCCATTACTTTGGCGATGCCCCGCAGCTGGCTTGAAACAATATTGCTGGTTTCCATTAACTTCTGCTGCCAGGAGCGATCCAAGCGCTGCATGGAAAAGAGATAGCGAAGAGTGGTAACCAGCCTCTCAAGATGAGGGCAAGAAGAACTGGAAAAGCCATCTGGATACCTCTGCTCTTCGATGGCGGCGATCAGTTCCATCATCTTTTGATAGGTAAAATAAAAATTTTCTTGCCAGCATAGGTCATAACTGCTGCAGGATTTGCAGATCTGGTTGGACAGTGCCTCTACCAAACGCTCCAGGCTAATGTTTCCGTCTTCGAAATTGGCGGCAGCGCCTTGGTTAAAGGTGCTGGAAAGCTCGCAGAATATTTCCGCAAATTGGCTTAATCTTTTTATGACAAGAGTCTGCAGCCTTTCCTGCTTCTTCTCTTCCAATTCCATGCGCTCCTCTGTCCCTGGCAGAGCACGGGACAAAGTCAGGGATAATCCTTTGGGCATGAAAACGAACAACAAAATGGCAATAAAAGATTCTGTTATGGTCGAGGTTAACTCTGCAGTTTGGGTAATCTGCAGAAACATAATTACAGTCCCTAAAAGAAACCCTCCGATTACCCCCCGCTTGCCGTAGTTTCTGAATGTACCGGCAAGGAGTCCTGCAAAAGCGCTTATGGCTATAAGATAGGGAGAGAAGTCCTGATTTAAAGCGCCCACAATCCCCACCAAGATCCCCGCTACAGCTCCAGCTCCTCCTCCCCCTACCAAAGCTAACAGCAAGATCAGAAGCCTGCCCATGACGTTGCCCAAAGAAAGGCCCATAATTTCCAGCTGCTCTGTGCCCATCAAAAGTGCCACTGTTAAAATGGTTAGGCAAATTATCTCCTCGTGCTGTAGGGCCCGCTGCCTCCAACCGCTTTTGCCCTTCCGCAAAGCGGGAAAACCGTAGACAAAGATAGCCGTAAGGAGCATGGCACATGCTGCCTCAATCACCAGGCTCAAGAGCCCAGGAAACCCCCTCCACCTGAAAAGCTCAACGCTCCCTCGCCCTAAAAATACTGCAACCAGTGCCACCAGCGGCAGCTTTTCTATCTGCATACGCCTGTATGAACGCAGGTGCTTGTCCCAAAAAAACAGAAGCAAAAGGACTACAGCATAATCCAACGCCCACAGGCCTGGATAGTAGCTGAAAATTCCTAAAAAAACAGCCGCCCCAGTTGCATAGAGACGGCCTTTAGGCCCTGTACCTAAAAGATATGTAAGATAAGCGATCCCGAAGGGAAAGCTATCGCCAAGCATGCAGGCCCGGCCCAGCAAAAAGCCCAGGAAGTAATATGGCAGGTTTGCAAGGGTAAAAATACGCGCAAGAGCTTGTCTGATCGCTTTGGTGTGGTTCTTCTCCAGCTGTTTGATTTCTCTGACATTTACTCGCTGAAAGGTTGGTATCTCAGCCCTCTGCCATGTTTCCACCGGCAATCCCTCCATGCTTCATACTTAACTTTCATTATAGCAGAGGGCTTTGGGAGATCGTGTCGAACATTTTTGCCTGATTAAGGAAATATAAACAAAAAATCACCCAAACATCTCCATTATTCGACAAAAGCTCTAACAGCAACCTCAATTAATGCGTCTTTCGGCAGCCTTGCAACTTCAACCACCGCTCTGGCTGGTTTGACTCCCTCCCCCAGCCATTCTTCATACAAAGCATTGACTGTTTGGAAGAAACCCAGATCTGTAAGGTAAATGGTCACTTCTAAAATATTTCCTTTATTGCTTCCTGCTGCTTCCAAAATCGCTTCCACATTGGCCAAAGCCTGCCTGGTCTGCTTTTCTATCCCCGAGACCAGCTCTCCCTCTGGTGTCAAAGGGATCTGGCCTGACAAAAAAAGGAGCTTTCCATACTGTACAGCCTGGGAATAAGGTCCGATGGCACCAGGCGCCTTATCAGTGATAATTTCTTTTTTCAATTCACGCACCTCCAGTTGTCATTTACAATGGGAAGCCTTGTTAATTACTGCGAAACACAGAGCACGCTGTTAATCTTTTGAAGAACAGCTGACAAAATCTAATCTAATTTTTTTGGGGAAAGCATAATCAAAAGCCTGGGCCAGATGCAAATAGAGGAGTAAACCAGAATTTTTCATTTATTCGCTTCAAAAATTTCCAGCTTGCCATCTGCAAACAACTCTCGCTTTACGATCCTGCAGAAAACAATTCTCACCAGAGTTATAAAAAGAAAAAAGGTTGTTTTTCCTGTTCCACCGATGGTACTAATATCAACATATACTATTTCACCTTGAGATATATCTATTTCCAGTTTCTTTGATCCTTTTTTTACTGGAAGTTTTGCCGTCAGCCTGTACACATTATTCCCTGGCACTTCCACTGCGATGTGCTGGTTATTTAATAAACTTAAAAAACCCCCTTGCCATCCCAAATTTTTATCGTCATTTTGCTTAAAGGATTTACTATCTGACGCGGCCACTTTATTACAATAAATGATTTGCCGCATCTCATATTGTTAACTCTTCCTTGCCATACCTCTAACTCCCTCCGCTTTCTCTCTGTTTCCTCGCGTTCCTTCTCACGCTGGCTCTCGGCGGCGTAGCAATCCATGCATAAAATAGGAGAACCGGAAAAAAGAAATTCTCTGCCGCACTTAACACAAGTCTTTTTATTCTGCTCAATCTTCTCTTTAATAAAATCTTTCGAGAAATTAAACGCCTGCTCCCACAGCGGCATTTTTGCTTTACAGCGCTCACATGAATTCTCACCAGGACTAGTTTTCTTTAAACATTTACGACAGTGGTTGCTCATGTTACCACCTCTTAGATTTTAAATCTACATTAAACAGGCGCAGATGTCAATAAATCCTAGGCAAGGGCAAGGAGCGCGAGCAAATGCAGCATTTATATTTGTAAGGGATGCATTTACATTTTCAAATAACACCAGACCCGGACCCGGCAAAAAATGGGCTTGACAGACCACAGTTGATTTGCTATATTATAGCTGTGATTGGGGCGTCGCCAAGCTGGTAAGGCACAAGATTTTGGATCTTGCATTCCCTGGTTCGAGTCCAGGCGCCCCAGCCAAAGATAACATCCCCTCTTCAAGAAAGAGGGTTTTTTTGTTTAACTAGTAAAGGCGGCTTTTCAGCCGCCTTTTTTTAGTCCTTTTTCACCAAATCCAAGATGTTTACAGGCTGCCCTGTCTTGACAGAGATGTTGGCAGCCGCACCGATGAGCAGGGACATGGCACCTGCCCAGCTGTCTGCCATATGGCCTAGAGGATCTTCGCTGTAGCCGCGGAACATCATATTACGCAGGCGCTCATCTCCTCCGCCATGTCCTCCTTTTACCCTCGGCACTTCTATAACTTCTACCCCACCGTAAAGGGGATAAAAGCGAATGAGGTCGCTTGTTTCCTCTTCATCAATGCCTATAGCCACCTTATAAGGGTCTTGAGACACTAAGTTGGTTACCCTCTCTTTGAAGTTGGGGCTGTTCTTCTTACAGAATGTTTCAGCAGCTGAAAGCTCCAATCTTCCCTTTTCGCCATTGATCCCCATCCGCCAGCCCTCAAAGGGTGTGTATGAGTGAAGGCTGTAGCACAGCTGCGTGCCGCCGCTGTACTCCACAAGAGTTGCCATTGTGTCGTAGATATCGATCCTTTCGCCGAATACGCAGCGGTCCCGCATATAGCCGTCGCCTGCTTCTGTATCCAGATACAATTCTTTCAATATGGGCTCATTTTTGAGATCCAGGTAAAACTCGCATTTTTCTCCCAGCTCGCAGGTGAGGCAGCGCTCTCCGCGCTTTTCCCTGTTGGGGCCGTAAAAATTCAATTTCGCCATGGAGAAAACCCGTCTAGGCTCCTGCTCCAAAAGCCAGTTGACCAAATCAAAGTGATGGGTTGCTTTGTGGACGAAAAGGCCGCCGGAATTTTCCAGCTCCGCATGCCAGCGCCTGTAATAGTCTGCACCATGGCGGGTATCCAGATACCAGTGGAAATCCACGGAGAAGATTTTGCCCAAAATTCCCTGTTTCAAAAGCTCCTTGATTTTGGTCACATAAGGTGTGAAGCGATAGTTGAAGGTAACTGTAACTTTTTTGCCAGTCCTCTTCTCAGCATCCAAAATCTGCTGGCACTTCTCTGCGTCGATGGTCATGGGCTTTTCAGTGATCACATCTTTGCCATGCTCCAAGGCACGGACAATATATTCGTGATGATAGCTGTCTCGGGTAGTAACAATTACTATGTCGATTTCCTCTTTGGCCAGCATTTCATCAAAGTCTGTATATATCGGCAGATTTACTCCCAATTGATTGTTAGCCACCTGAGCCCTCAGTGGGTTGCGATCGCAGAGCGCAACAAGCTCTGCCACATCTTGATATTCCTTCACCAAAGGCCTGACGAACATACTTATGCCCCGTACGCCAACTCCGACGATTGCATATTTTTTCTTCATTAAATTATCCTCGCTTTCCTATTGAATCTCCTATGATTAATTCAGGTAAAATGCTTTCATGTACCAACTCGCCTGGGCCTGCCAGCAGCTGTTCAATCGCCCTTTTAGCCAAAGTCAAGGACGGCTGTGCTAACGTAGCCAGCCTTGGCCTGCCCAGCTGATCTAAATAAATCCCGTCATAACCCAAAACCGAGTAATCCTCTGGAACATGGAAGTTCCTCTCCTCCAGCGCCCGGATGAGCCCGACTGCGATCTCATCGTTGGTGGTAAAAGCAGCTGTGTAACCAGCTTCCAAAAACTTGTCCACAGCTGAGTATCCACCTAAGGTGCTTCCCTGACAAGAAATTATAACTTCTTCCGAAACTTCAAAACCTGCTTCCTCGTAAGCATCTTTAAAGCCCTGCCATTTGCTGCTGGCGGTGCCTTCGCCAATGAATGCGATCTTCCTGTGTCCTAATTCTATGAGCTTGGAAATTCCTGCTTTCACGCCGCCTCTGCGGTCCACATTAAAACTGCTGCAGTATTTGCTGTGGGTACCCAGGACAACTGTAGGCAGATTTCGCTGCTGGAGCAATTCCTCTGCCAGCTTCTCAGACAATTTTTGCCAGCAGATGATCAGTCCATCTATTTGCAAAGGCAAAAGCACACGCAGACCTTCTTCCAAAGACAAAGGTGCGAAAACCAGTTTTTGGCCCTGGCTTGCTGCGTAATTTGCAAGTTGAGACAATAGTCTGTGCATAAAAGGTTTCAGCACGCCTGCTCCACAAACGCCAATCAGGTTTGTTCTTCCTCCTGCCAGACCTCTTGCCAGGGGATTGGCAGAATAACCCATGGCTTCAGCAAGCTTCCTAACTCGTTCCCGGGTTTCTTCGGAGATCCTGCCGCTCCCTGAGAGAGCTCTGGAAGCAGTTGCTTCAGAAACACCGGCTGCTCGGGCCAAATCCTTCAGCAAGACTTGTTTTATTTTCTTCACCTCCTTGCGCAAGCGCTTACCCATATTATTCGCCGTCCAGCAGCTAATTCCTGTCTATTCTGCAAAAAATTTTTCCTACTCGAAAATTTTCAGCGCTCAACTTCCGCTGGCCTGTGGAAGGATGGTGAAACCTGCAATTTGAAAATGACGATCAAAGGCAAAACCTCTTTTATGTTTCTCTTCTTCATCACTGCAAAGCTTACTGCATCAGTGTAGCTGAATTCATGGTCGCTGTACTTGGCCAAAATCCTTTCAGCATCCTTCTCCACTGTTCTATCGGCCCGCACCACTACTATCCTGGGGCTTGCGTGGATGAAGCGCAGAAAGGCCAGAGCTTGCTCCGCTCCAATAGCCTTTCGCAAGCTGGTATATACCTCTGCTAATATAAAATTTGTTGTAACGAGGGTAGAAGACTCGAGCAGATCAAAATAGACACTGCGTGCCGGTTTGTGATAGTGAGCTTTTTCAAGCGATACCGCAATCCAGGCGCTAGTATCCACAAAAACCTCTCTCACTCTCCTTACCTCCTGCTTTTGCTTTTAATATGCTCAATAATGTAGTCATCGTGCCTGACGGAAAAATCATCAGCTTTGCCACTGCCGAGGGCAACAATCTTTGCAGCCGGATCTTCATGAGCAGGAGCAGTTAATAAATACTGAGCCACTGCCTCATAAAAAAGCCCAAGGCTAATAAATCCCACCTTAGGCTTTAAATTATAAAATGAAAAAGGAGCCGCCAAAACTGAACAGCTCCTCTGTATTTTATTTGTCTTGATTATCCTGCTTTGCCGGCAGGAGAAGACCGTACTCCAAGCTGTCAACCAAGGCCCGCCAGGAAGCTTCGATGATGTTTGTAGAAACTCCAACAGTGCCCCAGGTGCGTTTTCCGTCTTTGGTCTGAATGAGCACTCGCACCTTGGCAGCAGTGCCGCTTTTCTCATCGATGACGCGGACTTTGTAGTCTGAAAGCTTGATTTCCTTAAGCTGCGGATAGAAAGACTCCAGCGCCTTGCGGAGAGCTTTATCCATTGCATTGACAGGCCCGTCGCCTTCAGCTGCTGTATGAACTTGCTGATCTCCCACACGGAGTTTGATTGTCGCCTCGGAAATCGGTTCACCATTGTCCTCTCTTTTTTCTGTGATCAGGCGAAAGCCTTCCAGCACAAACAAAGGAGAGATCTGCTTCAGAGCCTTGCGCAGAAGCAGTTCAAAGCTGCCGTCTGCACCTTCAAACTGATAGCCCTTATGCTCGAGCTCCTTAATCTGCGAAACGATCTCTTTTGTAATCGGACTTGTGCGATCCAGCTCGAGGTTAAATTCCCGGGCTTTGTAAATGATATTGCTGATCCCGGCAAGCTCCGACACCAAGACCCGCCTTCTGTTGCCCACCTGTTCAGGCTGGACGTGTTCATAGGTCTGCGGATGTTTGAGAATAGCGCTGACGTGGATCCCGCCTTTGTGGGCAAAAGCGCTGGCACCCACATAAGGCTGTCTGGGATCAGGGCTTTGGTTGGCCAGCTCCTGCACGTAGCGGGAAGCTTGGGTTAAGGTGGAGAGCTGTTCCTCGGAAATAACCTTATAGCCCATCTTCAGCATCAAATTAGGAATGATCACGCACAGATCTGCATTGCCAGTGCGCTCTCCGTAACCGTTAATGGTACCCTGCACCTGGACAGCACCAGCCCGGACTGCAGCCAGGCTATTGGCCACAGCAAGGCCGCTGTCATTGTGGGCGTGAATGGCCAAGGGCACAGCAAGCTCTTCTTTGAGCTTCAGCACAAGCTCCTCCACTTCCCACGGCATGGTCCCGCCGCAAGTATCGCACAGGGAGATGAAGTCTGCGCCGGCTTTGGCAGCCTCCCGCACTGTTTCCAGGGCAAATTCAGGATTGGCCTTGTAGCCGTCGAAAAAGTGCTCTGCATCGTAAATGACTTCCAGGCCGTGGCTTTTCAGATAGCGGATGCTGTCTGCGATCATGCGCAGGTTTTCTTCCAAAGTGGTCCTAAGGGCCTCTTTGACGTGCAGATCCCAGGTCTTGCCGAAGATGGCTGCTGCTTTCACGCCGCTGTCCAGGATGGCTTTCAGGTTCGGGTCGTCCTCAACTGCCAAATTAGCGCGCCTTGTGCTGCCGAAGGCAGTAAGGCGCAGCTGCTTCAGCTCGAGATCAACTGCCCTTTTAAAAAATTCGATATCTTTAGGATTTGAACCAGGCCAGCCACCTTCTGCATAATGAATGCCCAGCTTATCCAATCTTTTGAGCACCCTTAGTTTGTCTTCCACAGATAAAGATACTCCCTCTCCCTGGGTGCCGTCTCTGAGGGTCGTATCATACAGAAGGAGATCAGCCATACAAATCCTCCTTTATAAAGCTTCTAAAACCAGGTCACCCATTTTGCTGGTGCCCACAACCTGACAGTTCTCTCCGTAAAGATCAGCTGTCCGGTATCCAGCTGCCAATACCTTCTCCACTGCCTCCTCCACAGCTTTAGCCTCTTCCTCCAAATTAAAGGAAAGCCTCAGCATCATGGCAATAGAGAGGATGGTAGCCAAAGGATTTGCCTTATCCTGGCCTGCTATATCTGGTGCAGAACCGTGGATAGGCTCATACATGGCAGCACTGCCTGCACCGAGGCTCGCTGAAGGCAGCATGCCGATGGAACCTGTGAGCATGGCAGCTTCATCGCTTAAAATGTCGCCAAAGAGGTTCTCTGTGACGATCACATCAAACTGCGTAGGCCTGCGCACAAGCTGCATTGCACAGTTGTCAACCAGCATATGCTCGAACTCCACATCCGGGAACTCAGCAGCAACTTTTTCCACTACATCCCGCCACAGCTGGCTTGTGGCAAGGACATTTGCTTTATCCACAGAAGTTACTTTCTTTCTCCGCCGTCTGGCCAGCTCAAAGCCGCGCCGCACCAGCCGCTCGATCTCCTCTGATGAATAGTAGAGGGTATCGATGGCTTCCTCGCCAGTCTCTGTTTCCCGCCGGATCCGCGGCTCGCCAAAATAGAGGCCTCCTGTCAGCTCCCGGACGATCATAATATCTACCCCTTCGATCACATCGGGCTTCAAAGTGGAAGCCGGAGCAAGGGGCGGGAAAAGCTTTACAGGTCTGAGATTGGCATACAAACCCAACCCTTTCCGCAGGGCAAAGAGGGCCTTTTCAGGCCGGATGCTGGGATCTATCCGGTCCCACTTCGGCCCGCCTACAGATCCTAAAAGCACTGCATCTGCTGCCTTGCAGTCTTCCAAAGTTTCCTCTTCGATGGGCTTGCCAAGCTCATCGATGGCAGCTCCCCCTACAAGATGGGTGCTGAAATTGAAGGTGTGTCCCCACCTTTGACCAACTGCCAGCAAAACACGCCTGGCCTGCTCTACGATCTCAGGGCCGATACCATCGCCAGGCAAAAACGCAATCTTAAACTCAGCCACGGTTTGCCACTTCCTTCACGTAATTGATCAAGCCTCCGCTGGCGATAAGCTTTTGCATGAAAGGTGGAAAGGCAGCAGAGCGGTACTCTTTGTTTTGAGTTTTATTGCGGATTATGCCGGATGCCAAGTCCACTTCCAACTCATCGCCGGTTTCAATCTCTTCTGCGTTGGGACATTCTAAAATAGGCAAGCCAATATTGATGGCGTTGCGGTAGAAGATCCTGGCAAAGGAAGTTGCGATCACGCAAGAGACTCCAGCAGCCTTAATGGCTATAGGCGCGTGCTCCCGGGAACTGCCGCAGCCGAAATTTTTCCCTGCTACGATCATATCGCCCTTCTGCACTACCTTCACAAAATTGGGATCCGCATCCTCCATGCAGTGAGCTGCCAGTTCCGCTGGATCCGAAGTGTTGAGATAGCGGGCGGGTATGATCTCGTCAGTATTTACATCATGGCCGAATTTCCATGCTTTTCCTGCTAACACGACTCAAATGCCCCCTTTATAGTTCCTCTGGCCCTGCAATGCGGCCGGCAACAGCTGAAGCAGCAGCTACTGCAGGGTTTGCAAGGTAGACTTCACTCTGCGGATGTCCCATCCTGCCCACGAAGTTGCGGTTAGTTGTGGCTACAGCACGCTCGCCGGCTGCGAGAATCCCCATGTGTCCGCCCAAGCAAGGCCCGCAGGTGGGTGTGCTTACAGCAACGCCTGCTTCCACAAATGTCTGTACCAAGCCTTCCTTTATTGCATCCAGGTATATTTGCTGAGTGCCTGGGAAGACAATTGCCCGCACTTTAGGATGAACCTTCCTGCCTTCGAAAACCTTAGCTGCAAGCCGCAGATCCTCGATTCTGCCGTTTGTGCAGGAGCCGATCACTACCTGGTGGATGGGCACATCTCCAACCTGGCTGATAGGCCGGGTGTTCTCAGGAAGATGCGGGAAAGCAACCTGAGGCTCCAGCTTGCTCACATCGAACTCATAGACCTTCTCGTATTGTGCATCCGGGTCACTGGTGTAGAAGCGAGGAGGACGCTTGCTCCTGCCTTCGAGATAGGCCCGGGTGATCTCATCCGGCGGCACTATCCCTGCTTTGCCGCCAGCTTCAATGGCCATGTTGCTCATGGTGAAGCGGCCGTCCATGGAAAGGTTCTCAATAGCCTCGCCTGTGAACTCCATAACCTTATAGAGGGCACCGTCTACGCCAATTTGACCGATGGTGTACAGAATCAGGTCTTTGCCTCCCACCCAGGGCGGCAGCTGTCCCCGATAGACGAACTTAATGGTGGGGGGCACTTTAAACCAAGCCTCACCTGTTGCCCAAGCTGCGGCGAGGTCTGTGCTGCCCATACCTGTTGCAAAGGCGCCCAAAGCGCCGTAGGTGCAGGTGTGGGAGTCTGCACCAATTACAAGATCGCCGCTTGTGACAATCCCCTGTTCAGGCAAGAGGCAGTGCTCAATGCCCATTCTCCCTACTTCAAAGTAATTGGTGATCTCGTGCCGGAAGGCGAACTCCCGCACGATTTTGGCTAGTTCTGCGCTTTTCAGGTCTTTGTTGGGGGTGAAGTGATCCGGCACCAGCACCACCCGATCTTTGTCAAAGACCTTATCTGCACCGATCTTTTCAAATTCACGGATAGCCACAGGTGCTGTGACATCGTTGGCCAGGGCAATATCAACCTTTGCGTTTATGAGCTGCCCGGGCTCTACAGCATCCAAACCTGCGTGTGCCGCTAGAATTTTCTCTGCAATGGTCATACCCATAGTTTTCAACTCCTAACTACCTGCTACCAGTTTGTTTATTGCCTGCAAATATGCTCTTGCGCTGGCTTCGATAATATCTGTGCTGGTACCCCGGCCAATGTAAGACTTGATGTTGCCCCGTACCTTCAGCGTCACCTCACCCAGGGCATCTTGGCCGCCTGTAACAGCTTTGATATTATACTCCTCCAGCTTCAAGTGGAGCCCCACTACCCTTTCTATGGCCCTGAACACTGCCTCTATGGGACCGGCGCTGGCGCAGGCAGCTTCCTCCAGCACCTGATCGTTGTGGGAGATCCGCACTGTGGCAGTTGGGATGGTCTTATCTCCTGTGATCACGTGGAGATATTCGAGCTTGTAGGTTTCCGGAATCTCAGCGAGGCCCTCTTCAACCAGGGCTTCCAGATCCCGCACTGAAACCTCTTTTTTCCGATCTGCCATGGCGATGAAGCGCTGGTAGGTTTTGTCGATCTCTTCCTCTGAGAGGCGGTAGCCCAGCTCTTCCAGTTTTGCCTTGATGGCATGCCTGCCTGAGTGCTTGCCTAAAACCAGTTTGCTTCTGGTCAGGCCGATGGATTCCGGCCTGATGATCTCGTAGGTAGAGGCTTCTTTCAGCACACCGTCCTGGTGAATCCCTGATTCGTGGGCAAATGCATTGTCTCCTACAATTGCCTTATTAGGCTGGATCACAACGCCGGTGAGGGTGCTCACAAGGCGGCTGGTGCGGTAAATGTGCTCTGTCTGGATGTCGCACTGGACGCCGAACAAATCACCTCTGGTAACCAGAGCCATCACTATCTCTTCGATGGCAGCGTTGCCTGCGCGCTCGCCCAAGCCGTTGATGGCGCCTTCCACCTGTGTTGCCCCGGCCCGCACTGCAGCAAGAGAGTTGGCTACTGCCATGCCCAAGTCGTTGTGGCAGTGCACGCTGAGCTCTACCTTGTCAATACCGGGCACGTGTTCCCTGAGATAAGTGATGAGCTTGCTGTATTCCTCAGGAAAGGTATAGCCTACAGTATCAGGAATGTTCACCACATCTGCCCCGGCTTCGATCACAGCGTGGAGCACTTCAGCGAGAAAAGACCATTCGCTTCTGGTGGCATCCTCAGCTGAAAACTCCACCTCAGGACAGAGGCTTTTTGCAAACTGGACTGCCTCTACCGCCATCTTTAGGATTTGGTCAGGAGATTTTCGGATCTTGTATTTCATGTGGATAGGTGAGGTGGCTATGAACGTATGAATGCGAACATTCTTGCCCCCTCGTAAAGCTTCGGCAGCCCTTTGAATGTCCTGCGGCAAAGCCCGCGCCAAGCCTGCGATAGTGGGTCCTTCTACTTCCTGCGCAATTGCGTGCACAGATTCAAAGTCCCCTGGAGAGGCAATGGGAAACCCTGCCTCGATCACATCTATACCCATAATAGCCAATTGTCGCGCAATCTGCAACTTTTCGGCAAGATCGAGATTCACACCAGGTGTTTGTTCGCCATCGCGCAGAGTTGTATCGAAAATCTTTATTCGCCTCATAGCGTCGCCACCTCCAATATTCTAGATATTCACTGTCCGGACGCTTTTAATATCTTTAATTCGGCCTATTTCGGCCAGAATATCCTCTGTCAGAACGCTGTCTATGGAAAGGATCATCACAGCATCGCCGCCAAGCTCCTCGCGGCCCACCTGCATAGTGGCGATATTGATCCCCCGCTGGCCCAGAAGGGTCCCCACCTCGCCGATGACACCAGGCCGGTCGTGGTGGTTTATCACCAGAAAATGTCCCTGGGGAATTACGTCCACGTGATATCCTTCAACCTGGACGATTCTAACCTCTCGAGGTGCAAACAGAGAACCTGCCAGCTGGTGGCTGCCTTTTGCAGAGTGGGTGGTAACAGAGATAAGGTTTGTGTAGTCTTCCGGCGATTCTGCCCTACTCTCCTTCACCTTGATGCCGCGTTTTTTGGCCAGGTAACCAGCATTGACCATGTTCACTTCCTCTCCGTAGGGCAGGCTCAGGATACCCTGAAGCAGCGCTGTGGTAAGAGGAGCGATTTCCAGCTCTGCCAGTTCCCCGCTGTAGGTTACCTCCACCGAGGCAATGCCGCCACGAGACAGCTGCGCTGCCATGGAACCCAGCTTTTTGCTGAGGTCCAAATAAGGCTCCAGCTGCGAGAGGAGCTCTTCGCGAAGTGGAGTCATATTCACAGCATTCTTGAAGGTTTTGCCTTCCAAAGCCCGCACAAGTTCCCTTGCCACATCAATGGCCACATTGATTTGGGCCTCTTCAGTGGAAGCGCCAAGGTGAGGAGTTAAAATCACCTGGGGCAGGCCCCGCAGCGGAAGATCCCCGGGGGGCTCCTGTTCGTAGACGTCAATGGCGGCACCAGCAACTTTGCCCTCTTTTACCGCCTGGGCTAGTGCTTCGTAATCGATAATGCCGCCTCTTGCGCAGTTGACGATCCGCACCTGGTCTTTCATCCTGGCAAACTCAGCTTTGCCGATGAGATTGCGGGTCTTCGGGGTTAGCGGAGTGTGCACTGTGATAAAATCTGAAGTCTCTAGAATCTCATCAATATTCGCCAGGCGAATGCCCAGTTCCTCAGCCCGCTCTTCGGCTAGGTAGGGATCGTAGGCCAGGATTTTCATGCCGAAAGCATGAGCCCGGACTGCAACTTCAGAGCCAACACGGCCCAGGCCGATAATGCCCAAGACCTTGTTGTTCAGCTCCACCCCTGTATACTTTTTCCTCTCCCAGCGCCCCTCCTGCATGGAAAGGTGGGCCTGTGGAATGTTCCGGGCCAAAGCCAGGAGCATTGCCATGGTGTGTTCGGCAGTGGAGATGGTGTTGCCGCTGGGAGCGTTGAGCACCACGATCCCGTGTTCAGTTGCAGCTTCCAGATCTACATTATCCACGCCCACGCCAGCTCTGCCAATTACCTTCAGTTTCTTGGCAGCTGCAATCACCCGGGCAGTCACCTGGGTTTGACTGCGGATTACAAGTCCCTCGTACTCGCCAATAATAGCAGCCAGCTCATCTTCGCACAAACCTGTCTTTACATCTACATCCAAACCGGCTTGCTCGAGCACTTCGATCCCCTGCTGGCTCAATGGATCGCTCACCAAAACCCGCTTAGCCACGCAGCAGCACCTCCTCTGCTGCTGCCACGGCTGCCCCTTTCTCCACTTGCCAGCCTAATTCTGCCAAAGCCAGCTCTAAAGAGGCGAGAACCTCGAGGAAATCTATTGGCTCAGCATAGCCCATGTGCCCGATGCGGAAGATCTTGCCCTTCAGATCTCCCTGGCCTCCTGCCAGCACTACATTGTATTTTTGATTCAAGAGCTTCCGCAGCGCCTCTACATCCAACCCCTCAGGGCCCAGGATGGAGGTCACAGTTGGAGAGGCGTGTTCGTCAGCCACAAACAAGGGCAGGTTCAGAGCTCTAATCCCTGCGCGGACCATGTCCCGAAGGAGCAGATGGCGCTTGTAAATGTTTTCCAGTCCCTCCTCCAGCATCATGTCCAGAGCTTCCTCCAGCTGGTAGAAAAGGGAAACAGCTGGCGTATAGGGAGTCTGGCCTTTGGGGAGAGATTTCCTGTATGCCAAAAGATCAAAGTAAAAACAGGGGCTGGTATTGGCCTCGATGCTCTCCCAGGATCTGGGGCTGACTGTGATAAAAGCGAGTCCTGGCGGCAGCATAAATGCTTTCTGGGAGCCTGAGGCTGCAATATCTATCCCCCAGTTGTCTGTTTGGAAGTCTGCCCCGCCCATAGAGCTTACAGTGTCCACCACCAAAAGGGGATTGCCCGGGGCGCTGTGGACAGCTTCGCTGATCTTCTGCAAGTCATTGAGTACACCTGTGGAGGTTTCGCAATGGGTTGCGAAAACAACTTTGATTTGAGGGTTTGCCTTCAAGAAGCTCCTTACTTCTTCAGGATCAATTGCCTGCCCGTATTGGCAGCGGATTGTCTCCACCTCGGCGCCGTATTTGGCGGCGATTTTTCCAAATCGTTCTCCAAATACACCGCTTACAAGCACTAAAACCTGGTCGCCTGGGGATACTGTGTTGGCTACTGCTGCCTCTAGGGCACCTGTTCCTGAACTTGTGAGAATGAAAACGTCTTCTTCTGTCTGGAATACGGTTTTGAGTTTTGCTGCGACTCGTTTGCAGAGCTCCATAAAGTCACCACTGCGGTGTCCCATCATTGGCTTGGCTCCAGCGCGGGCAATTTGCGGCGGAACCGGTGTGGGACCTGGAATTCTCAGTTGGCGCTTTTCAGCAAACATGAAAATACCTCCTATTTTTTATTTATCCATGGCATCATTGCCCGCAGCTTCCTGCCGACTTTCTCGATGAGGTGCTCGGCCTGCTGATTCCGCAGGGCGTTGAAAACAGGACGGTTCACCTGGTTTTCCAGCAGCCACTTGCGGGCGAATTCGCCAGACTGGATCTCGCAGAGAAGCTCTTTCATCGCCTTTCTTGAGGCTTCATTGATCACTCTGGGGCCTGAGACAAGATCTCCGTATTCAGCAGTATCGCTGATGGAATAGCGCATCTGGCTGATGCCGCCTTCGTAGATGAGGTCTACAATCAGCTTCATCTCGTGGAGACATTCGAAATATGCAACCTCCGGCTGATAGCCAGCTTCAACCAGGGTTTCAAAACCGGCACGGATGAGTTCAGATAAGCCGCCGCAGAGCACAGCCTGCTCGCCGAAAAGGTCTGTTTCTGTTTCCTCTTTGAATGTGGTTTCGATGACGCCGGCTCTTGTGCCGCCAATGCCCTTGGCATAGGCCAAAGCCAGATCCCGTGCTCGGCCAGTTGCATCCTGGTGGACGGCGATCAGGCAGGGCACCCCTACACCTTCCTCGTATGTTCTCCGCACCAGATGCCCCGGTCCTTTGGGAGCAACCATGAAGACATCTACATCACTAGGAGGTTTGATCTGACCGAAATGGATGTTGAAGCCGTGGGAGAAAACCAGAGCTTTGCCTGCAGAAAGATGGGGTGCGATCTCGTTTTTGTACAGCTGGGCCTGCACTTCATCTGGCACCAGGATCTGGATCACATCTGCTTTTGCTGCAGCCTCGCCTGCAGAAACAGGCTCAAAGCCCAACTCTTTAGCCAGCTCGTAGTTGGCAGAACCAGGCCTCTGCCCCACAACAACGTTAATACCGCTGTCGCGAAGGTTCTGTGCCTGGGCATGCCCCTGGCTGCCAAAGCCGATGACTGCAACAGTTTTACCGCTAAGTAAGTCCAAATTTGCATCCTGATCATAATACATTTTGCTCATCTTCCACACTCCTTAATCTCTATCTGATTGTCCCGGCTCCGGGACAGAGTCGGCTAGTTGCCTGTACGGACCATGGCTATCTTGCCTGTGCGCACCAGCTCTTTAATGCCGTAAGGCCGGAGAAGCTCGATTAAAGCGCTAATCTTGGACTCATCGCCTGTAGCCTCGATAATGGCTGCCTTCTCGCTGACGTCCACGATTTTCGCCCTGAAGATGCTGATGATCTGCAGGATCTCAGACCGATTGCTGCTGTCTGCAGCGACCTTGATCAGGGCCAGCTCCCGCTCCACTGTGGCATCATCTGTCACATCGCTGACCTTTACCGTATCCACCAGCTTGTTCAGTTGTTTGATTAACTGTTCGCCTGTGGCCTTATCTGCTTCTAAGACGATGGTCATGCGGGAGACAAGGGGCTCTTCAGTTCTGCCCACGGCAATGCTGTCGATGTTGTAACCGCGGCGGCTGAAGAGGCCTGCTACTCTCGCCAGCACCCCAGGATGGTTGGTCACCAGAATGGAGATCGTGCGCTTGGCCGTCATTTGTCTCCCTCCTTGCCAAAGATCATCTGGCTCAGTTCGCCGCCAGGGGGAACCATGGGCAAGACGTTCTCTCCTCGATCTATCACCACATCCAGCATAGCAGGACCTGGGTGATTTAGGACCTCAGCTAAAACATCTTTCAGCTGTGCAGGGTCTGAAACTCTGCGGCCCAGCCAGCCGTAGGCTTCAGCAAGCTTCACGAAATCAGGGGTGCCTCCTTCCAAGTTCACACAGGAGTAGCGGCAGTCGAAGAAGAATTCCTGCCACTGCCTGACCATTCCCAGATAGCTGTTGTTCAGGATCACGACTTTCACGGGAATGTTTTCGCACTTGGCTGTAGCCATCTCCTGGCTGTTCATGAGGATGCTTCCGTCGCCTGCAATATCAACAACGATTTTATCGGGTCTTCCCACCTGGGCGCCGATTGCAGCGGGCAGCCCAAAGCCCATGGTGCCGAGGCCGCCAGAGGAGATTAGGGTCCTGGGCTCTTCGAAAGGATAGTATTGGGCTGTCCACATCTGGTTTTGGCCTACTTCCGTGGCGATTACGGCTTTGTCCCCAACAAGCTCGCTGATCAGCTGGATAACCTGCTGCGGCTTGATTTGCTCACCAAGCTGGTAGGTCATGGGATACTCCTCTTGCCACTTTTTGACCTGCTCCACCCAACTCTGCCGCCTGCCCGCCAATTTCTCAACTTTCGCCTTGTTCACTTCAAGGCCTGCCAGCACTTCAGTCAAGACAAGCTTTACATCTCCAACCACAGGAATATGGCTGGTCAGGTTCTTGCCGATTTCAGCCGGGTCTATGTCGATGTGAATGATTTTGGCATTGGGAGCAAAAGTAGAGATTTTGCCTGTGACCCGGTCGTCGAAGCGGGCACCTACTGCAACAAGCAGATCCGTGCCTGTCACTGCCAGGTTTGCAGCTGCTGTACCGTGCATGCCCAGCATGCCCAAAGAAAGCTCATGGGAGCTGGGGAAGGCACCTAAACCCATCATGGTGGTGGTGACGGGAATCCCGAGGAGCTCTGCAATTCTCCTCACCAGCTCTGAGGCACCTGAGCTGATCACACCACCGCCAAGATAAAGGAGGGGCTTTTCTGCCTTCAAAAGAGCCCTTACTACCTGGGCAATTTGCCTCGGATGGCCGTGGTATGTTGGCTTGTAGCTTGGAATGTCCACTTCTTCAGGATAGGAATAATCCAAGGTGGCAGTCTGCACATCTTTAGGCAGGTCGATGAGGACTGGACCAGGCCTGCCTGTGCTGGCGATGTGAAAAGCCTTCTTGATTATACTCGGCAGCTCCCGGACATCTTTCACCAGCCAATTGTGTTTGGTGATGGGCAGGGTTATCCCTGTGATGTCCGCTTCCTGAAAGGCGTCTGTGCCGATGGCATTGGTTGCCACCTGACCTGTAAAAGCCACTACGGGAATGGAATCCATATAGGCATTGGCAATTCCAGTTACCAGGTTGGTAGCTCCTGGTCCTGAGGTAGCGATGCAAACCCCAACTTTGCCAGTTGCCCTGGCATAACCATCTGCCGCGTGAATTGCCCCCTGCTCATGTCTGGTGAGAATATGCCTGAGGGGTGAGCTGTAGAGGACATCATATAACGGCAACACTGCTCCGCCAGGGTAGCCAAAGACAACCTCAACTCCCTCAGCAATTAAGCTCTCTACCACCGCCTGAGCGCCAGTGATCGTTCGCATTAACTCACCTCTCCCCTCTTTAGTAATTATAAAAAAACCCCTCGTCTTGGTCCCTGTACTCCGAAGACGAAAGGAGCTTTTTTCCATGTAAGAGCAATAGAAAAGATTTCTTTAAAATATATTACAATTCCCAATCCTTGTCAAGTGTACCAGTTATTTTTCTGCCATGGTCACAAGGGCGAGACCAATTCTTATAACAAAAGCTCCGCCTAGCCTGTAGGTCCTGCTAAGCGGAGCTTATAAGACAAACTAATCCAGGCAGAAATTTTAGACTCGGCCCACCTGGCGGTTGTCAATGACCCTTTTGGCTTTTCCTGCAGTCCGCGGGAGGGTCTTGGGTTCCACCAGCATAACCTTAACTGAAAGGCCCAAAATAGTGTGGATCTTGTCTGCAATTTTGCACTGCAGCGCTTCCAGTTCGCTGAAACTGCCGGTAAAGTATCTTTCCGGCACTTCAACCTGTACTGTCAGATGATCCAAATAGTTTTTGGTTTCAACAATCAATTGGTAGAAAGGTTCCACTTCAGGGATCTCAGCCAAGGCTGCTTCAATTTGGGAGGGGAATACGTTGACGCCGCGAATCACCATCATATCGTCTGTTCTGCCTAAGACCCTGGCCATTCTCATTGTAGTTCTTCCGCAGCTGCAGGGTGCAGGATCCAAGGTGGTGAGATCCTTGGTCCTGTACCGCAGGACAGGCAAAGCTTCCTTGTTGATTGCAGTGAGAACTAGTTCTCCCTCTTCCCCGTAAGGCAGTTGTTCACCTGTTTCCGGATCAATAACTTCAGCGATGATGTGGTCCTCTGCAATGTGCATGCCGCAGGCAGCCTCACATTCGCCAGCCACCCCAGGGCCCATAATCTCGCTTAAGCCGTAATTGTCTGTAGGGCGCATTCCCCACCGTTTTTTGATTTCTTCCCGCAGCCAATCAGAGGAACCTTCGCCCCCAAAGAGTCCAACCCGTACTTTGAGGTCCCTTTTGGGATCAATCCCGTTCTCTTCAGCCACTTCAGCCATGTGCAGGGCATAAGAAGGCGTGCTCACAAGAGCGGTCACGCCGAAATCCCGCATGGTGCGGAGCTGCCGCATTGTATTGCCTGAAGAGAGCGGAAGGACAGTGGCTCCAACCCTCTCCATCCCGTAGTGAAGTCCAAAACCGCCGGTGAACATGCCGTAGCCAAAAGAGATCTGCACAATGTCATCTGCTGTAACCCCGGCTTGGGTGATGACCCTGGCCACTAGATCCGTCCAGGTATCAAGATCCCGTTTTGTATAGCCGACCACTGTGGGAATTCCGGTTGTACCACTTGAGGAGTGGACGCGGACGATTTGCCTCATGGGAACGGCGAACATCCCATATGGATAATAGCGCCTCAGATCGTCTTTGGTTGTGAAGGGCAGCTTTTTCAAATCAGCAAGGCTCTTGATATCTTCAGGTTTAATTCCCAGCTTATCGAAAGTTTCCCGGTAAAAAGGAACCTTTTGGTAAGCTCTGGCAACAGTATCTTTCAGCCTTGCCAGCTGCAGCTTTTCAATTTCCTCCCGCGGCCAAACCTCGTGTTGATCCCAAATCAATTTCCATTAACCTCCTATTTCCTCGGAACCTGTCAATTTTGTGTCGTAAATTTCCTGGCCGTACGCTTTGACCAAATGTTCCTTGGGCAGGGGCTCAGTAAGCCAACTGACAATAGGCACCACAAACAAAGGAACGATCATGGCCACAGAGCCAATCACCGGCATCAGGCCTGCGTCAAACTTGTAGTACAGCGCAAGGGATATAGAAACCACAAGCCCGCTGAGCATGCCTGCTGCTGCACCTGCTTTGGTCGTCCGGGGCCAGTACAGGCCGTATAAATAAGGCGCAATAAAACTACCGGCCACAGTGCCCCAGGAGAGGGTCATCAGGGTTAGGATGAGGGTGTTGCGCCTTAAGGCAATGGCCAGGGAAAGAAGCACAAACAACCCGCAGAAGAACCGCAGCCAGCCCACAGTCTTTTTCTTGCCCAGCCGCTCCTCACCAAGAAGGTCTAGGACCACAGTGGAGCTGGCAACCAACACAAGGGAAGCCAAGGTGGACATGGAAGCGGAAAGGACAAGCATCAAAATCAGCACCAAAAGCCCCTCTGGCAGCGCCTGTGAAAGCACCTGGGGCATGATGGCATCGAAATTGGCAGCGCCACCTACCAGCGGCACTTCCGCCAGATACAGCCTGCTGAAAGAACCTACAAGGTATGCGCCAAGGGCAATGATCACAGAAAACACAGTGGAGATCACAGTCGCGCGCTTGATGGCTCCCTCGCTTTTAATGGCGTAAAACTTCTGCACCATCTGCGGAAGACCCCACGGTCCCACGCTGGTTAAAAAGACCAGCCCTGCCATGGGCAGCCAGCCTGGTGGTCCTATGGGACGTGCCAGCTGCGGATCGATGGCAGCTAATCTACTGAGGCCTGTGACCAGTCCCCCAACCTTCTCGTGGCCGATGCCAAAATACAGCATGGCAGCGACTCCTGCCAGCATCACGATTCCCTGCAGAAAATCAGTGATGGAGATGGCAAGATAACCTCCAAGGACGAGGTAGAGGCCGGTGATGATGGTCATGAAGACCAGCGAAAGGACATAGGGGATGCCGACAGTCTGTTCAAACAGATAGCTCAAGCCCATGTAAACCGAGGCGGAATAAGGCACCAAGAAAATGAAGATGATTAAAGCAGCAAGCAGCCTCAGCTTTCGGCTGTTGAATCTCGCCTCCAAGAATGCAGGCATGGTCATTGTGCCGAGGCGCACTGTCATCTCTCTTGTTCTGCGGCCTAAAACTTTCCATGCCAAAAAGCTCCCGATCAAGGAATTGCCCAAGACAATCCACAGGGAGCTGATGCCGAATTGCCAACCAATTTTGCCAGCATAACCGATGAAGATCACTGCAGAAAAGTAAGTGGTGCCGTATGCGAAGGCGGACATCCAAGGTCCGATATTGCGGTTTCCTAAGAAGAAGTCAGAGGCAGTGCGGTTTTTCTTCATTGTTAAAAAACCCACTAACCCCATGAGCAGAAGGTAGGCTAAAACAATGACAAGCTTCCAAAACATTTTCATTCTCCTTCCATACTACTGTCCTACTCTATTTACGGTTCGCTCTTGAAAAGAAAATTCCTGCTTTGCGGCAAAAATAAAACGCGCAGCGCGTATTTCTAAATTGTTACAAAACACGTGCGCGCGTTTCTGTGCGCATTTATTACGTTTTTGATTAAAAGGTCTCATGTTAAAATGTTGATTTATCAACATTTATTAAATGATGAGCCCCGTTCATCAAATAAAACGCAACGCGCGTTTTTACGTTTCCCTGCAGGACTAATGGGAACAAACCTTTTTCCATCACCTCTTGCCTGCCAAAAAAGGAGCAAGCCTGCAAGGTTGGGAATCAGCGAGCTATTGCGGCTTTCCACCAAGCGAATGCTTTCGCTGACTCCTCACCTGAAAGGCTCAAAAGAATCTTGTCCCCACACAGCCGAACGATACGATAGTATTGCACGACCTTTCGAATTTCAAGGGATCTAGATCTTAAAATTAGCATCCTCGATAAGCTGAACAGAGAAATTCAAAAGCCCCAGATGGATCCTCCAGGAACGCTGATCTCTGGGATAAAAAAACTTCGTACAAGGCTTGCCGTCAGGGCCTTTGTCCTGTGCAGTGCTTTTCCCTCTGCCGTGGCGCAGGGCTCACTACTTCAATTAATATAACTGAAACTTTTCGTAAGGAATCACGGAAGCCCGCGTGTTTATGTTGGGAACTGTATTGAGAAAGATGGTTGAAATGGCAAAGGCCACTGCTTATTCATAAATCTGTTTCTCACCAAATTTTTCAATCCGCTTTAAACTTAAGTTTAACCGATTCGCCCTCTGCTTTCAAAACCTGCAATTGTTTTGTTCCAACACAATATCATCGCCAAATGACTTGCTTCTTCGAGAGGATATCTAAATATCATAATCACAGGCTGAGAATTCAGAAAAGAGAAAACCACTACGATTCCCTCTGCTCGTGACGGATAACTTTCAACTGCGTTACAGGATGCTCGCGGAGCACTGCAAAATCTTTTCCTGCCCGTACCTTCGCAATAGCCTGCTGAAGATCTTCTGCCCTGGCCACAACGGTCCGGCTTGTGGTCTCCTCCACATCCATAATAAATACCTTCACGTTTTAACCCCCACTATAGAAATATTTTCCTTGATCAAATTTTACTATATTCGAGATCAAGTAGCAAGAGCTACCACAAAAAAATCGCTCCGCAATTTCCGGGTTTGACGGAGCGAAAAATTGCTTAATCCAAACGACGGCAGTTCCATTTCCAGACTTATGCCGTCTGTGCAAATCAACTCCTAGACATGTGCGGTCTGCTGAGCAGATACTAATCAAGAATTCTATCAAAATCCAGCAGCAGAATTTGATACCAACTTTATCTATTTTGCACTACAGCTTTGAAAGTCTTTAACACTTCTTCGACTTCATTCATCATCTCTGTGTACTGTTTCAAGTCTTCAGGTGTTTTTTCATCATAGGGAAGATCAAAAGGGAGAATATAAGCATAAACCTTGCCACCTATTTCGCCTAACTTTTTGAAAGGAAAGGGCTGACCCTCCTTTTTTGAATCCTGTTCCCACTTTTCCCTGCTTCCATATTCAACTATAGTGAATATAATAGGATTTTGTGCTAAAGCGCTTTCGGACACAGTCTTGTGTGATACAACAAAATCACGAGCTTCGCTTATCTCCACCTTACCTTCCCAGGAGCTTGGCAATTCCAGCATGAATCCGTATTGTTCTGAAATAACAATGTATTTTTCATCTTTTGATTGGCTTCTAGAGAGCACTGGACTGCTCTGCGCTAATTCATCTGAAGCAGGCAGCTTGGTGCTGCAGGAGGCAAACACAAAAACAAGAATTAATGCAGATGATTTTACTGTTTTTATCATTTTCCTTCCACTTATCACCCTATTCAACCGGAAAATCAAAGTATGTATCCGGATAAGGCTCATCTTTTAATTTGTAATGCCACCACTCCTCTGGATAAACTTCGAAACCGGCTGCAACCATTGCATCGCGCAGGATATTCCGGTTCTCCTCCTGCTCCTCTGTGATTAAATCTGTGCCGTGGTTTGAAATTTCGCCGAAAAAGTCGAACCCGCTTCCCATATCAAGCTCTTCGCCTGTGGAGATATCAACTAAAGTTAAATCAACAGTGCTTCCCCGTGAATGGCCGGATTTTTCGGCAATATATCCCAGCTCAAATAGAACGGATTTATCTAGAGCAGGATAGTACTTTTCCTTCATTTTGGTATCATTTAGATCCTTTGCCCAGCGTATGAAATGGTCTACTGCTCGCTGGGGGCGGTAAGCGTCGAAAATTTTAATGTAGTATCCCTGCTCATATAGAAGATCTGCTGCTTTTTTAAGTGCCTGTGCCGCCTCAATGGTAAGGATGGCCTTTGGCGCATGATAGCCGTCGATCACCGCACCGACAAAGTTGTCCTCACTGAAGTAGCGTATCTCAAGCAGTGCCGTTGGAATCACATCAGTCACATATACAAACCCTTCAGGAAGCTGGTTCTGGCTGGATACAGCAGCACAAAATACGAGTAATGCCAGTACTGCTGAAAAGACAATACCCCATCTTTTATTTCTCATCGTTACTGCTTCCGGCATAAGATCACCCCTTATCTAATACCTGACCTTTCGTGAAAACCCGCTCCAGAATGAAAAACTATGAAAACAGGTTGTACTTTGAATATTCTATCCAATCCTCAAAAAACCTCCAGTTTTTTAACAGAGAACCTAAATCCTGCCACAGGCCTAAATCAAACGAACATATGAGAGAGGACGTTCAATGGGACAGATATTCCGGTCTTCTCCCCACTCTAAGAGGGGCAGCGTGTGTTAAAGTCCTTAATCTGCCCTTTCCGTCACAAAGGTGATTCGCCCCTGAGGTTCTGCATATTCCGGACCGATGACTCCGCCAAGACCTTCGGTTATATACTTAATAAGAACCTGAATGTCAGAAATTGCCGTGTTTGGCATAAATACATTGTCAGCAAACATAGTATAGCCATCGCCCATATTCTGGAGCATGTAATTGTGGCTTGCTACGGTGTAGGTCTTGTTTAGATCCAGCGGTTCATCCCCAATATAAACGTTCTTTACCCGATACTCGCCGCCAACCCCCACAAACAAGCCAGCCTCATCTGTTTCCACGCTGGAATCTATGTATGTATGCACCTCATAACTAATCCCTGAAGGACAGAGCCAGCCGCCGAATTCTTTAGGCCAGGCACGCACGCTGAACTCAAGGGCATCCAGGATCTCCTGACCTGTTGCCTCGCACACGCTGAACATATTGCCGAAGGGGTGGATCTTTAAGATGTCCTCCCTGGTAATCTCACCTTTGCAGAGGCTGTCCCGGATGCCGCCTCCGTTTACAAACGCGAGATCAGCACCAGATACATAGCGATATGCATCTGCACAGAAGTTGCCAATGGCAGTCTCTGCGCTGCGGACAATACGCATCCCGGTGGCCGGATCTTCCGTCAGGAGATCAACCTTGCTTGTCCCAACTACTTCTGCAAGTGAAGCACTGAGTTCTTGCTTTGCCTTTTCAATGGCCTCGTTCATAATGGACTCAAGACCCAAAACCTCAACTGCATTCTCATGGTTGGCCCATCTGTACAAGCCGGTGCTGATTTTCCCTTCTTTTGTGATGCGCACATATCCTATCGCTTCAAGCTTTGTTCCGCAGGCAGAACGGAAGACCTCCTTGCCGGCTTTGTTCTTTATTATGACCTGTTCAAGGTCGTGGCTGTGTCCGTCGAGAAAGACATCAATACCAGTCGTGTTTTCTATCACATCTGAAGCTGTGTACGGCTTCAAATCAGCCAAATTGCCGAGATGCGCCATTGCAACAACATAATCCGCACCTTCAGCTCTTGCTTCATCTACCGCCTTTTGAACAGCTGCATATAGATCTTTCCCATCGCTGCTCTGCATGAAACCATAAATGAAGTTGCCATCTTTGTCCATGAAGTATGCAGGGGTGGAGCTTCTCAGCGTCCAGGGGGTGGTGATGCCTACAAAGGCAATCCTGGTGCCGCCAATCTCCTTTATAATGTATGGTTCAAAGACAAGCTCCCCTGACTTGTTGAAATTACAGCTAATATATGGAAAATCGGCCATCTCAACAAGCTCCATAAACCGCTCCATGCCGTAGTCGAACTCGTGGTTTCCGATAGTTGCCACATCATAGCCAAGGGTGTTCATCAGCTGGATAATTGCACCGCCTGCTGTCAGCGCAGCAAGGGGTTCGCCCTGAACGGCATCGCCGTTGTCTACGAGAATGACATGATTACCCTTTGCAATTAGTTGACTCCGGATCACATCTACGCCGCTATATGTCCAGCCGCTGTCTATACCACTGTGCACGTCGCTTGTAAAAAGGATCACAATATCCCGGCCATCTTCCGACAGTGCAGCATCAGCCGAGGCTATATCAGCTGCACTAGAGACAGCAAAGCTCAACAGCAGACACAATGCTAAAAGCTGCGCTGTTATTTTTTTCATATTGATCCCCCTTGATAAAACAACCGTGAAAACAATTCAGTATTCGGCAAATAATCAAAATCTAAAAACCACATTCACGGCTGTTGGATCTGGAAAGAACGGCACACCGCTCAATGGAGTCCTGTTGCTGGCAGAGCCATTGCCTTTTATTTGCAGTTTATTCGCCTTTTGCCAAAAAATAGAGAAAAGCCCTTATGGCAAGGGCTTTTCTTTCTATCATAGTTCAAAATTGTTGTCGTGGTTTGGAGGCGACACCCGGATTTGAA